>ENA-OQBV01000756-OQBV01000756.1-human-gut-metagenome-genome-assembly--contig:-NODE-756-length-17844-cov-3.588192_pt1 | contig 17844 bp, 10 predicted proteins | sample MGYA00242750_ERZ504559 | MGnify/ENA primary metagenome ERZ504559 (study PRJEB26092, sample SAMD00036230) | human gut metagenome | host: Homo sapiens | study: EMG produced TPA metagenomics assembly of... | reverse complement strand
AGAAGCTATGAAAGCTGCTATCGCTGCAGAAGGTACTCCAGCAGAATACAAAGAAGCATTCCAGGAATGGATCGACGGCCGCAACGATGCTGATAAGAGCAAAGCTGCTGCTGAAAAGATCATCCCGCTGGTAGAAGCTGCTAAAGATAAATGTCCTTCATGCGCTACGATCGCTGAATTCAAAGACTATCTGGTAAAACGTTCACAGTGGATCATCGGTGGTGACGGTGCTTCTTACGATATCGGTTACGGAGGTCTGGATCACGTAATTGCTTCTGGCGAAGACGTTAACATCCTGGTACTGGATACTGAAGTTTACTCTAACACTGGTGGTCAGTCATCTAAGGCTACTCCGCTGGGTGCTATCGCTAAGTTTGCTGCTTCTGGTAAGCGCGTACGCAAGAAAGACCTGGGTATGATCGCTACTACTTACGGATATGTTTACGTAGCTCAGATCGCTATGGGTGCTGACCAGGCTCAGACTCTGAAAGCTATCCGCGAAGCTGAAGCTTATCCTGGACCGTCACTGGTTATCGCTTACGCTCCGTGTATCAACCACGGTCTGAAAGCTGGTATGGGTAAATCTCAGGCAGAAGAAGCTAAGGCTGTTGAATGCGGTTACTGGCACTTGTGGCGCTTCAACCCGGCTCTGGAAGAAGAAGGTAAGAATCCGTTCTCACTCGATTCTAAAGAACCGAACTGGGAAGGCTTCCAGGATTATCTGAAGGGTGAAGTTCGTTTCGCATCTGTAATGAAACAATATCCGACAGAAGCTGCTGATCTGTTCGCAGCTTGCGAAGACATGGCTAAGAAACGTTACGCTTCTTACAAGCGTATGGCTGCCATGGACTGGAGCGAAGAAAAATAATCCCTGAGGGAACTATTTTCTAGCTAAATAAGTTCAGAGGACCGCCTCCTGATGGGGACGGTCCTCTTTTTTATGATCATCTGGTCTTTTTATGATTATCTGGAGAAAACAGTATACGCAGGATCTTCCGCATCCACCAGCATTTGTACCAGAGCCTTTCTGAGTTTGCCGGCCAGCTTTATTTCCTTTCCGGCCAGATTATTCATCTGATAAGGATCATGCTTCCGGTCAAAAAGATATTCCCCGGTAATCTCACCTTCCTTGAACCTGACAGCATAGGTATACCGTTCATTACGTATGCCTCTTGCACCCGTCTCCGGATTCTTTCCTGTGGCATCCACCTGACTGTATAACATATACAGCTGGTATTCCGGCATATCTTCCCTACTACCCAGAATCTGTTTGCTCAGATTACGGGTCTGGACTGAAGAAGGTATCTTGTCCTCCAATCCCATCAGAGACAAAATAGTCGGACAGAAATCCTCCACAGAAAGCAATAAGTCCTGATCTACCCTTGGCGAGAGTTTGTCTCCCCAGGAAATCATAAAAGGAACTCTCATTGCTTCTTCATAGAAGATATTTTTCCCGATATTCTCATGCATTCCCATGGAATCCCCATGATCAGAAACAAAGACAACGATTGTATGATCAAACATACCGTTTCGTTTGAGCGCTTCAATGATCCGTCCAAACTGTTCATCTACTCCCGATATGCAGGCATAATAATCAGGCAGACTTTTCTTGAAATAATCAACATACTTCTGATCTGCATTTCGGAGATGCGGCATTGCGGCTACAACCGAATCAACATTCAATCCTTTATAAAGTTCCTTATAATTATCGGGTACCAGTTCATAACCCGTATGAGGAGGATTCATGGATACCATCATGGCAAAAGGCTGGTCTGATCCCTTGATACTATCCAGATACTGAATGGCAAGATCGGCCTCATATTCAGGCCCCCACTGATTCACATAATAAAAATCTTCGCGCCCGGCCTGAGAATTCCAGTACATGGGTTTCAGATGCCAGTCGTATGTACCATAAGCCACCCAATAGTCAAAGCCATGTCTTCTGTGAGGAGGACACCATTCATTCCAGGCCATTTCCCCCTTATTGTTGTAGCAGTCGATAAAAGGCTTCACAGGTTTGTCCAAATGCCATTTCCCGATGTATGCAGTATGGTAACCTTCCGAGTGAAGTACATCCGACCAGCAAGTCAGGTCTTCCCGCAATTCAACATCCTGTACGGCTGATTCCGACTGACAGTTGGTAATAACTCCATTCTTGTGCGGATAAGCTCCCGAAAGGAACATACCTCTGGCCGGAGATGATACAGGATACCCGCTGACAGCCTGGGTACACACGACTGCTTCTCTGGCAAAAGAATCAAAATGCGGAGTTTTTACCGCTTCCTTTCCTCTGAAACTGAAGGCATCTCCACGAAACTGGTCAGCCATTATGACCAGAAGATTAGGACGTTCATTACCGGAATTATCCGATACGGCAGTTGCCTGGACAGGAAGTTGATACAAAGTGGATGCAATAGCAGCAAAACAGAAATTCGCGTAATTTTTCATGGTATCTAAGTTTTATTTCAGCAAATGTAGCTATTTGAACGATAATACAAAAAATCAAATTGCTTTTTATCGGGATCCTACCATACTCCAGATAGTTAATTTTCACAAAAAACAAGAAGGGTGAGAAACTTTTGCTAATTTTGTAAAACGTCTGAAAATACAGAAAACTGACCGGTACTGTTATCCCGACCATAACGCCGGAATGTATCTGATCTTTCCAGACAATGGGGTATGAAAAACTATATGTACAAATCTATTAAATTTATAAACCGAAGTCTATGAAAAAAATCAGTTTCTTATTGTGCCTTAGCATGACTTTCAATAATCTTGCAATAGAACAGGCATCAGCCAAAGAAGCAAACAGCTATGAAACATGTTTTGTCTATGAAAACATGGATGAAAACAAGGTCAATCTTGAAGAAATCGCCAGGGAATTATTCGCCGATCCTCTGTGTACGACACTGAACAAAAAAGTCGGAAAAAGAAAAATCAAGTCTTGCAAAAGCGAAGAGTTAAGAAATCTGGCCACAGCCCTGTATAACAAACAATATGACACTCAATTTCGTGTAAACTCCTTTAAACCGGTCTACAGTCCGGAAGCACTGGGAAAACTGTTGCATATCGGAGACGGTTACAGCACCTACCAGCATATTACAGGTATCGTACTCAAGCCCGGAAAACACATCATCGTTGTCGACGGTCTGAAAGAAGGCAGCAAACTCGGCGTAAAAGTAGCGGATTTGTATGCTCCCAATCAGGGAGACGAAGACTGGAGCCTTCATTTTGAAAGATTCGAACTCAAAAATGGAATTAACGTCATTGAGAAAACTTCCGAATGGACAGGACTTGCTTATATGGATTACTACTTCGACAACCCGGAAAAAGAAAATACGGTTAAGGTACATTTCATCACCGGAGAAGTCAACGGATATTTCGATGCATCCGTAAATACCAACGAAGACTGGGACAGAATGCTTGCCAACGCTGTCTATCCGGTTTTCGATGCAACAGGAAGCAACATACACCTGGCTTACCCGGTAGAGGATCTGAAAAAATATGCACCCGGCCAGGGTAAGGAACTGATTGATGTTTACGAACAGCTGGTGTCCAAGCAACATGAAATCATTGGCTGGAAAAAATACAATCACATCACAAACAATAAAATCTTTGCCCGCGTCAACTACGGATATTACATGTTCCGCGACGGTGATGGCGTAGCCTTCAAGTTCGATACCATGAAACGTGTGGCCGATCCTGTTCACATGCGGACAAAAGACGAAGATGCCTGCTGGGGATTCAGCCATGAAGTGGGACACGTGCATCAGCTGCAAACCTATCTCTCATGGGGAGGATTGGGTGAAACCAGCAATAATATCTGTACCAGATATTGTACGCAGGCTTTCGGATACAAGAACAGACTTTCCTCGGCTTTTGCCAATGCTGAAAAGAGTTTCCTGGAAGACAGCAAGGCCGGTACGGTCAGCCCTTCCCGAAGAGCCGGAGGCATGAACGATTCCATCATCTCTTCCTGCAAGGTCAATCCGGACAAGGCCATCAGCTATCTGGAAACAGATGTCTTTGAAAGACTGGTTCCGTTCTGGAAACTGCAATGCTACTTCACTCAAAACGGCTATCCTGACTTCTATCCCGATTTATACGAAAAAATGAGAAACTCCGAAAAAGAACATCCGGAACTGAAAGATCTGGACAGAAGCAGCAACGTGGTTCCATTCCAGCTGAACTTCATCCGGGGAGCTTCCCTACTGGCCGGAAAGAACCTTTATCCTTATTTTGAAAAGTTCGGCTTCTTCCGCATCCTGAAACTTTCATACGGAGATTACGGAGACTACAACTACGAAATGACTACCGAAATGAGAGACCGTTTCAAGAAAGAAATGGAAGAACTGGAAAAACAACAACTGATCAAACCGCTCACTCCGGAAGAACTCAACGCACTGATTTATGCTAAAGAAAAAGAGTAACTCAAAGTCTAAATACGAATAAACCATGAAACGAATTTTTCCTCTTTTACTGGGAGGCCTGCTACTGGCAGCTCCCATTCAGGGACAGGAAAAACCCCTCCCTTCCTTATATGGCACCGGAGTCTGGAATGCTGATTCACTCGGCAATCACAGAGTGGTAGTTTCCGTTGACCAGCCCTCAGATGCAGTTCTGGCTCTCATCCAATGGCGACGGAAAGATTTCAATCCGGAAAACAAGGACCTGATCGTCATTGATGCCAAGACCGGAAAGCGCATCACCAACGTATGCCGCTTCAGATAAACCGGGAAAAAGGTGAGGTCGTCTTTCAGCCGCAAACCGTTCCGGGAGACTATTACATCTATTACCTGAAAAATATTTCTTCAGGAAGCAAATATTATCCGACCGTAACTTATCCGGGATTTGAAGAAACAGCATCTGCCGAATGGAAAAAGGCCAACCGCCTGACAGGGAAAAAGGCTCCCGAACTACCGCAGGCTACCGTCAAGCAATTCCAGGCCATCAATGAATTCCATTCTTTCTACCCGATGGAAGTGATCGCCACTGCCAAAGAAAAAGACGACTTGCTGAAATCCCAACCAGAAGATCCCTATATTCTGTTTACGGAAGACCGGCGTTACCCGATCCGCATGACAACGGATCTGCCCTATAAATGGATAGAGGACAACCGCCATGATTCTTTTGAGGGAACGGCAGACAAGGGAGAATATTACACCTTCCAAATCGGTCTTTGGGCGGCCCGCAAGGATGTCAACCACCTGAAGCTTACCTATTCTGCTCTGGTTAATTCACAAACCGGCGAATCAATCCCGCTTCTGCATTCACCTGTTTCAACACAGGAGGTGTAGATGTACACCGGAAGTGTGATTTGAAAAAGACTGTTCCGTCCCCAAAGGAAAAGTACAGGCCCTGTGGGTAGGAACGATGGTTCCCGAACAGCTGACAGCCGGACAGTATACAGGAACAGTAACCGTTCAGGCTGCAGGAATGAAACCCAAACAGGTAAAAGTGACCCTGAATGTCACTGACAACCTGATTGCCAACCATGGAGACAATGAGCCCTGGAGACATTCGCGCCTGCGCTGGCTGAACTCCCAGATCGGCTTTGATGACGAAGTAATCGCTCCCTATATTCCTCTGAATGTACAGGACAAGACCATATCACTGCTGGGACGCAAGGTGACTCTTCAGCCCAACGGATTCCCGGCACAGATCACTTCTTATTTCAAGGAAACACTCACCGAAATAGGAACAGAAGGACTGGATATCCTGTCCAGACCGATGGAACTCACAACCGGAGAAAACTGGGAGAACCTGGACTTCACCTATACCAAACGTAAGGCCGGTGCTCTGGGATGGCATGCCACCAATCAGAACAATCAGTTCATTATGAACCTGGACGCCCAGATCGAGTCTGACGGAAACATGGAATACAAGGTGGTGCTTATTGCCCGCAAGGATGGTGAAATAAATGACATTGCACTCCATACCGAACTGGCCCCCAACATTGCACAATATATGATGGGATTGGGAGAAAAAGGCGGCTACTGCCCCCAAAATCTGGACTGGAAATGGGGCGTTGAAAAAAATCAGGATGCCCTGTGGACCGGTAGTGTCAATGGAGGACTGCAACTCCGATTCTATGACGACAAATACGAACGTCCGCTGAATACGAACTTCTACCACGAGAAACCGTTGCACATGCCGGTTTCGTGGTGTAACAACGGCAATGGAGGTATCAAGCTGAGTGCAGCAGGAAAAAACACCCTGATCAATGCTTATTCAGGAAAACGCACAGTCAAAAAAGGTGACCGCCTGTGCTTTTACTTCAACGTGCTGATCACTCCGTTCCGTACCATCAATCCCGACAAGCAATGGCAGGACCGCTATTATCACGGATATGACTTCATCGACAAGACTCATGAATTCGGAGCGACCGTAGTTAATATTCATCACGCCAATGCCATCAATCCGTTTATCAACTATCCTTTCCTGCGCACCAGAGAAATGAAAGCTTATATTGACGGAGCTCATGCAAAGAATATGAAAGTGAAGATCTACAATACGGTACGTGAACTTTCAAACAGCTGTACCGAGATCTTTGCCTTGAGAAGCCTCAACGGAGAAATTTTCTCCAAAGGTAAGGGAGGCGGATATTCCTGGCTTCAGGAACATTACGACCAGGATTACATCGCTGCCTGGTTTGCCTATAATGTACAGGATGCTGCGATTGTAAATACCGGAGTATCCCGCTGGCACAATTACTATATGGAAGGACTGGACTGGCTCGTCAAGAATGTCGGCATCGACGGACTGTACATTGACGACCTGGCTTTCGACCGCATGTCCATGAAACGTGTACGCAAGATTCTGAACCGTACCAACCCTGGTGCCATGATCGACTTGCATTCAGCCAACCAGTTTAACGACAAAGACGGCTTTGCCAACAGTGCAAACCTGTATCTGGAACACTTCCCCTACCTGGACCGCCTGTGGTTCGGCGAATATTTCGACTACGACATGCCGCCCGAGTTCTGGATGGTGGAAGTATCTGGTATCCCCTACGGACTGATGGGAGAAATGCTGTGGGAAGGTGGAAACAAATGGCGCGGAATGCTGTATGGCATGACCGGACGTAACCCGGGATATGGGGTGGACAACCGTCCTCTTTGGAAATTCTGGGATGAGTTTGGAATGAAAGGCAGTGAAATGATCGGTTACTGGGTGAAGGACAACCCGGTCAAGACCGGCAGAGAAAAAACCCTCGCCACCATCTACCGTAAAACCGGAACCAAGACATTGGTCTCACTGGCAACCTGGGAAGACCATGATGTAGATGTTACCCTGCAAATTGACTGGGCTAAACTGGGTCTGGATCCGGCCAAGGTATCTCTGCATGCCCCGGCTATTGAGAACTTCCAGCCCGAAAAGACCTGGAAACCGGGAGACACCGTAACCGTTCCGAAAGGAAAAGGATGGCTTATCGTGATTGAATAACCGAAGGATTCCATCGAATAAAAACCATTTATCACATGAAAAACAGAATACTAACCCTGACAACCTGTGTCTTCTGTCTGGCTCCGCAAGGATTTGCCCAGCATGTATCCGTTCAGGAACAGACAGAGACCCTGAAAACCTATAAATTCTCTGATCCGAATCCGGTAGCAACTCCTTCCAACCTGTTCTACCCCTACTTCCGGTTTGACGGATTTACAGCCAAAGGTGAAAACCGGGAATGGAAAACAGTTGAGCTGGAGAATGATTACATCAAAGTTACCCTCTTTCCGGAAGTAGGCGGAAAGATATGGGGAGCCGTGGACAAGACCACCGGTAAAGACTTTATCTACAAGAACGGAGTAGCCAAATTCCGTGATATCGCCATGAGAGGTCCCTGGACCTCCGGCGGTATCGAGTTCAATTTCGGTATCATCGGACACGCTCCCACCTCCAGCACTCCTGTGGATTATCTGGTCAGACAAAAAGATGACGGCAGTGTAAGCTGCTACCTGTTCTCCTACGAATGGCTGACACGCACGGCCTGGACTGTGGAAGTCAATCTGCCTAAGGACAAAGCTTACTTCACAACCCACACCACCTGGTACAACCAGTCCGATGTTGATCAGCCTTATTACCAGTGGATGAATGCCGGATACCGGGTCGGCCAGAAAGCCGAGTTCTGTTATCCGGGCGATCATCTCATCGGACACGGGGGTGAGGTTTCCTCGTTCCCGGTAGATGAAAACAACCGGAACATCGGATGGTATGACTCCAATAATTTCGGCAATTCCAAGTCTTACCACGTTCTGGGATATTACAATGACTATTACGGCATCTACTGGCACGGAGAAGATTTCGGATCCATCCATCATTCCAATTTTGATGAGAAACTGGGTATGAAAATCTTCCTGTGGGGACAGTCCCGTGAAGGAGGTATCTGGGAAGACTTGCTGACCGACCAGAACGGCCAGTACATCGAACTGCAGTCCGGCCGAATGTTCAACCAGCCGGCTTCCAACAGTGCCTACACCCCTTACAAACATCATTCGTTCGCACCACAGATGACGGATGCATGGACCGAATACTGGTATCCCGTCAAAGGAATCAAAGGAGTGTCCAAGGCCAGCACCATCGGAGCCTTGCACGTAATGCGTGAGGCTGACGGGCTGAAACTGGCCTTTTCACCGCTGGAAAAACTGTCAACCGATCTCAAGATCTACAAAGACCAGCAGCTGGTGGAAACACTGTCTCTGACTGCCAATGTCATGGAACCGGTCACCCTGACTTCCCTGAAAGGAAAAGACATCCCCGAAGGCCACCTGAAAGTAGTCATCGGAGACAATCTCCTGGTTTACTCGGATAATCCGGAAAACTTCGACCTGAAGCGCCCCATGACCCTTCCCGAAGATTTCAACTGGAACTCTGCTTTCGGGCTTTATACCCAGGGAGAACAATGGCTGAACCAGAAAGTATGGGACAAGGCAGAAAGCTACCTGAAGAAATCCCTGGAACAGGATGCCAACTTCTCACCGGCTCTGGTACGCCTTTCCTCCCTCTATTACCGGGAAGGCAGATATCAGGAAATGATTCCCCTGCTGGAACGGGCTTTGGGACTGAATACCTATGACGGAGAAGCCAATTACCTGTACGGACTGGCCAACCGCATGCTGGGCAATGCAACAGAAGCAAAGGCAGCTTTTGCCATCGCCACTTTTTCAGCTTCAGTGCGCACTGCCGCTTACGAACAGCTGGGCGAAATGTATGCCTGCAACCGGAACTGGACCAAAGCCGAACAATATGCAAAGAAGAGTCTGACTTACAATGCCATGAACCTTCATGCCCGTCAGTTGCTGACCATGATTTACAGAAAGACTGGCAGAACAGAGCTGGCGAAAGAACAGATCAGCCAGGTGCTGGATCAGCTGCCTTTGTATCATGGTCTCCGGTTTGAAGAAGCCTGGCTGTCCGGAAACCATACTCCGGAACAACTTGCTTCATTCGCTTCCCAGATCCGTAATGAACTGCCGGCCGAAACTTATCTGGAACTGGCCGAATGGTATGAAAGAACCGGATGTGAGGAAGAAGCCATCGCCCTGCTCACCTGTGCCGGAAATCATCCGATAGCCCTGTATCAGAAAGCCTGGCTGCAGAGCAGACAAGGAGCAGCTCAGGAAGCCCGGGAAACACTGGAACTGGCCAATGCCCAGTCACCGGATTATATCTTCCCCTTCCGTCCGGAAACCCTGAAATATCTGGATTGGGCCGAATCGCAGTCAGCCAACTGGAAAATCAACTATTACCAGGGACTGATATACTGGACCAACCAGCAGAAGGACAAGGCCATTTTGAAAATGAACCTGTGTGACAATGCAGGCTATGCACCTCTATATCTGTCGCGCGCACAACTCAAGGAAGGCGAAGCCAGACTGGCAGACCTGATGAAAGCCGAGCAGACAGATCCTTCATGGAGAGTCGGCATGGCCTTGCTGAACTATTATACCGCAGAAAGCAACTGGAACAAGGTAGTAGAAACAGGCAAAAAGTACATCCGGAAATATCCGGACAACTATTACATCGGACTGAAATATGCCAACGGTCTGTGCGAAACCAGACAGTATGGTTCCTGCATTTCCCTGTTGAGCAAGATGCAGGTGTTACCGAACGAAGGTTCCTATGCCGGCAGAGCCGTATATCGTGCAGCCAACCTCTACCAGGCAATGGATCAGTTCAGCAAACGCCGGTATGATGCAGCCCTGAAATCCATAAAAGCCTCCGAAGAATGGCCGGAAAATCTGGGTGTAGGAAAACCTTATGATGATCAGATAGACAAACGGCTGGAAGATTATCTGGAAGCCAAGGTATATGAAAAGAAAGGAGAAACGGCAAAAGCCCAAACCCTGCTGGACAAAGTATCTTCCCATCCTACTTCCACCCGCAATTTCGAATCAGCGCATTTGCTGACGGCACTGGCTTTGCGTGACACAGGCAAACAGGCAGAAGCCGACAAGCTGGTTGCCTCCTGGAAAAAGGATTTCCCGGAAAGCAAACCGGCACAATGGTGTGCTGCCGTTTATCATGGAAACATGGACCAGGCCAGAGAACTGTTGAGCAGCAGATATGCTTCCAACGAGACTACTCCCTGGGAAACCGGTTACCGGGATACAAACTTTGACCTGATCGCAAGACTGTTCAAATAATTCTGCCCAACCGGACTGCTGTAACTCTGTCCGGTTACCAGACAAGAAGGAGGCCCCAAAATCATGTTTACTCCAGACATTAAAGATTTTGGGGCCTTCCCTTTCTTGAAAAAGCCCCGCAGATTTCTGATTTTTTTCTGAGAAAAAGTAGCGAAAGAATCTGATAATCAGACAAGATACAAATTTCTCAGAAATCCGCGCGGCCCCCTGTCATTGTTTTTCGGATATATTCTCTTTACCTTTGCTCAAGTATAAATTCAAAGGAATATGACAAGAAAAAACTTATTAAGAAAAGCATTATCCGGACTGTTGATTCTGACATTGGCCGGATGTCATCCGGGGAAAGAAAAAACGCAGGAAAAATGCCAGACTCTCCAGATAGAAACGGAAACGGAAGCCGGCAGTATCCGCCTGTCAGAAGTGGCAAACGGCTCACTGGTTGTTCTTCCCACCTCCGATTCATTACTGCTCAGTGAAATAAACCAGATTCATCTGAAAAAAGATTTTCTATATGTAGCGGATCCGTCTGCCGTATATAAATTTTCTTTATCCGGAGAATGTCTCGGTGCAATCCACCGCCAGGGAACAGGACCGGAAGAATATGCAAACGTAAGTGATTTTCAGACCGACGGTGAACATGTGTGGGTATTGAGCCGCAACACGCAATGCATAAACAGCTATTCATGGGATAACAGTTGTACCAGCCGCATCAATTTGGACCTCTGGATGGAAAACATCTGTCTGACAGACAGCAATACCCTATACATTTATACAGGCAATGACATGAGCAAGGATAACCGGTTCCAGCTTCATGCCTTGTCACTGAGTGATTCAAGCTCCACGCATCACTTCCTGCCTGTTGACAAGGCCAAAGCCCAATATCTGTTTGTAAAGTCAAAGAACATTTTCCATCAGAACGGATCGCACACCTACTTTACCCAGCTGTTCAACGACACCGTCTACAACCTGAACGCTGCAGCCTGTACCCCTGCATTTGTACTGGACTTCTCAGGCAAGAATATTCCGTCTTCTTTCTACAACCAGCCCTATGAACACATCATGGAGTTCTTTGAAAAACTGCATCAGGAAGACCGCTTTGCATACGGAACAGACTGTTTTCTGGAAACAGACAAAAACTACTGGGCCGGCTATTTCTACAAGAAGCAATACCGGATGTCCATCCTTCCCAAATCAGCTGACGGAAAGCAAATCTGTTTCGGTACACTTCTGGTTGACCAGCTGTATGATTATCCGGTCAATCTGACGGATGTAACATTGTTTGTCCAGGATAACGGACAGATCGTCCTTCCTTTACAGCCAGACGACATCATGGAATATGGCCGCACGCATTTATCCCCGTCCCAGCAACAGGAACTTGCAGACAAACTTCACTATACAGACGACCAGAATCCGGTGCTGCTGCTCATCCGGGCCATCTGAACCGAAACTTCATCCATTCGTACAACCTAAAAAAACAAATTCTATGAAATCAATACAACGCAACACACTTCTCATCATATTTATGGTCTTGGCGGTATGTCTTCCCTCATGCAAACAGGAAGGAACCGGTGAGAAATGGCAAAAACAACGGAATGAAAAAACAGATGTCAGAAACCGGATCCGGGAAATCAGTATGGAAGACGTACTGATCGGAGCCATGGCCAAACCTTATATTTTCGATGATTATCTCATCATAGCTGACTACCGCTCCATGGAGAAAATGGTACACATCTTCAACAAGAACACATTTGCTCCCTTATGCAGTTTCGGAGATCCCGGACAGGGTCCCAAAGAAATAACCGTCCTCGGAACAGTGGCATGGAATCCGGAGAAGCGGGAACTGTACGTGACGGATCACGGCCAGCTCCGCATTCTCGGCTATCAACTCGACAGCCTGCTCCAGAATCCCGAATACGAACCATTTGTCAAGCTGAAACTGAACGGTATGAACTTCCCGAACGATTATTGCTACATCAACGATACACTGGCTTACGGCTCTTTCATCCAGCCCACCTCCTCTTCCACTTTCCTGCAGACCAGCGGCAAATGGAACATGCAGACGGGAGAAATCAAGCTCACGGCCTACACCCATCCGGCCGACCAGAAAAAACGTATCAGTTACGCCGTTTCTCCAGCCAGCCAGACGCTGGTGGAATGCAATGGCAGATATGATCTGATCAGCCTCTACAACCTGGAAGGCGAACTGCAATGCAACGTCTACGGTCCTAACTGGGATGAAAGCGGAGACAGAAAAAAACATTTCTCACAGGTTCAGATCTGCGGAGACAAGATCATAACCTTATACTCGGGACAAGACTGGAACAAAGGCAATCTGGGGGAAATATTTCATGTGTTCAACATGAAAGGCGACTATCTGAAAACCCTGGTTGTAGGCCGTCCCATCAACTACTTCTGCTACGATAAAGACAACAACCGGATCATCATGAATCTGGACGATGAAATCCAGTTTGCTTATCTGGATCTGGAAGGGTTATTGTGAAGAGTATGACAGAAAAAATGATTATGCTTTGCTGTATCCATTTAAGTTAGTCCCTGTTTAAGAATAGATTGCAAAACTCATTCAGTTGCTGCTGCATGCGTTCCTGTGGAATGAGAATGCGCTTATATTCAGCAATCATGGTAGGGCTCATGCTTCTGCTCATGGCATATTCTACTACCCGGTCTGCTTCCGGACAGAGTATAATACCGATAGAAGGGTTCTCGTTAGACCGTTTAACATCCCGATCGAGTGCTTCCAAATAGAATTCCAACTGTCCAAGATCACGAGGATGGAACTTCGTCTTTTTCAATTCCACAGCAACTAATGCCTGTAAGCCACGATGAAAGAATAATAGATCAGCCTTGAATGTAGATGTTCCTATATTAAGACGATATTCCTGATCCATGAATATAAAGTCTTTTCCAAGTTCAAGAATAAACTGCTTCATATGTTCTATCAGGCCATTTTTTAGCTTTGTTTCGCTATGCTTTTTCGGCAGATTAAGAAAATCTACGAACAGGGTGTCTTTGAACATGACTGGCGCATTAGGATATCTTTCCAGTAATCCTTTTGACATATTGTCCTTGCTTCCTAATAATCCTGCATAAGTCTGATTGGAAATGCAACGTTGGAGCTCTCGTTTTACTAAATGCTCTTTATTGGCATAGAGTATATAAAACAACCGTTCTTCGTCGCTTTTACATCGGCATAATATTTCTATATGATTAGTCAAACTCGTTAACTCCAATATCTTAGGCATTTGTCCAATTGCTGGCTGGACAAATTGTGCAGTTTTTGGCTGCACAATTACAGGTATTTTCTGTTTATGGTCGCTCGCTTCAATTTGTGCAGTTTTTGGCTGCACAAATTCAGTATTCAAATATTGTCTTATTGTTGCTATGAACGTTTCTGATGAATACTCATCATAGAACATTACCATATTGTAAATATTTCTTTTACTATATCCTTTGATGTCAGGGCGTTGGGAACGTATATATTCAGACAGTTGCGAAACAACCTTGCTTCCCCATTCTTCGCTCTTCAGTTTAGCAGATACATATCCACCTACATGCCATGCTGTGAGTAGCAGCTCTTCATTGACGGCTCTTGAAGCATTACTTTTATGTTGGAGAATAATATTTATGATTTCTCCGAATTGCTGTTCTATTGATATTGCGATGTCGTTATTTTTCATACGCTTAATCTTAATTTATGTTTGCAAGCAGCTTCTCAAGTTCTGCTACTGCTGAACTAATAGTTATACTTTTCTCTTTTATTTCAGCCATCAACTCTGCCAAGGAGTGGTCATAAGATCTATCTTTTGCCTTGCTTTTTCTTCTGGTGTCATAATTCCGATCAAACTGCCTTTCTTTTATTTAATTTTGTTCCTAGATGCAATTATATTACGCAAATATAAGGAATTATATTCCAAATCTCAATTTGTTTTCTCATTTTTACTGAGAAGTCAGTAATCCAGCTCTTCAGGCTAAAACATATGGTCGTTGAAGCTGGATTATGCGGTCATTAAGGCTTCATTATGCGTTCGTTACAACTGAATTGTGCAGTCGTTTCAGCTGAATTTGTACGGTTCCTTCTCCAGTACCACAAAGTGGTTAAACCTGACATGGGAAAAGGTGTTCCAGAGGTTTATAGATATATTTTGCAATAGTTCGTAGATGCCAAATTCGGAATGTTCGCTTATCTTTGCCTCTACAACAGTCTGGGAGACATATATAATGGAAATACTTCAAAAAGTGGGAACAATCCTGAAAAAGGATTAGCCTGACATCCGATAACAAGCTTGTTGGAACAGTTTCCTAAAATAATCTGACAGACTGCTGACTTTTTTCAGATTTATTCGTATTTTTGATGCGAATTACAAGAATGTGTGCCGATTGATGCCCAACACCAGCCGGCACATAATAATTTATAGGGGTGGTTTTACAAACTAATGAAAAAAGCACAGTTATGAAAAGCATGTTTTTGTTTTTATCTTTGTTGTCATGTATGCCCGCAGTGGCCAGTAATGTATCCGACAACAAACAAGATCAGGTAGATTTGAATCAGACGGCAACAGGAGGTTACGGGTATTTTATAAACCAGGATCAAAAAGCCTCCGTCTGGTGGGCCGAAGGCGCTTACAAAGTATTGAAAGATGCACCGGTTCCCAGAAAAAGCCAGAGCAGGGTCTCTCTGTCGGCCGCCAAGAATGAATACGAATCGTTTATCATTGTGGTAAATCCGGAAAGTGAAATGGAAAACTTCCGCATCTCGGTGGCAAACTTTACTTCTTCTAACGGAAAGACGATCCCCGGTGACCAGGTTGAAATCAGAAAGGTGGAATACGTCAAGGTCTCCCACCCTACGGATTATTATGGTTACAAAGGATATTTCCCGGATCCGCTGCCGTTGTATGAAAAGCCTCTGACATTAAAGGCATCCGAGAATACACCTTTATGGATTACAGTCCATGTTCCTTCGCAGACTGCGGCTGGCCAATATACATCAGAAGTGACACTTACGGCAGCCAACGGCTGGAAAACTACGGTTCCCGTTGATCTGACGGTGAGAAACTTTGAACTTCCTGCTGTTCCTACCATTCGTTCCGGATGGGGAATGAACATGAAAAATGTGGAACTCTATGAAAATCTGACCACCGAAGAACAGAAACGTGACAAATTCGAAAAATACATGGAAATGTTCAGCCGGTACAAAATCTCTCCCTACGATCCTTTTCCTGTATGCTCCGATTCATGAAACCGTTTTCCGGAGTGGACTGGGAAGGCGGATTTTATGACAGCAAAGAAAAAGTCAGCGGAAATTACGGCTATAAGGTTGTAGATAATTCAGCCACTGAGAACATAGAAGCCTGTACACGCGAATTGCAGCCTGTAACTCCGGGAAAGACTTATGAGTTAAAATGGAAAGCCAAAAGCCAGGCAGAGAAGCAGACTTATGTAGTAGGTGTAGAATGCTATGATGCCGAAAAGAATCTGATTGTCTTCGAAAACCGTTTTGAACAGTTTACGGCGAACCCGGGATGGGAATCATTCACTTTCCCGCTGGGAATGTTCGACGAAGAAATCCGCTATGTCAAAGTCATCCTGTGTGCTGCCAACCGTACCTATCACGGAGAAGACAAAGGGGTTGTCTGGTTCGATGAGCTTTCGATGAACCAGAAAGAAACAGACCAGAATCTGCTCGCATGCGGTAATTTTGAAGTGGATCTGGACAAGATCGACATCCAGCTGGATTTCTCTGATTTCGAAGCGGCTGCCAGAAAATACTTTGCGCCTCCCTATAACTTCAACTCCTTCCGCCTGAAAATAAAAGGTCTGGGATCAGGAACCTACTATTCCCGCCAGAATGGTATCTTCGAAGGATTCGAGCAGGGAACGGAAGAGTATAACAAACTTATGAAGCGCTATTTGCAGCAGATTCAGGATAATCTGGAACGAATCGGCGTATTGGGCAAAGAATACATCTACTGGTTTGATGAACCGTCGGAAAAAGATTATGAGTTCGTATACCAGACCAACAAGATGATCAAGGAGTATGCTCCGAAACTGACAACCTTCCTGACAGAACATGTGGCAGGTCAGGACATCTCGGACGTTACCGATATCAGCTGCACCATCTGGCACCAGCTGAACCACGAAAAAATCGACAAGATGAACCAGCGCGGACTGGAATACTGGTCTTATCTCTGCGTATGGCCGAAAGCTCCGTGGATTTCCGAATTCATCGACCACGATGCCGTGAATATGCGCATGTGGCTGTGGGCATCCTACGTCTACCGCCTGAAAGGGGTACTCATGTGGGAAACCACCTACTGGAACTCCAACGAAGCTTCCCCGAAAGGATATCTGCAGAACCCCTGGCAAGAAGCCATGAGCTGGGTAACCGGATACGGCTGGCCTTATGGAAAACAGACAATCTGGGGAAATGGTGACGGACGGTTCTTCTATCCGGAAAACAGAGATCCCAACAAGGACAAGACAACCGCTTATCAGGGCTATCCGATCCCGTCCATCAGACTGGAATTCCTCAGAGCCGGTATTGAGGATTACGAATACATGTGCATTCTGGAAAAACTGATGAAGGCGGCTTCGAAGAAACAGGCGTCACTGGTGAAAGAAGCCAGACAACTGTTGCAGATTCCAAAATCCATCTACACCGATGAGAAGACCTACAACAAAGATCCCCACGTTTTGCTGGAACACCGGCAGAAAATTGCGGAACTGATTGAGAAGTTTATGAAATAAAAAACTGTAGAAAAAATGAGCTTCGGGCTTTTAAAAAACGTTTCGGCGTTTGCTTTAAAAGCCCGAATTCTTTTTTATAAAACATTTCGACGTTTTTTCAATGAGATAAGGATTGTATGATCTGAAAAATATACTTGCGAAAGTCTGTCGGAAGCAACCCCTTCATATTTTCTGAAGATTCATACAACTCCATAATCCTCTGAGAAAATATATCCTCCGAAAGTGTTTAATAATCAGTATAAAATATTAAACATAGAAGAATATTTATGTATATCTTTAAATTTCAGAACTATAAAAAGTTATAAATTTTTCAGCAACAAATCTTCTACCCCACACCATATTCAGAAAAACATTTAGTTAGGTGCAAAAAAAATAATTGAAATATGATATGTTTAAAAAAATAATATATCTTTGTTCAAAATTTAAATAATCTGAA
>ENA-OQBV01000755-OQBV01000755.1-human-gut-metagenome-genome-assembly--contig:-NODE-755-length-17915-cov-3.031763_pt1 | contig 17915 bp, 17 predicted proteins | sample MGYA00242750_ERZ504559 | MGnify/ENA primary metagenome ERZ504559 (study PRJEB26092, sample SAMD00036230) | human gut metagenome | host: Homo sapiens | study: EMG produced TPA metagenomics assembly of... | reverse complement strand
GATTTTTACCGGATGAAGTCTCACGGCTCATTGCTTCTCCTTTCCCACTACCGGACGCATCAGCAGGAGACGGAATATACCTGCGGCCCGGCAGCGGCACTTACGGTCGCTGACTATTATCTTGGCAAATCGCCTCATAGTGAAATGGAAATCGCCCGCATCATGGAAACGCATCCGTGGGGAATGGAAGATGTAGGAACAAATACAAGGGGAATGGTGCGTTATTTTACCGGTATGGGCTGGACGGTCCATTCTTCCCTCACGGATGGTTCCCCGGAAACCTATGAGGCCTTTGTGGCCTTTGTGAAGCAGAACCTTTCCCAAGGCATTCCTATTATGGTTGAAAATGTGGATTGGGGCGGTCATTGGCGCGTTATTATCGGGTTTGATTCCCTTGGAGATGACAAGGGGGCCAATGATGTCCTGATCATGGCCGATCCCTATGACACAACCGATCATTTGCAGGATGGCTACGGCATTGTCCCCAGCCAGCGCTTTTATTATACGTGGTTTGATGCTAAGCTCTTTCGCCCTGGTGAAGCGGATCGGCAGTGGCTGACAGCTGTCCCGCCCCAAAAACTGAAGAAAGGAACGCATTGATATGGAATTGCTCCTTCTTGCCCTCTTGTTGGGGGCCCTCCTTTTTACCATCATCCTGCTCTTCCAGATGCAGCGTTCGCTCAGGGAACGGGATGCCTACGAGGCCGAGGTAGCCCGGCAGAATGCAGAACAGCTGCGTTCGAGCCTTGATCAGAAGGTGACCTTGTCCATGAGCGTTGTCAGCGACCGACTTCAGCAGGTGAGCCGCAGCTTGGGAACGCTCCAGAGCCTTTCCCAGAATGTAGGGGATCTTAAGAAGGTGATGGGGAATGTCAAAAATCGCGGCATTTGGGTGAAATGCAGTTGGCGCGCCTGCTTAGCGATATGCTGGCCCCTGATCAGTATGGAACGAATGTAGCCATCCGGCCAAGAAGTCAGGAACGGGTGGAATTTGCCATCTGTCTTCCCGGGAAGGATGGAAAGACGCCTGTCTGGCTTCCTATTGATGCAAAACTGCCCCAAGAAGATTACCTGCGTCTTCTGGAAGCCCGTGAAACGGATGATGAAGATGCCGCGCAGCAGGCCTTAAAAGGATTGGCGGCCCGGGTAAAGCAGGAAGCCCGGGATATTCGGGATAAATATATTGCCCCGCCGTACTCAACGGATTTTGGCATCCTCTATCTGCCCCTTGAAGGGCTCTTTGCGGAAGTGACCTCTGTGCCCGGCCTTTTGTCGGAACTGCAGCAGAAATATCGCGTGACCGTGGCCGGTCCAACAACGCTTGCTGCACTCATCAACAGCCTGCTCATGGGATTTAGGACCCTGATGGTGGAGAAAAAGACGAGTGAAGTCTGGCGTTTTGTTGTCAGGATCCAGCAGGATATGGAAAGCTTTGATCTTGCTGTGGACCGGGCCCAGAAAAAAATAGACGATGCGGCTTCTGCCTTGGAGGCCGTATCCCAGCGTTCCAAAATCCTGAAGGACCATCTTGCCCGAGCCGAAAAATTTTCAAATGCTCTTGACAAACAAAACGAAAGAAACTAAAATACAGAACATAAAGTTTAAAACATTTAATTAATATCATTAAAATTATTGATGAAGGAGAATAGTACAGGTCTCCCATCCTCCAAGAGAGCCGCGATAAGGTGGAACGCGGCAGGGTGGGTCTTGGAATCCGCTCCGGAAATGATAGGGAAAGAACCTATCCGGGCAGTGCGGCCGTTACCCCGTTTGAAGGCCCATTGGGTAAAACAAGGTGGCACCACGTGAGAGCTTCTCCCGTCCTTGGCGACTGTTGTCGCAGGGATGGGAGTTTTCTTTTTACGGGCGCCGAGAGGAGGAAGCATCATGGAAAAACAAAAAGTGCTTGTCGCGGAACGGATCTCGGATAAGGGGGTGGTCTGCCTAAAGGCTGAGAAGGCCCTTGATGTGACCGTTGATTTTGACATCAAGCGGGAGGATCTCTTACAGGTCATTGGGAATTATGATGCCCTCATTGTCCGCAGCGTGACAAAGGTCAACGAGGAGCTGTATGATGCGGCAAAAAAACTCAAGGTGATTGGCCGGGCTGGCAATGGTGTGGATAATATCGATCTTGACGGTGCCACCAAACGGGGCATCATTGTGGTCAATACGCCGGAAGCCAATATCATTTCGGCCGCTGAACATACCATCGGTCTCCTGCTTGCAAGCTGCCGCAATACGGTCCGGGCCAACAAGATGCTTGAAGAAGGCATCTGGGAACGCAAGGACCTCAAAGGCAGCGAGCTCTATCATAAAACGCTTGGCATCATGGCTGCCGCATTGGGGCTCTTGTACAAAGCGCATGCATGCCTTTGATATGCGCGTCATTGCCTATGATCCTTATATCCCTGATTCCCGTTTTCAGCGCCTTGGTGTGGAAAAATGTGAGACCTTGGATGATTTGCTGAAAGAAGCGGATGTCATTACCATCCACACGCCTAAAGACGGAAGAGACGGTCAATATGCTGGGCGCGGCTGAATGGAAGAAGTGCAAGAAAGGTGTTCGCGTCGTCAAACTGTGCCCCGCGGGCGGGCTTTTACAAATGAACAGGACCTTGCCGAAGCAGTGAAGGAAGGAATCGTAGCAAGCGTCGGGCTTGACGTTGTGGTGGATGAACCCAATCCCATCTCTCCCCTCATCGGGATGCCTCAATGCGTTGTGACGCCCCACCTTGGGGCCAGCACTTTTGAGGCTCAGGATAAGGTGGGCCTTGCCATAGCCGAGGAAGTCATCAATGTCCTTGGCGGCAAGATGGTTCCCAACGCCGTGAACCTTCCTGCCATTGCGGCAACGGAACTGGAAGATCTGCGGGGCTACCTTGCACTGGGGGATGCCTTGGGAAAACTTTACTATCATTGAAAAAAGCACCGGTGGACCGGCTGGAGATTGTTTATGAAGGGGCCGCGGCCCAGCAGGAGACGCAGATGGTGACCCGCAGCATCCTTCAAGGTCTCTTGTCACCGGTCCTGCGGGAACGGGTCAATATGGTCAATGCTGAACTGGCCGCTGAAACGCGGGGCATTACTGTGACAGAAGGTAAGGTCAAGGGGGAGGGCCGCATGAACCGAGTGGCTGTCCGCATTGGGGCTGGTAAGGAGAGCTTTACGGCAGCTGGCATGGTGACGCCGGATAATCAGCCTCATATTACGGAAGTCGAGGGCTATCAGTTCGATACGATTCCGGCGCCTTACATGATTTTTGCCCGCAATGATGATAAACCGGGGATGATTGGTCAGATTGGGACCCTTTTGGGCGCCGGACACGTCAACATTGCGACCATGCAGGTCAGCCGTAAGAAAAAAGAAGGGACTGCCATGATGGTACTCACCGTCGACAGCGCGGTCGATGGGGCTACCCTTGAGATTGTACGGAACCTTGACGGTATCAGTGATGCCCAGTTGGTCCGCCTCTGATCGGAACTGCAAAAAAGGACTGGAAGAGAAGGAAAATCCTTCTTTTCCAGTCCTTTTTCAAGGTTAGTCGATATCCGCCATCTCCATTCTTTTGAAGCGGGTGGACACAAGGTCGAGGAAATCCTGCTCCATCTGGGAAGGTTTGGTCTCTTTTTTTCGAATGGCGCCAAAGCGGAACCGTTCCTCGCAGCCAAGGAGCGGTACGGAGATGACACCGTAGAGGGAATCTTGGTCCCGGAATTCCATGATGCCCACAGTAAAGAAATTGGTTCGCGACAGGAGGCGCATCTGTTCCTGACGGTCATTGACGTAGATGATCTTGCGGGCGTTGTTCAGGTCGATGGGGCCTGATTCCGTCGTCAGATGATAGATAAAATCCTCATACTGGCCAATGTAGCGGACAAAGCCGTAGTCGACAAGTTCTCGGATGTCGATACCATGGCGTCCAACGGTGCGGATGAGTTCATGTTCCGAGGAAAGGCATACATAAGGCCGAAAGGTGGCAAGGGGTTCATAGATAAGGCCCTGCTCCTCAAAGTTCCTAGCAAGATCGTCCGCCTCTTTTCCGGCCATATGAAGGATGCCGATGTTGGAGCGGTTTTCCTTTACATCTTGGACGACATCGAGGGTGGCTCCTTCACAGAGCCGGCCCGTAAAACTGTCAATGTCCTGATAGCGTCGGCAAATCTCGTTGTAGCACTCTGCTGTATGGGAAAATCGGGTCATGCTTACATTGAGGCAGCTTTTTTCGATGCGGTGGGCATTCACCATGTTCTGGAGGCGGTCCATTTCCTTGAGGATGACCTGACAGTGGAGGAGGATGCGCTGACCGTCGACAGTGAGTTTTGTCCCGTGGCTGGTTCGGCGGAAGAGGGTAAGCCCCATTTCCTTTTCCAGCTGGCGGATGATGTGGCTCAGCTGGGGTTGGGAAATATAGGCGGCTTTGGCTGCTTGGGTAATGGAGCCGTATTTGGCGACGGCAGCAAAATAGCGTAAATTATTTGTATCCATGGTGATTTCCTTTACTCATTGGTTCCGATGCTGTGATATGGCTATTATATCATAGGAATGAGGGGGAAAGAGATTTTCATGAGGGCCATTTATAAATGCAATACCCCACATGCAGCATTCCAATTATCGCTGATGCCCCCGTTTTCATTATAATAGAAATGAAAATATTCGAACTATTGTTAAAACAGTGAAAAGGAAGTGCGAACATGGTAGAAATCCTTGATGCAATCGACAGTGTCCTCTATTATCCCATCCTGCTTGTGGTCATGGCCGCGGCCGGTCTTTATTTCAGCCTCCGCATGGGATTTGTACAGATTCACCGGCTCCCCGAGGGGATGCGTCTTGTCATGGCAAAACCGACGGATGAAAAGGGGACGAGCCCTTTTCAGGCGCTGATGGTCTCTTCGGCTGCCTGCGTTGGAACGGGCAACATTATCGGAATCTCTACGGCAATCTGCCTCGGCGGTCCTGGCGCCGTCTTCTGGATGACCGTCATGGCCCTTATTGGGGCCGCATCATCTTTTGTGGAGTGCACCTTGGCGCAGATCTATAAGCGGAAAAATTCCGATGGGACAAGCTATGGCGGACCGGCTTATTACATCGAAGATGCCCTCCACAACAAGACCCTTGCCACGGCTTTTGTTGTCTTTCTGCTTCTGACCTATTCTTTTGGTTTTAACCTTGTCTGCTCCTACAATGTACAGTCTACTTTCTCTGTCTACAGTTTCTATGATCCCAGCGTGACGCCCGCCATCATCGGGGCCATCCTTGCCATCTTGTGTGGGGCCTGTGTCATGGGGGGTGCCAAACGAATCGAAAAAGCGGCCAGTATCCTTGTGCCCTTCATGGGTGTGGCTTATGTCATTGTAACGGCCATCGTCCTTGTCATGAATCTTGGCATGATCCCCTATGTCATTTCCATGATCCTCGAAGACGCATTCAATTTCAAGGCTATCCTTAGCGGTGTAGCAGGCAGCTGCCTTGTCATGGGCATCAAACGCGGCCTGTATTCCAATGAATCAGGGGTCGGATCTGCACCAAACGCCGCCGCTTCAGCCATCGTATCCCATCCGGTCAAGCAGGGCCTCGTGCAGATGCTTACGGTCTATATCGATACGATCATCCTCTGCAATGCCACGGCCTTCATGTGCTTTGTTTCCGGTGTGGTCCCTACCAAGGAAGCCGCTGGTGCGGTTTGGGTACAAAACTCCCTTTTCAGCGAGCTGGGGCATTTTGGACCGCTCTTTATTACTGTGGCTATGTTGATTTTCTCCTTTACGACCCTCATCGGCAATATCTATTATTGTGAAAATGGACTTGCGTACCTGAATGGTAAGAAGATGCCGAGCCCGTCCTTTATGAGAGGATTCCACATCTATGCCATCCTTATTGTCTTTATTGGGGCCATCATTCCCATGACGGCAGCTTGGAGTCTTGCCGATATCACCATGGGCGGCATGACTCTCATCAATCTGCCGGCCTGTGTTGCCCTATCCGGCGTTGTCATCAAGGCCTACAAAGACTACGAAAAGCAAAAAGCGCAGGGCCTTGATCCGGTCTTTAAAGCGGAATCCATCGGGATGGACCCCGAAGAACTTGATTTCTGGAAATAATTTCATTGAGAAAGGGGTTACACACTATGGCAGTTGACGTACAATCCATCTTGGAAATGGCTCTCGAAAAAGGACGCAACGTCCTTTATGAAGGTAAGGTGGCAAGCTACATCCCAGAACTTGCCAAGGCCGATTCGTCCAACCTTGGCGTCTGTCTCATGAAAAAAGATGGGACCATCTATAAGGCCGGGGATTACAACATTCCCTTCACCATGCAGAGCATTTCCAAGACTTTTTCCCTTATCTTGGCGCTTCAGACGGCGGGTTACGATAAAGTCTTCAGTAAAATTGGCATGGAGCCAACTGGTGATCGCTTTGACAGCATCCTGCAGCTGGAATTAAAGGATTGGCGTCCTTTTAATCCCATGATCAATGCGGGTGCCATCGTTACGGCAAGCTGTGTAGAAACGGAAGATCCCTTCGGCAGTTTCCTGGAACTTGTCCGTAAAGTCTGCAATAATCCTCGCATCAGTCTCAATGAAGAAGTCTATCAGTCTGAAAAACGAACGGGGACGCGGAATCGTTCCATTGCTTTTCTCCTAAAGAGCGACAATGTCCTTGATGGAGAACCGGAAGATATCCTCGATATTTACTTCCGCATGTGCTCTGTCATGGTAACGGCCAAGGATCTTGCCCGTTATGGTATGGTCCTTTCCAACCACGGCATCGATCCTGATACAGGTGAGCAGCTAATCGATCCCACCATTGTACGGATTGTGACGACCCTCATGATGCTCTGCGGCATGTATGATGAATCGGGCGAATATGCAGTTAAGGTCGGACTGCCTAGTAAAAGTGGTGTCGGCGGCGGCATCGTGGCCATTTCCCGTAAAGGGGTGGGCATTGGTACCTTTGGGCCGATGCTCAACAAAAAGGGAAACTCCGTCGGCGGTGAAAAGATTCTGCAGGTCCTTTCCCGGGAACTGGGGCTTCACGTTTTTGACCTGGCAACCTTCTGATGCTGAAAGGGCTCAGGACTTTCGAATAAAAAAGATGACCAGCTCCTTTGGGAACCGGTCATCTTTTTTATTCTTCCTCTTTGTCAGAACCGAATTGGCTGCCTCCGCTGGTGACCCATTTTTCAAGGTCAGAAAGCCGGAATTTCCACTGCTTTCCAATTTTGACTGCTGGAATGCCACGCTTTTCACGCAGCCAGGAACGAACCGTAACCACACTGACCCCTAGGTAATTTGCTGCCTGTTCAATAGAGACCCATTTATCCATGGGATCGACTTGATGCGTACTGTTTTCTTTGGGCATATGATTTCTCCCTCCCCATAAGTGCGTCTACTCTTCTGCCCAGGCAAATCTTGGGCCTGACACGCTAAAATGGAACGATAGCTTCCAGGAGCTCCATCATCCCGGATGATAGCCATGATTTTTCTCATCAATAACGAAAGCTATCAAAGAATAGAGTCGTTTTTCATTCGCTATTATTATATACTGAAAGCCTAGTAAAAAACAATTATTATTTCGGAAAAAACTTGAACAAATAGTCTAAAAGAACACTTCTCGGGAAGCGGTTTTCTTTCCTGCCGACTCATGGTACAATGCGAAGAGAATCTTTTGGGAGGGCAACATGAGCTGTCACGCTTGGTGTACGATCAATCCGTTGATGAAGGCCTATCATGATCAGGAATGGGGCGTTCCGCTCCATGATGATCGGGCCCTTTTTGAATTCTTGATGCTTGAGGCCCTGCAGTGCGGACTGAGTTGGGATCTTATCCTCAAAAAACGGGAGGCCTTGAAAGAGGCATTTAGGGGGTTTGACCCTCTGACCATTGCCACTTTTGGGGAATGCGACGTGACCCGTATCATGGCCACGGACGGTGTCATCCATTCGGAACGCAAGATTCGTGCCGTCATCAAAAATGCCCGGGCCTATCTTGCCGTTGCCAAGGAATATGGCAGTTTTGACCGCTATCTTTGGGGGGTATACAAAGGGAAAGACCCTCTTTTACAAAGGGCATGGGACAGGGACCCTCCCGACCGCCAATGGCCTATCCAGGGCTATCAGCCGGGACCTTGAAGAAGCGGGGCTTTTCCTTTGTCGGACCTGTCACCATTTATTCCTATCTTGAAGCTGTCGGCGTCATCAACGATCATGATGAATCATGTCCTCGCTATCAAGCGCTCTTTAGCCTCAGCGATGCGGTCTGGGCCGATCCCTTTGAAGAAAGCTGACCTTTTTGGAAAGGACCACGATTATGAAAAAAACACATCAATATGGGGTGATGCTTGTTCTTGTTGGGGCAACGCTATGGGGAAGCAGCAGCAACAGTTTGGAATACCTCATGACTTATCAACATTTTTCCTGGGATACGGTCCTTGCAATCCGCATGGTTGTCACGGCCGCGGTCTTTCTTTTGATCAGCGGCCTGCGTGGGGAAAAGCTCCTGGAACCTGTCAAAAAGGATTTTTTGAGGCTCCTTCGCTTTACGGTCCTGGGTCTTTATACCATGCAGGTTCCTTTTACGATTGCCATCCATTACAGCAATGCAGCAACAGGAACGGTCCTGCAGTATCTCATGCCCGTTATCCTGCTGGGTTATTACCTTATTTTGGAACGACGGCGTCCTCGTCGGCGGGAAGCAGTGGCCGCTTTCCTTGCCATTGTCGGAACCTTCCTCATTGCGACAAAAGGGGAGGGAGCAGCGCTTGCCATCTCTCGGGAAGCCCTTTTCTGGGGCATCCTGAGCGCCTTTGGTATGGCATTTTATACGGCTTTCGCCGCCGATCTCCTGCACCGCTATCCGACCTTTCTGATTATCGGCTGGGGGAGCCTGGGCAACGCCCTGCTCCTTATGGCCCTCAATCATCCAACCCTTGAAGGGACCCTGTGGACGGCAGGTACCCTTGCCGCCTTTGGTATCATCATTGTCCTGGGAACCCTCATTGCCTATACGGTGTACCTTGAAAGCACGAAATATATCCCCGCCTCGGAAACCGGTGCCCTTGCGGCTTTTGAACCGCTGTCCGCTTATGCGGTATCCATCCTCTTTATGGGAAACCGCGTGGGTTTTGTGGAAATGGCGGGTGCCCTGTGCATCATGGTCATGGTATGGATGCTTTCCAAAAAGGCTTGATCAGATGAATCATCATACGACTCATCATACGAACGTCCAAGCAAACTGTAACATGTTGAATAGTCGAATCTTCCTTGGTGGAGAACTTGCCTAACTAGTTGACAGGTCATTTTGTACCCCCTATAATCAATTCATATTTTAAGACTAGTGAATTGACTATAGGGGGTATTGTGATGAGTGAAGGAAAAGCGTATCATTTTGAAACACTGCAGCTCCATGTAGGGCAGGAACAGCCGGACCCATCGACCGGGGCCCGTGCCGTACCGATTTACATGAGTACATCCTACGTCTTTAAGGATTCTGCCCAAGCATCGGACCGTTTTGCCTTGAAGGATGCTGGTTTCATTTACAGCCGGCTGGGGGATCCAACAAGCGATGTCCTTGAAAAACGCCTTGCTGCACTGGAAGGCGGCGTGGGAGCACTTGTGACCGCAACGGGGGCGGCGGCCATCAGCTATACCATCCAGGCCCTTTGCCATAAGGATGACCACATTGTGGCCGCAACAACCATCTATGGCGGGACCTATAACCTTTTTGCCCATACCTTGCCTGACTTTGGCATTGAAACGCCCTTGTCGATCCGACAAAGGGTTCATCCGTTTTTGAAGGGGCCATCCGGGAAAATACGCAGCTCCTTTACATTGAGACCGTAGGCAATCCGAATGCCAACCTCATTGACAATCGGCGCCGTGGCGGAGATTGCCCATAAACATGGAATCCCCCTTGTGGTGGATAATACCTTTGCTACGCCTTATCTCGTCCGCCCTTTTGAGTTTGGTGCCGACATCGTTGTCCACTCGGCGACAAAATTCATTGGCGGTCATGGTACGACCCTGGGCGGGGTTATTGTGGACAGCGGCAAATTTGATTGGGCTGCATCGGGTAAATTCCCTTGGCTTGTGGAGGCAAATCCCAGCTATCATGGTCTGAGCTTTACGCGTGATGTGGGAGCGGCTGCTTTTGTTACTTATGTTCGGGCTGTCATTCTCCGCGACTTGGGAGCTACCCTGTCTCCTTTTGCGTCTTTTATGCTCCTTCAGGGAACGGAGACCCTTTCCCTGCGTGTAGAGCGGCAAGTGGAAAATGCCCTTAAGGTTGTCGACTTCCTTGCCCATGATCCCCATGTAGCCAAGGTGAATCATCCTTCCCTTGACAATCATCCCGATCATGAACTCTATCGGAGATATTTCCCCCATGGCGGGATCAGCATCTTTACTTTTGAAATCAAGGGCGGTCCAGAAGCGGCCCGTACCTTCATCGATCATCTGAAGGTCTTCTCCCTTCTGGCAAATGTAGCAGATGTGAAGAGCCTTGTAATCCATCCGGCCTCAACAACCCATTCACAGATGACGGAAGAAGAACTCCTTAGTTCAGGGATTACGCCGTCAACAATCCGTCTTTCCATTGGGGCGGAACATATTGATGATATCTTGGAAGATCTCAAAACAGGCTTTGCTGCTTTAGACTAAGAGTTTCTTGTTCGTCGTACAAATCGCGCCGATTCTTCAGATTACGGTGCCTTCATTGCTTACTTCTTATTTTAGGGACGCAATGGAGGATGACGATTCGTACGACGATACGTTCCTGATTGGGGGATACCTTACGCCTGGGCGCTCCCCCTCCTAACCACGTGTCGTCACCTCCCGCACCCAGCTTATCAAAGCGGAAGATTTTTTCAATCTTCGGCCCATATGGCCCCATCTACTTTGTCGCCCGCGACCTCAATCTCCTCGACGTACCGGCCTCTGGCCGCAAGGAAACTCACGCGTCGCCGCTTTGTTTTTGGAGGCACCGCTTCGGAGAACCTTTGCGCAACAGCTCCCGCGTCGCTGCGCTATCAGATTGCTGGCGTCTCAGGTCCGCCGTCGTCGCAGAGGTCGGGAGTTCCTCGTATCTGGACCCATCTGACCCGAATTTGTAAAAAGCAAATGGAAAAAGACCATAAGTGGAAAACTAACAACTGCTTCCTAAATGAATCCTAGCTGGGGGAAGATTGCTGCTGTACAGCAGTTGCGTTGTCTTTGTAAATAGCAAAACCATAGGAAAAGAGACTGCGAAGAAATGAACCGCTCATTTTTTACCGTCTCTTTTTTCTTGTCTGGCACGGGGCCTATCCTTCGTGATACAATAGGCGCAGAAGGAAGCCGTTTTTTGCATCGGAGGTGTTATATATTATGAAAAATAAAATCAAACGAGGGTTCCTGCTCCTTGTGGGACTCATGGCATGCGCTCATGCTGTGCTTGCAGCGGACCATTTGGCCATTGTGACCCAAAAGGGCAGGGCAGGCGTCATTGACCTGCAGGGACGAGTGGTTCTGCCCTTGGAATATAAAAAAATCGAAGTGGAACAGGGAGAAACAGAGGCTGTCATCCTTGTTGAAAAGGATGGAAAATACGGAATGTATGACCGACAGGGCAAGGTCATCATCGCTCCAACCCTTAAGAAGGTGGGAACCTTCAGCGATGGAATGCTTGCGGCCCGGGACCGGGAAGGATGGACATTTTATGACCGTCAGGGCAAGGCCCTTGCTTCCCATTATGATGAGGTGGGTCCTTTTTCCGAAGGCCTTGCAGCTGTGAAAACGGATGGAAAATGGGGCTATATCGATAAACAGGGAGCTTATATCCTTAAGCCCCAGTATAGGAAGGCCCAGCCTTTTAAAGAAGGGTATGCAGCCGTCAAGCTTCAGGACCGCTGGATGTATGTTAAAAAAGATGGAACCGCCCTTCTTGTTGGAAAGGCAAAGACTGTCAGTGACATGAGCCAGGGCGTGGGCATTATCGATGGCAGCTGGCTTATGGACACAACGGGTGCCCGCTACGCCAAATTGAAGGCCTATGACTATGTTGGCTCTTTTGATGAAGGTGGATTGGCCCGTGTTGGGGTGAGGCGCCGTCACCGCTCTGTCTTTGACTATGTTTCCATTGGCTGGGGCTGGGGCGGACACTGGGGTGTCGGCTTCCCGGGCTGGGGCTGGGGTCCCTTTGATTTTGGCTGGGGCTGGAGCGATGCAGGATACCATCATCATGGATGGGGCGGCGGCATTTCTATCATTCCAGGGGAAGTCATCCATCCGTCGAACCTTTATATGGGTGCCATCAATAAGCAGGGGCAGGAAGTCATTCCCGCAAATTACCGGGCCCTATCACCTTTCCGTGAAGGCCGCGCTTTGATTGTTGACCGTGAAGGCCGCTTTGGGATGATTGACCGCAGCGGAAAAGTGGTCATCCCAGCTTCCTATGATGAATTGGGACCCTTTGAAAAAGACCGTGCTCCCTTTGCCTATGATAAGCACTGGGGATTTATCGACGAAACCAACAAGATCGTCATTGAAAACCGCTTTACGAAGGTGACCCCTTTTGTCTCTGATGCTGCAGCCGTTCTTGAAGGCGGGAAGGCTGCCCTTATTGACCGCAGCGGTGCAAATCTTGTCGCGCCCCAGGAGGCGTACAGTGACGTAGGGACCTATGCCCAGGATCGCTTTCCAGTTATGGATAAGAAGAGCGGGAAATGGGGATATATGGACGGAAAAGGAAATCTTGTCATTCTTTCAATGTATGATGAAGCTGGAATTTTTGACTAAGCATTACAAAAAAATAGAAATTATGTTGACATAAATGTGATATTGTGCCATAATAGTGCACAGCCATTCAAATGAGCTCGGCAGCATGCGGATACCGGGGAAACAAGGGACCTCGGATTCGCTGGCGCCCTGCATCGTACGATATTTTTCCCCGGAACGGATTGGTTCCGGGTTCTTTTTTTTTTGAAAAAGTCAAAAGAATAAATAATTAGCACTCAACTATTGACAGTGCTAAAAAGCGTGCTATGATAATCCCAAGAACGAAGGAAAGGAAAGCCCCCCCCAGAAGGAGCAGGGTTCCTTTCCACCGATTCCAAGAAATGAAAAGACCTGTGTGAAGGCCGTAATATTTGATTGGAGGAATGACTTATGTTACTGCCGAGCATTTTTAATGACAATGTGTTTGATGATTTTATGGATGGCTTTGATTCCTTTATGGACCGCAGCGCCCTTTATGGAAAACATGGTAAGAACCTCATGAAGACCGATGTCCGTGATGTGGGTGACCATTATGAACTCGATATGGATCTGCCGGGCTTCAAGAAGGATGAAATCCATGCAGAACTCGAAAATGGCTATCTGACCATTTCTGCCGAAAAGAGCCTTGATAAGGACGAAAAGGACAAGGCAGGCCATTATATCCGCCGCGAACGGAGCTTCGGCCGTTCGAGCCGTACTTTCTTCGTCGGTGACGGTGTGAAGGAAAGCGACATCAAGGCAAAATATGCTGACGGGATCCTGAAGCTGTCGATTCCCAAGAAGGAGTTGCCGCAGTCTGAAAACAAAAAAATGATTGCCATTGAAGGCTGATCAAAGAACGCTGGGAATTTTTTCCCAGCGTTCTTTTATGAAAAAAAATCGTGGGACCGGAGTTCCGGTTCCACGATTTTTTATTTACAGCATAATCTCACCTTGGAAGGCTTCTTCTTTTTGTGCCTCTTTTCTTGGGGTGGGTGCCTTGCTGGTCTTGATATTTTCAACAAAAAGCAGGAGACGGTTCGTGACATTGACATCGCTGACGCCGCTATCAAAATCCAGACTCAGGAGGTTCATTTCCGGATAAAGGGTCTTGACCTTTTTTTCAATGCCCTTGGCGATGATGTGGTTGGCAATGCAGCCAAAGGGTTGGAGACTGATGACATTGGGAATGCCTCTTTTGGCAAATCCAATAACTTCAGCCGGCAGCAGCCAGCCTTCTCCAAACTGGGCAGCCATGTTGATAATGCCCTTGCCGTCATTGGCCATCTCGTAGATGTCTTCAAAAGGAGTGAAATAGGGGAAAGCACGGCCAATCTTGTTGACTTTATCGATGATCTTGACAATTTGGAGATAGATAAAATCCACCAGGAGATGGGGAATCCGGTCATGCTTGAGGTCAAACTTATCATTGGTCAGCCGATTGACGAAGGCCTGCATGAAAAAGGGCGTCATAAGGGGCGGCATCACCTCAATATGATGGTCCATGAGCCAGCCTGTGATATTCTTGTGGGCAAAGGCGTTGAACTTGAGGTAGATTTCTCCAACAATCCCGACTTGAGGCAGTTTTACATTGGGTTTGACGGCATCCGTAAATTCCTGGGCCGCTTCCTTGAGCAGTTTCAAAAGCCCCTTGGAATGGTTCTTTTCGATTTGCACCTTGGCGAGGTCGAGGTACTTGCTGCGCAGTTTTTCTGCCAATCCCTTCTTTTTTTCACGGACGACTGCAGCATTATAGAATTTTGACAGGCAGTCCGAGAAGAGGATGGTTGTAACCGTGATCTTAGCAATCTTCAGCCAGTTGATATGGAATCCAGGCTGATCGTTTTGGATACTGCTGCTCGTTGCAAGGGAAATGACAGGAACATCCTTGAACCCTGCAGAAACGAGGGCATGCTTGATCAGACCGAAATAGTTTGAAGCTCGGCACTGACCGCCCGTCTGGGTAATGGCAACGGCCGTCTTTTGAAGATCATATTTCCCTGATTTCAAAGCTTCCACGAAATCCCCCACAACAAGGGTTGCCGGATAGCAGACCTCGTTGTTGGCAAAGCGCAGGCCCATGTCGGCGGATAGCCCCGTGCTCTGGGGCAGGGTCTCTACGTGATAGCCCAAAACCTTCATGACAGACGGAATGAGCGGTGACAAGGTGGGGGTAAAGTATGGCGTCAGGATGGTGTAGTCCTTCATGCTCTTTTCAAAGCGCGGCGTGTCGATAAAAGGCTCGGCCCGGCGTTTGCTGTCTTCATTGTAACGAATGCTTTCCACAACGGACCGGACGCGGAGTTTCAGGGAGCCGATGTTCGATACATCATCAATCTTGAGGAGCGTCAGGGCTTTTCCATGGCGCTGCAAAAGACCGCGAATCTCATCTTGGAGGAAGGCGTCAGGTCCACAGCCAAAGCTCGTCATTTCCATGAAGTGGATGGTGTTGTCCTGACGGGCTACCCAGTCAGCGGATTTTAGGATGCGGTTGATATAGGCCCACTGCTTGATGAGGTACGTGTCGTTGATATCGATGGATTCGTTGCCTCGTACCAGGTCTTCATTGATGACGTTGATGCCCATGGCGGCAATGGTGTCGCTGAGTTTATGTTGGACCAGGGGATCGGCATGGTAAGGCCGGCCTGCAAGGAGAATGGTGAGTTTTCCTTGTCGGCGGCTTTTTTCGAGAATCTCCTCGTTCTTTTCCTGGATTTTTCGGCGGTACTCATCTTGGGCCTTGAGGGCGCTGGCAATGGCCTTATCGGCCGTGAAACGGTCAAAGCCAATATAGGAGAGGTATTTTCGGAGCTGCTTTTTGAGCAGTTTTTCGTCTTGGAAGTTGATGGGCGGAGCGTCGATGGGAATCTGTGTTTCCGTGACACTTTTGATGACGTCGGAGTACCCCGAGACAACTGGGCAGTTATAGCTGTTGATTTGCCGCTTATCATCCTGCTGTTCATAGATGACGTAGGGCATGAAGATCCGATTGACCCGCTTTTGGATGAGGTTCAGGATATGGCCATGGACAAGTTTGGCGGGAAAACAGATGTTGTCGCTCATCACGTCATGAAGCCCTGTCTCATAAAGGTGCAGGGTGGACGGGTCAGAAAGCTGGACCTTTAGGCCGCAGGACGTAAATAGGGCATGCCAGAAAGGATAGTCCTCATACATATTAAGGGTCCGCGGCAGCCCAATGGTGCGTTCCGCCTCCTCGTTGATGGGCCGGTTAAAGAGCAGATCGTACTTATAGGTGTAGATATTCTCACCAGGGGTCACATCATCGCCATTATTGGTAAAGTATTTTTCGCATTTGTTGCCCGAATAATAGATGGATCCATTATCGAATTGATACTTCTTGATGAGGCAGTTGTTTTCGCAGCCGTGACAGGTCAGCTGGGCATCCTTGAAGGAAGCAACATGGATCATATCATCTACGGTTGCCTGACCATGGCCCTTGGTTTTAGCATAAAGGGCACAGCCATAGGCTCCCATGATTTCAGGGATGTTGCTGCGATGGACCTTGGTCCCTGTGAGGATTTCAAAGGCCCGGACTACGGCATCGTTTTTTCATGGTGCCCCCCTTGGAGCACAATCTCATTGCCCAGTTCCTGTGGGCTCTTGAGTTTAAGGACCTTATACAGGCAGTTCTTCACAACTGAATAGGCAAGACCGGCCGCAATGTCTGCGCTGGTGACCCCTTCGCGGAGGCTTTGCTTGACTTTGGAGTTCATAAAGACCGTGCAGCGCGTTCCCAAATCGCAGGGATGCTGGGCCTTGCAGGCGAGGTCCGCAAATTCACTGACGCTGTAGTTGAGGCCCTTGGCAAAAGTCTGGAGAAAGGTCCCGCAGCCGGAGGAACAGGATTCATTCAGCTCCATGCGGTTCAGTACGCCGTGATCGACAAAGATGGCTTTCATGTCCTGACCGCCAATATCGAGGATGAAGGAAACCTTGTCGTTGATTTTCTTGGCTGCCAAATAGTGGGCAATGGTTTCGATGATGCCCGTGTTGAGGCTGAAGGCTGCCTTGATAAGGTCTTCGCCATAGCCTGTAGAGCAGCTTCCCATGATGCGGGGATTGGCCCCAACGGCCAGGCATTTCGTATAAAAATCGGCAAAAGCCTCACGCACCGCTCCTACGGGGTTGCCGTTATTGGGGCCGTAGTGGGTATAAAGGATGCGGTCGTTTTCGTCGGTCACGACAAGTTTCGTCGTGGTCGAACCGGAATCGATGCCGACAAAGACTTTGTCCGTATCTTTGGTCAGGGGCGACAGAATAATCTGGTCCGCTTCCTTTTCCTTTTTCCAGTCGGCATATTCTTTTTCATCATGGAAGATGGGTGGCACCGTATCGGTGACCCGGACAGCGTCCTTAGGAGCAGAAGCAATCCGGTCGCGGAGTTTCTGTAAGCTCGTTGACGGGGCGTCCTCTGCACTGAGGGCAGTCCCGTAAGCCGGGATAAGGTTTGCCTTATCGGGAACAATGAACTCTACATAGGGGACGTGAAGCGCATCCATCAAAGCTTTGCGGAGGCTCGGCATGAAGGTGAGCGGTCCGCCGCACAGAAGGATCTTCGGCTTGATTGTGCAGCCATGGGAAAGGGTCGTAATGACCTGTACAGCGACGGCATGATAGATTGACGCCGCAATGTCCTCACGGCTTACACCTTTACTGAGGAGGTTTTGGATATCCGTCTTGGCAAAAACGCCGCAGCGGGAAGCAATATAGTGGACGTGTTCCGCTTTTTCGGCAAGCTCGTTCAGTTTGTCAATGGGCACGTCAAGGAGTACGGCCATTTGGTCAAGAAAAGCCCCTGTCCCGCCGGCACAGTTCCCGTTCATGCGCAGGTCACACGTGCCATCGGGTTTGATGTAGACAATCTTGGCGTCTTCCCCACCAATATCGATGAGGGTGGCCACTTCAGGGTATTTTTCCTTGACAAATTTGGTCGCGGCGATGACTTCCTGCTCGAAAGCAAGCTTGAATTTTTCCGCAATCCCCATGCCAACGGAGCCCGTCACTTTGATTTTGACGGCCGCCTCTCCGATGGCTGCGGTAAGTTCGGACAGCTCTTCCTTGAGGACTCCCATGATATTGGCTTGGTGCCTCTTGTAACGGGAGAAAACAACTTGTTTGCTGCCATCCAGAACGACCATTTTAGCAGTAGTGGAACCAATGTCCAA
>ENA-OQBV01000754-OQBV01000754.1-human-gut-metagenome-genome-assembly--contig:-NODE-754-length-17916-cov-3.081342_pt1 | contig 17916 bp, 18 predicted proteins | sample MGYA00242750_ERZ504559 | MGnify/ENA primary metagenome ERZ504559 (study PRJEB26092, sample SAMD00036230) | human gut metagenome | host: Homo sapiens | study: EMG produced TPA metagenomics assembly of... | reverse complement strand
AACGAATTTTTTCTTTCCAAACATCCCCTTATTAGCAGAAAATGTTTTTGATATGTTTTTTACAGATACTAATGCTTCGCTCATGATCAATTACGCCTCCTTTCCAAGATCATTCATATGGTGGCATCTGCATTTATGAATACCTTCCACTGTCATAAGCTCCGGTTCTTTTTCTCTGCAGATATCTGTTGCGTACTTACATCTCGGTGCAAATTTGCAGCCCTTTGGCATTACGGAAAGATCCGGTACGCTTCCCGGAATAGACGGAAGTGATTCCACTCCGCTTCCCAGCTTCGGCACAGAAGCGATCAGCCCCTGTGTATACGGATGTTTTGGTGCAGAGAACAGTTCTTTTACAGGAGCTTCCTCTACAATACGTCCTGCATACATAACAACTACGCGGCTGCACATTTCGGCTACAACACCAAGGTCATGTGTGATCATCAGGATTCCTGTATTTTTCTTTTCACGGATTTCTTCCATAAGCTCAAGGATCTGCGCCTGAATGGTAACGTCAAGAGCAGTTGTGGGCTCGTCTGCGATCAGCAGCTCCGGCTCACAGGACATGGCCATTGCGATCATTACACGCTGGCACATACCGCCGGAAAGCTGATGGGGATAGCTCTTCAGAGTCATATCCGGCTCAGGAATACCTACGGATTTCAGTACATCATATGCTCTCTGATGAGCCTGTTCTTTTGTAAAATCATTATGAAGCAGAATTGCCTCTGTAAGCTGCTTCTCTATTTTCATACATGGGTTCAGAGAGTTCATCGGCTCCTGGAAGATCATTGCAACTTCTCTTCCGCGGATATTTCTCATACCCTTTTTATCTTCTTTCAGAAGGTCTGTTCCGTTCAGAATAACCTCACCGTTGGAAATCTTACTGTTTCTTGCAAGAAGACGCATAACTGACAGGGAGGTTACTGATTTACCGCAGCCGGATTCTCCTACCAGACCAAGGATTTCTCCTCTTTCAATAGAAAAAGAAACATTATTTACGGCTGTTACCCATGTTTTGTCCCGCTTAAATTCTGTGCGGAGATTTTTTACTTCCAATAATTTTTCTGCCATGGTTTTTCCTCCTAGTTCATCTTCGGATCCAGAGTATCCCTGAGACCGTCTCCAAGCAGGTTGAATGCAAGAACAGTAAGGAAGATCAGGATACCAGGAAACAGTACCATATGCGGAGCTGTGTTCAGATAGTTACGTCCAAGTGAAAGCATTGCGCCCCAGTCAGGCTCTGTAACATTTGCTCCGAATCCCAGGAAACTCAGGGATGATGCAGCAAGGATTGCTGTACCGATACGCATGGTAAAGTTTACGATCATAGACTGAATAGTTCCAGGGAATACATGGACAAACAGAATTCTGCTGTTCTTACATCCCAGTGAACGGGCAACCTCAACATAAAGAGACTGCTTTACGGAAATTGTTGCGCTTCGTATGATACGGGCAAAGGATGGAACCGTAAACACCGCAACAGCGATCATAACGTTTACCATACCTGGTCCGATAATAGCAACAACTGCGATTGCAAGAAGGATGTCCGGAAATGCAAAAAGCACATCACAGCATCTCATGATCAGGGAATCAACAAAACCGCCGTAGAAACCAGCGATCAGTCCCAGAATAACGCCGCCGGCTGTTCCGATAACTGTAGCGATCAGAGCGCAGGAAAGGGACAGTCTGGAACCTACCATCAGACGGCTGAATACATCCTGGCCAAACTCATCTGTACCCCAGATATGAGCAGAGCTTGGTCCCTGAAGAAGGGCTGTGTAATCCGGCTGATCCGGTGCGTAAGGAACAACAAACGGTGCAATAATTGCCATTAAAACAATAAACAGAATAAAAACAAGAGAAACAACTGCTGTTTTTCGCTTCATAAACTTTTTGGTAAATTCTTTTACCTTACTCTGCGCCTTAGGAAGCTCTTCAGCAGCAGCAAATTTGTTCTGATCTAAATTTGTATTTGTCTGTGCCATCTTTTTTCCTCCTAATTATAACGAATTTTCGGGTTGATGACTCCGTAAAGAACATCCACGATCAGGTTGATGACAATATACTCTGCTGCAAAGAACAGAAGCAGAGCCTGTACTACCTTGTAATCTCGGAAGTTAATAGAGTCTACCAGCAGACGGCCAAGTCCCGGAATAGAGAATACGGTTTCTGCCATAACAGAACCTGAAAGAAGACCGCCGATCTGAAGTCCGGCAACTGTAATAATCTCAATAAGAGAGTTTTTAAATGCATGACGCATAACAACAAGAGTTTCCTTTAAGCCTTTTGCACGGGCTGTTCGAACATAATCCTCACGCATGGTCTCCAGCATGGTAGATCTGGTAAATCGTCCCAAAACCGCCATGATTCCGGCGCCCATGGTAAGTGACGGAAGGATGTAGCTCTGCCAGGAATCCAGTCCTCCGGTAGGAAGCCACTGAAGAGCAACAGAAAAGCCCTGGATCAGCTCAAGTCCCAGCCAGAAGCTTGGCACCGATATACCCGATATGGCAATGATCATTCCGATATAATCAAGAGTTCTTCCATGAAATACTGCTGATATGATACCAAGCGCAATACCGATAATAGTCGCCCAGATCATTGCAGATACTGTAAGCATGATTGTTGGTTTCATTCTGGGAGCGATTGTCTCAACAACAGTTTTTCCGTTTTTGATGGAATCGCCAAGGTCTCCGGTAAAAAGACCTTTCATATATTTTCCATACTGTACAAGCAGAGGATCATTCAGTCCCAGCTGCTCTCTTACAACTTCTACGTCTTCCTTAGTTGCATCCTGTCCTGCGATCATTCTGGCCGGATCACCGGGAATCATATGTATAAACATAAATATTACAAATGAAATCACAAGAAGGAGAGGGATTGCGCTTGCAACACGCTTACAAAAATATTTACCCATTCTTTTGCCTCCAGTCTGAGTTATAAAAAAATAATCACTGTCCATAGTCACAAAAACTGCCGTCCCCACATCTGTGAATGGTCACAGACAGTTGAACGGCAGTTTTCTGCTAAGAACCTTTATGTTCTGTTACATACTTCTGCGGCGCCTGTCGCCCCAGTTAAATATTTACTTTTTAAATATTCTTTTACTGAGCAAGCACTGCGTTAGTGAAGTTAAATGCTCCGTCCGGAGATACATATGCGCCGGAGAGATAAGATTTGGATGCATAGAGGATCTGATCGTTTCCAAGGAACAGCCACGGAGCAGCTTCCCATGCGATTGTCTGAGCCTCGCCATAAATCTCAGCCTGTTTGTCCGGATCAGCAGTTGCAAGACCTTCATCTAACAGTTTGTCAAAGTCTTCGTTTACGAAATATGCTGTGTTTGCACTTGTAGGAGGTACCATGTCGCTGTGAAGAAGGGAACGAACAGAACCATCCATAGTGAAATCAGATGCGGACCAGTTTACATACCACATATTAACTTCTGCTTCTTCCTGATCTACATAGATCTTGTCATTCAGTGTTGCAGGCTCCATAGGAAGAACCTCAACGTCAATGTTGATCTGAGCAAGCATCTGTTTGATAAATGTCATACCTTTTACTTCCTGAGTGGAGTTGTCTCCCCAGAGTGTAAGCTTGAAGCCATCCTCATATCCGGCTTCTTTCATAAGCTCTTTTGCTTTTTCAAGGTCATAAGTATAAGGAGTCTGCTCCTTGTATCCTCCGATAATAGAAGGAACGATAGAAGTTGCAGGTTTTGCATATCCGGAATACATAAGCTGAACATATGCGTCTTTATCAATAGCGTAGTTCATAGCCTGACGTACTTTTTCATCTTTCAGCTCCGGAACGTTCATGTTCAGAGTTACATATCTCATGATGTTGGAGTCTGCTGCCAGTACGTTTACATCATCGTTTCCTTTGATTGCTTCGATCTGGTCTGCAGGCATCGGATAAACGAGATCAGCCTCGCCTGTCTGAAGCATAGCGGTACGGGAACCTGCCTCCGGAACCTCTTTAATAGTAACAGTATCTACAGAAGCTTTTTCGCCCCAGTAATCTTCATTGCGCTCGAAAGTTGTATGATCTCCCTCTTCCCACTCTGTGCAGATGAACGGGCCGGTTCCTACCGGATGGTTCATAATATCATTGCCGTACTCTTCAAGAGCAGCCGGGCTGATCATACAGATCTGTGTCATACGGTTGATAAACGGTGCCCATGGCTCAGTAAGCTTGAATACTACAGTGTAGTCATCCGGAGTCTCAATGCTTTCCACACGGTATGTCTCTGATCCGTCCTCTCCTGTTACAACAAAGGTTCTTCTCTGACGGAGATTGTTCTCTTTATCAATGATACGATCATAGTTTGCCTTTACTGCTGCCGCATTAAAGTCTGTTCCATCTGTAAACTTAACACCTTCACGGAGATGGAATGTATAGGTGAGGGAATCCTCGGAAACCTCATAGGACTCTGCAAGCTGTCCCTGAATTTCCTGGTTTTCATCAAAATGCTACTAACATTTCATAGCATCCGCGGGTTGCAGAGATTGCATTGGTATCCGGAATATTTGCCGGGTCCATGGAGCTTACGCTTCCCTCGATTGCGATCACCAGATCATTGTCCGGGGATTTTTCTTCTGTGTTGGTTGCCTTCAGTGCGTATCCGTCTTCTGTTGATGCGAATACTGTTGTGCCCATGGACAGTGTCATCACACCTGCCATAAGGGCTGCGAGAACTTTTTTACGATTCTTCATAAATCTTTCTCCTTTTTGTTTTTTTATTTGTTAATAAGTTACAATTTCGTTATGAAATATGGGTACAAAAAAAGCATCTCTTATTTTTTGCGTCTTGCAATGTTCTCATTATCTGATCTGATTCAACAATTTGCCCCTTTGCATACTCATAAAAAATACTTTACCTTAATTCGATGTCCACAGTATAACAATTTTCTACATATTTGTCAATGATTTTTTATTATTTTTTATTGATTATTCTTACTCTTTCTTGTTTTTATCTGGTAAATAAGTATAAACAATCCAAAACAGGACGAATCAAACATTTTTCTTTTATCAGAAATTATATACTATGGTTTTCCCTCCGCAACAGAAAAAAAGGACAGGCAGGAAAGTTGTCTATTCCTGCCTGTCCCCATATCATCGTTTCTTAATCATTTTATCTCAGGAGTCCTTTATTCCGTCTTTCCCTGCTCTGCCTTTAAACCTTAAACCGGTAGCCTACTCCCCATATGGTTTCAATATACTGAGGTTTGGCTGTATTAAACTCGATCTTCTCACGGATCTTTTTAATATGAACTGTAACCGTAGCAATATCTCCCACAGATTCCATTGCCCATATTTCCCGGAACAGCTCGTCTTTTGTAAAGACACGGTTGGGATTTTCTGCCAGAAATGTCAGAAGATCAAACTCTTTTGTGGTAAAGGTAGTCTCCTCTCCGTTTACCCACACCCGTCTTGCAGTTTTATCAATCTTGATTCCCCGGATCTCGATTACATCATTTTTTACAGCTCCGGATCCTACCAGACGGTTATATCGTTCCATATGCGCTTTGACTCTGGCAACCAGTTCGCTTGGACTGAAAGGCTTTGTCATATAATCGTCTGCCCCAAGTCCCAGGCCCCGGATCTTGTCAATATCATCTTTTTTGGCAGATACCATAATGATCGGTGTATTTTTTTCCTGACGTACCTGCTTGCAGATATCAAATCCATCCACCTCCGGAAGCATAAGATCCAGAATAATCAGATCATATTCCTCTGTCATTGCCTTCTGAAGCCCTACGTCGCCTCTGTTGGCAATCTCCACTTCAAAGCCGGAAAGCTCCAGATAATCTTTTTCCAGATCTGCGATAGCCTCTTCATCTTCAATGATCAGTATTTTACTCATTTCATTGGTACCTCCTGATATTTTCTTAAAACAAAATACATAATGGTTCCGATTCCCTCACGGCTGGTGGCCCACACCTTTCCTCCATGATCCTCCAGGATCTTTTTTACAATGGAAAGACCGATTCCGCTTCCTCCCTTGGAAGAATTTCTCGAAACATCTGTCCTGTAAAAACGGTCAAAAATATAAGCCAGATCCTTGGAGGCGATTCCTTTTCCATTGTCCTCGATCTCTACCTGAACGAAATCCCCCACATCCTTTACCCGGATCTGGATCACGCCCTTTGCCTTGTCCATATATTTGATCGCATTTCCGATGATGTTATGGATCACCCGCCGGATCTGCTCTCCGTCAGCAATCACCTGTACGCTTCTGTCAACATAATTGGCATAGCAGAGCTGTATTCCTCTTGTTTCCAGCTCCAGACCGATTTCCTCTGCACAGTCAGAAAAATAATCCTCCACGTTCAGTTTACTGAACGTATACGGGATCCTGTTGGTGTCAATCTTGGAATAAAACGTCAGCTCATTGATCAGATGATCCATTTCATTTGTTTTATTATAAATGGTTCTTACATAACGGTCCATTTTTTCAGGAGTATCCGCAACTCCGTCCATAATCCCTTCCACATATCCCTTTACTGCCGTGATAGGTGTTTTAAGATCATGGGAAATATTACTGATCAGCTCCTTGTTTTCCTTATCCAGAATGATCTTTTCCTCTGCGGATTCCTTCAGTCGCCGCCGCATTTCTTCAAAATCCCGGCACAGCTCGGAAAATTCATCTGTTCCTTCCACATCCAGAACAAAATCCAGATTTCCATCCTTAATATTTCTGGTTGCCTTGCGCAGCTTCACAAGAGGAGTGGCAATACTCCTGTAAATCCAAAGCCCCACAGATAAGCTGGTAAATACAAGTATCACCAGTGCAGAAACAAAAAGATCCTTTGTCATGATCTGGATCCCGTCCTGTGATGTTTCTGAATCCGCAATGGTGATCCCATAGTCATAATCATACTCTGACGATGCTGTTTCGGCTGTTTCTGCCTTTTTTGGTCCTCTTATCTGCGCTTCCCGCATTCCGTGAAGTGTGGCGGCAAACAAAAGAAGAGGTACCAGAATGATCATAAAAAAGCCAACCATAATTCTTGTCTGTAATTTCATGAAACCTCCCTGTTCCGCCCAGTCCGAATAATCTGCATCTCCCGGTCTCCGCACTGCCAGAACAATCTGTAGTCCTGATTTTTCTATGGAATATAAAACGCACTGGGCAGTAAAATCGCATTACCGCCTGTGCGTTCATTATTATCACATTGCCAGATTTCTATGTCTAAATTTTCTATAAAATCATTTTAGGCAAGATATTTTTTTCAGATCATCCACTTTATCCAGTTTCTCCCATGGAGCTCTACATCTGTACGTCCAAAGTGTCCGTAAGCTGCTGTCTGTTTGTAGATCGGTCTTCTTAAATCCAGCATACGGATGATTCCTGCCGGACGAAGATCAAAGTTTTCACGAATGATCTCAACAAGCTTTGTATCAGAAAGTTTTCCTGTACCGAAGGTTTCCACGTTAATGGAAGTAGGCTGTGCCACACCGATAGCGTAGGAAAGCTGGATTTCACATTTATCTGCCAGACCTGCCGCTACAATATTTTTCGCAACATAACGTGCTGCGTATGCCGCAGAACGGTCTACCTTTGTACAGTCTTTTCCGGAAAAAGCGCCGCCGCCGTGACGTCCGTATCCGCCGTAGCTGTCAACGATGATCTTACGTCCTGTAAGCCCGCTGTCTCCGTGAGGTCCGCCGATCACAAAACGTCCTGTAGGATTGATGAAATATTTTGTGTTTTCATCAACCATATCTGCCGGAATAATAGCGTCAAATACGTATTTTTTGATATCCTCATGAATCTGCTCCTGAGTAACCTCCGGATCATGCTGAGTAGAGCATACAACTGCGTCAATACGTACCGGCTTGCCTTCCTCGTTATACTCCACAGTAACCTGTGTTTTTCCGTCAGGTCTTAAATAGCTCAGGGTTCCGTCCTTACGGATCTTGGTAAGCTGACGTGCAAGCTTGTGAGCCATATTGATGGCATACGGCATATATTCCTCAGTTTCATTGGAAGCATATCCGAACTGGATACCCTGATCCCCTGCACCAATGGCATCGATCTCATCCTCGCCCATTTTTGCTTCCAGAGCCTTGTCAACGCCAAGGGCAATATCTGCAGACTGCTCGTCAATAGCAGTGATAACTGCGCAGGTATCTGCGTCAAATCCATATTTGCCGCGGGTATATCCAATCTCTCTTACAGTATCTCTTACGATCTTCTGAATATCAACATATCCGTTTGTTGTGATCTCTCCCATAACAAGAACAAGGCCTGTTGTAGTCGCTGTTTCGCAGGCAACACGACTCATTGGATCCTGCTCGATCAGAGCGTCAAGAATGGCATCGGAAATAGCGTCACACATTTTGTCCGGATGGCCTTCAGTAACAGATTCGGAAGTAAATAAAATTTTTTCCATTGTGTTTTTCCTTTCTTCATAACGACCCGAAAACTTATTGTTACGGGTATTGGTAAACAAAAGAGACAGCCCGAATAATCGGACTGTCTGAATTTATCTTTCAATCCTCTTATTGTTCGATCACTCGCTCAGGCTGGCACCTTCCTCAATAGAGGGGTTGCCGTGGCTTCACAGATCCTTTGTATCTCCACCACTCTGAATAAAAGGCCGTTCTCTATTTGATTTGTAACAATCATACAATATACTCATTTTTTCCGTTTGTCAAGAAAAAATATATGAGATTTCCGGATTATCCTACACGAAGACGGAATTTCTGGATTTCCTTTTCACTGGAAACTCTCTCGATCTCTGCGCCAAGGCTTCTCAGCTTCTCTTCAAAATTCTCATAGCCTCTCTGGATATAAACGATATCATCTACAACCGTTACGCCGTCTGCTGCCAGACCTGCAATTACAAGAGCTGCTCCTGCTCGGAGATCCGGTGCGCTGACTCTTGCACCTGTAAGCTTACGTACTCCATCAATGATCGCAGAATTTCCTTCTACCTTGATGTTTGCTCCCATTCTGGAAAGCTCGTCCGCATATTTGATCGGTTTTCAAAAATACTCTCTGTAACAATACTTGTTCCCTCTGCAAGAGCCAGGGTTACCGCAATCTGCGGCTGCATATCAGTAGGATATCCCGGATAGGGAAGTGTTTTTACATGAGTTCTGTGCAGTCTCCTTCCTGCACGGACGCGAACTGCATCGTCAAATTCCTCCACTTCACAGCCAATCTCTTCCAGCTTTGCAGTGGTTGCTTCCAGATGCTTGGGAATTACATTTTTTACTGTAATGTCTCCGCCTGTAGCAGCCGCCGCAAACATAAAGGTTCCTGCCTCGATCTGATCAGGAATAATCGAATATTCTGTGCGGTGAAGCTTCTCCACACCTTTTATGCGGATAACGTCTGTTCCGGCTCCCTTAATGTTGGCTCCCATGCTGTTCAGGAAGTTAGCTACATCAACTACATGAGGCTCTCTGGCCGCATTTTCGATAATCGTGCGTCCCGGAGCCATAGATGCTGCCATCATAATGTTGATGGTTGCGCCAACAGACACAACATCCAGGAAAATATGGCTTCCGTGAAGATTTTCCGCACTTGCCATAATCGCCCCATGAAGAATCTTTACATCTGCTCCCAGAGCCCGGAAGCCCTTCAGATGCTGGTCAATGGGACGGCTTCCGATATTGCATCCGCCCGGAAGCGGCACCTCCGCATGTTTATATTTTCCAAGCAGCGCGCCCAGAAGATAATAGGATGCGCGGATTTTTTTAATGTATTCATAATCAACGCTGATATCGGCAATGGTAGAACCATTAATCTTTACTGTAGATCTGTTAATTCGTTCTACCTGGGCTCCGATCCCGGCAATTGCTTCCAGCAAAACATTGATGTCTCTTACGTCAGGCAGATTTTCGATTAATATGGTTTCATCCGTCATGATTGCAGCAGAAAGTATTGCAAGGGCTGCGTTTTTGGCTCCGCCGATCTCAACTTCACCTACTAACGGATTGCCTCCTTTGATTACATACTGTTCCATAAAACACCTCTATGAATTATTTTCACTCCGTAAGCCGAAGCAAACACCAGAAATGTTACTGTTCACTTTGTTCACAGTAACCCAGAAATGACTTATCATATCCGAAAAATGTTAATATATTAAAATGTTCAATATCGTATTATAACATATTTTTAACATTTGTAAATAAAAAGTTAAGTATCTGTGCCTGCTTCTGCTCTTTCCTCTGCTTCAACAGTTACTTTTTTGCTTTTCCAGTGTTTCCAAAACTGCCTGCAGACATGTTTCCAGATCCTGTCCTTCCTGATCGATCACAATATCCGCATATTTTTCGTACAGAGGTGTGCGTTCTCTGTACAGATCTGCCAGCGTCTGTCCTTCCTTCAGGACAACTCCTCTTCCCTTAAGGTTCCCAAGCCGCTTTGACAGTTCGTTCAGCGACAGTTTCAGATAGACTACTGTTCCAACAGACTTCAGATGCTCCATTGCCTCCTGGCAGTAAACCACGCTTCCCCCTGTGGCGATCACCGTCTCCTCCGCCTCAATAGAAGCATTGACACGATTTTCTATTGCCTGAAATCCATCATTTCCCTCCTGAGCTATGATCTGATGGAGCTTCCTTTTTTCCTGCTTCTGTATCAGAAGATCAGAGTCAAGGAACTGATAGCCCAATACCTTTGCAAGAACAACACCGATGGTGCTCTTCCCCACTCCCGGCATTCCTATCAATGTAATGTTATTCATATATCCTCCAGACATCTCTGTCTATCTTATTATCTGCAAATAACCAGATTTTATTTTACCATAAAAAGCCCTTTTCTGCAATCCCCCGGAAAATCTGCACTTTTTTTCCATTTTTCAGCGTTTTTTAGCCTGTTTTTTTGCTTTTTTCACACTGTAACCAAAAGTTCCCAGTTTCTTTCCTGTTCCCAGATACTCCCCATGTGAATACACAATAGGTCTGGCTCTGTTTAAATCAAACCGGTTCTTCTCATCCATATATTTTTCATCTGCGTGAACTGCTGCAACCTGGGCGATAAACATGTGATGAGATCCAAGTTCCCGGATTTCTTTTACCTTGCATTCAATAGAAACAGGGGCTTCTGCTATCATCGGCGCTTTTACCTTTTCTGCCTTTTCCCTTGTCAGTCCTGTCTCCTTAAATTTATCAACATCTCTTCCGGATTTTACTCCGCAGTAATCTGTGGCAAATGCCAGCTCCTCAGTAGTCAGATTAATCACAAACTCTCCTGTTTCACGGATCATGTGATAAGAGTAACGCTCCGGACGAATGGATATGGATACCATGGGAGGATTGGTACACACAGTTCCGGCCCATGCCACTGTTATAATATCATCTCTGCCCTCTTTATCTGCTGCGCTTACCATTACAACAGGAAGAGGGTAAAGCATATTTCCCGGCTTCCAGCTCTGTTTCGACATAAAAATCCCTCCTGAACTTATGCGTACTCGTTCTGCATCTGCGCAGCTTCCATTAATGCAGGAATAAGCTGTTTCTTTCTGGAAACCACACCTTTCAGATACAGAGAACCATTGTCCGCCTCCATGCTAAAAGCGCTCTCCGCCATCTCTTTACTGCCTTCGCCATAAAACAGAAGCTCTGTAGAACGGTTCATAATACTTGTAAGCATAAAGTAGACCCTGGAAACTCCATGACGGCCGCATTCACTTACCATAAACGGTTCCAGACGTTCTTTTATCACCTTAAGCTCGTCCTCGTCCATAGAACTGATCTGGCCCACGCCAAAGGTAACGTCACCCTCTGCAATAAATTTCTTATAATCCTGATAAAAGATTTCTTCCGGCGACTTGTCCTTCAGATTGCTTCCTGCCTTAAACATTTCCTTTGCAAATTCCTCTATGGAAATATCTGCGATCAGCGCAAGAGCTCCTGCTGCCATTTTATCCTGAAGAGTACAGGTAGGAGAACGGAACATCAGAGTGTCAGAAATAATGGCCGCGCAGAGAAGTCCTGCGATTTTAGGCGGAATCTCCAGTTTCTGTTCTCCATAGATCTGATACATAATCGTTCCCGTACATCCTACCGGCTGATTCCGGAAGCTGACCGGCTGCATTGTCTGAAGCGTACCCAGCTTATGATGGTCGATAATTTCAAGGATCTCCGCTTTTTCAATATTATCAACAGCCTGATCCTTTTCATTATGATCGACCAGAACCACCTTTTTCTTATGCATATCAAGAAAATTACGGCGAGAGATCGTACCCACACATTTTCCCTTTTTGTCAATTACCGGGAATGCCCGGTGACGATGCTTGATCATCACATCCTGAATATCATCTGTAAAATCCTCTGTGTGGAAGGTTACCAGATTTTCTGTTTTCATGATATATCTCACAGGAATACTTTGATTGATCAGTCTTGATATTGTAAACGTATCATATGGGGAAGAGATCACCACAATATCCTTTTCATGAGCAAGCTTCAGGACGTTTTCTGTTACCTGGATATCCATTCCCACAATAATACAGCTCACATTCATTTCAATGGCCTGCAGATGATCCTCTTCTCTGTTTCCGAGAATGATCATATCATTCTCCCGCACGTACTCTCTCAGCTTGTCCGGGTCAGCAGTTCCCACCATAACCTTTCCTTCTGTAAAATATCCGTGTTCATTTCCTTCGATCACACTGCCGCCAATGGTTTCCGCAATGCGTCTGTACTGGGTTCTTGCCCGTGACAGAAGATAACTGTCTGTTGTGTCCATATATGTCTGGGCAATATCTCCAATGGTGATCAGGCCCTCCAGACAGCCCTCTTTATCTCTGATCGGCAGAGAAACAATGCTGTTTTCCTGCATCAGATCCCATGCATTCTTTAATGACATACTCTTATCTGCTTCCGGGCTCATGCGGATATCCATATCCTTGACCTGAGTTCCGATATTACTCAGATATCCCGGAGGCTGAATCCCGAAACGGTTCAGCACATACTCAGTTTCCTCATTTATCTGGCCTGCGCGTTTGGGAACATATCTTTTGTTCTGAAATGTTCTGTTTTTATATCACAATACGCAATGGCAGAACAGATAGAATCCGTGTCCGGGTTTTTATGTCCGATCACAAAAATCTTATCCTGTTTTCTCATAAATTCCTCCTCGCTGCCTCTTTCTTCAACTGATACTGTATTTCTTTGCGATACTCAGTCCAGTTTGATTCCTGCAAATAATGATCCAAGAGAGGTAGTTGCTTCCTCACCTGCATCCGGAACCTCATAGACCTCTTCCTCAATGTCTTTTGCCATCATATCAGATGCCTCTTTTATGCTGAGACTTAATTTTCCATCCTTTACAGCAGTTACCTTAACCTTTACTCTGTCTCCCACAGAAAGAACCTCAGAGGGCTTTTTGATTCTTTTCTCGCAGATCTGGGAAATATGAACAAGACCGGAAAGACCGTTCCCAAGATCCACAAAAGCTCCGTATGGCTGGAGGCTTTCTACCGTTCCTTCTGTTACCAGTCCCACCTGAACATTTGAAATTTTTTTCTTTCTCTCTTCCTCTGCCTGCTCTCTCAGAAGTTCTCTTGCAGAAAGAATCAGCTTTTTACTGTCTTTGTCACACTCGATCACCTGAACCCGTATCTGACGGTTCAGATATTCCTCTGTATCCTCCACATATCCAAGAGAAAGTCTTGAAGCCGGAATAAATCCCCGTACACCTTCCACATACGCAATGACGCCTGCATTGGTGATTCCCTTTACTGTAACGTCAAGAGCTTCTCCTGATTCTTTATATTCCCGGATTTTTTCCCATGCGAGCACATCTGCCGCCTCAACCCTGGAAAGAAGAATATTGCCGTTTCCGTCATCTTTACGGACAACCGTGGCAGAAACCTCGTCTCCCGGATGAACTTCCTCTTTCAGATTAAATCCCGGCTCTCTGGTATAGTCTTCAGCCGGAATCACACCCTCCGCATAATATTTCAGATCAAGGATCACTTCCTTTTCGTCCACACTTACTACTGTTCCGGTAAGAATGTCCCCTTCTTCTATTTTTTTCATAGACTCATTCAGCTCTTTTTCGTAATCTTTCATTGTTTCAGCCATAATATACTACTCCCTTTCCTGCTATTATTTTCCTGCGTCCTCTGTCAGAACTGTGCAGCAGCTTTTATTTATGTCATATGATACCGCAGGTTCAAAACCCGGCATTCGCATCACTGAACCTCGTTAAGTGTCCAGTCATATTTCCTCACGAAATTCATCCTGTGTCTCCGACCCGGATTCATTAAAGTGTTCCTATTATACCATACGGGGTTTCTGACCTACAACCTATTTACAGCTTAACAGCGAAAAAAGCTCCCTGATTCAGGGAGCTCTATAAACGAGGAGTGCCCCGGCAGTGGTTTACCGGGGCTATTATTATGAAAAAATTTATGTGTAATGAAGAACATTACAACGTCATAACATTGTTCTTTCGAACTGTTTTATCATAGCAATCTTTTATGAACTTTCTATGAACAAACAGTGAATCTTTCGTGTATTTGCACAATATTTTTTCTTATATTCCTCTGTTTTTTATAAAAATACTACATATTCTTCTTTGCTTTACCAAATTAACGTTGTGTAATATACATAATTTATTTATCTTTATATCCAAATTGTCTGCAACCTGTTGTCAATTCAGGATATCTTTTACCATATCTACCAGTTTTCCGAAAATACTCTTAACATCCTCTTTGGTAACTCCCAGACTCTCCAGCTTATCATATACCTTATGGACCTGCTCCCTCAGCTGTTCTTCATCAAGATCCATATTTTTAAACTTGTTATAAAGACTTACCAGAGTGCTTTTTTCAGAATCTGACAACGTAAAACCGGCTGCCTGTGCTGCGGTGTCAATCGCAGAAGAAATCTCTTCGTCAGTAACATCTGCCTGTCCAACTGAATCCATTGCAGATATGATAATGTCAACCACCTTATCCGGATCAGAGAGAAGATCTCCTATTCCGCTCTCCTTCAAAAGGTCCACTGCCTGATCTACCGCAGCATCTGTTGCAGTATCCGCGGATACGACAGCAGGCGCTGTACATGTAAGCGCTCCTGCAAGAATCCATGCACTTAATTTTTTTATTTTCATTTTTATTACCTCCGTTTTGTCTGAAACCATGTTCTGGAAAACCATTGCTGTTTTCCTGCAATTATATCAGAAATACCTTATGCCCCGTTGCCGGCAGCCTGGCAAAATGTCTTCCCAATGACCTTTGGAAATATCATCTTTTTTCTGACATCTGCTATTATATCACACTTTCAAACCTGCGCTGTAATATGTTTATGAACATTTTCCCTTCTTTCAGATCAGATCTGTCATTCATAAATCTTTCTATATTCGTTCATTATTTTTTCATATCTTAAACATGAAACTCTCATATTTTACAGATATACTATTCACATAAAAATAATACAGCCAACATTATTTTTATAATTTTCTTTTTCATATGTTGGATACCTGTAAAGGTATTCAACTCTCCTTCCTTTTAAATTTAATAAATCTTCAAGTAAAAAGCATCCGACCAGCCACCGGATGCTTTTTACATACTCTTTTTTCTGTCATACAGTCCATTCTCTGCTGTGGCGGCATCACCGGGATGCCGTACAGCAAAATGCATTTGTCAGAGCGGCAAACTGCTCCAGACTCAGAGCTTCTCCTCTGATATTCAGAGGAAGCCCGCAGGCGCTGATCGCGCTCTCAACCTGTTCTTTTGTATAATTCAGTTCCTGGGAATTTTTCAGCCCATTGGCCATTGTTTTTCTTCTCTGGTTAAAAGATGCGCGAATAAGCCGGAACATCAGCTTTTCATTCTGCACCTGAACAGGCGGCTCTTTGTGTCTTTTCAGGCGGATCACGGCGCTTCCCACCTTTGGTCTTGGCATAAAACAGTTGGGCGGCACATTTGCTACAATCTCCGGTTCCGCATAATACTGAACGGCCAGAGACAACGCCCCGTAATCCTTTGACCCCGGACCTGTCTGCATACGGTCTGCCACTTCTTTCTGAACCATTACTGTTATGGATTCTACCGGAACATGGCTCTCAAACAGTCCCATAATGATCGGTGTTGTAATATAATAGGGCAGATTTGCAACTACCTTGATCGCCTTTCCCTGATTTTTTTCATCTGCTATCTTCTGAATATCTGTTTTCAGGATATCCCCGTGAATAATATTTACATTATCCCAGTCCTTCAGCGTATCCTGCAGTATGGGGATCAGAGCATCGTCGATCTCCACTGCCGTGACTGCTCTGGCAGAGTCTGCCAGATACTGTGTCATAGTTCCGATTCCCGGTCCTATTTCCAGTACAAAATCATCTTTTGTTATTTCAGATGCCCGAATGATTTTTTCCAGAACATGAGTATCGATCAAAAAATTTTGACCAAACCTTTTCTGAAAAACAAATCCATACTTCTGAAGAACTTCAATCGTGTATTTGGGATTTCCAAGATAAGGTCTGGTCATAATCTTTACTTCCTTTTCCGTTATTTATTTTTTATGTTACTTAAAATCCTTTTCGTAGAGAACTGTATATCCGTCCATATCTGTTCTCTTCTTGGAAATATTTCTGCTCAGTTTACGGATTCCGCCGGTAGATTTTGCAATGGCATTATCAATGATTTCCTTTACAGCGCCTACGTTCATAGGCATATCTTCTTTCTGATTCACACTGATCAGATTGTAAAGTACCAACATTGCCTGCTGATCAATCGTATAACCCCGTTCTCTTGTATAAACCATTGCAAAGTTTACAAGCTCATCATTGGTAAATACCGGGATATTAATCATAGATGTAAATTTGGACGTAAATTTCGGGAATCTTGCCATCAGCTTTCTCATTCCGATCTTTTCGTCTTCCAGAATCACGATCATTCCGTCTGTGCGGAAATCCATTGCCTTGCTTAACTGATTTACGGTTTCTTTTTTAAGCTGGTTTGCATTTTCAATTACAAGGAAACCACCTGCCATCTTTTTGACGATTGCAGGAATATTTTTGCCATTGATCTGCTCTGCAAATACATAGGCAACCTTGGCGGCTTCAAGATTCAGTTCCTTGCATATTGCAGGAATCAGTCCTGAGATCAGTCTTGTTTTTCCTGTCTCTCTTCCGCCCATAACAATAATGTTTCCAGTTCTGGACGTTTTGTCAGCAGCAGCCATCTGAACGTCGCAAAGCGCGTCTACAAGCTGCTCTCTCAGCCCAGGTACTCTTGCAAAATATGTAAACAGTTTTTTCTCGCTGTCTGTAAGAGTTTTCTCCCTGGGAATAATATCCATTGCCTCCTGAGGACGGATGGTATCAACAAACCGTTCCAGTTCCTCAGCCTGACTCAGACGGACATTTTTCTTCTTCCGAGGAGCCTTCTGTCCTGCCGGCTCTTCTTTAAATACTGTTTTTCTGTCCGGATCCGGTTTTCGGATCTCTGCATTCTTCTCTTCTGAAATTATTTTTGCAGATTTATTTTTTGAAATAGGATTACGGTCTTACGACAGGAAGCTCTTCCGGTTCTTCTTCATAAAAATCATCTTCCTCGTCGTCGGATTCTTCTCCGTAAAAGTCGTCGTCATCAAACTCTTCGTAGAAGTCATCTCCGTCATCAGACTCATCTTCGTAGAAATCATCGTCCTCATCGTCAGATTCTTCCCCGTAAAATCATCGTCCCCGTCATCATATTCATCGCCGTAGAAATCATCGTCCTCATCATCAGAAGCATCTTCATAAAACTCTTCTGCTTCTCCAAACTCTTCTTCCAGAAGCTCCTCCGGATCTTTGTGATCTTTTCTTCCAGCCGGACCATTAAGGAATTCCTCTTCTGCTCTCCGAAGATCCTCTTCTGTCATATAATCTTCATCGTCAGGATCTGCTGCATGAACGTCCTCCCGCCTTCGGTTCATCATCCGGAATTTCAAATTCCCCTG
>ENA-OQBV01000753-OQBV01000753.1-human-gut-metagenome-genome-assembly--contig:-NODE-753-length-17929-cov-3.417594_pt1 | contig 17929 bp, 18 predicted proteins | sample MGYA00242750_ERZ504559 | MGnify/ENA primary metagenome ERZ504559 (study PRJEB26092, sample SAMD00036230) | human gut metagenome | host: Homo sapiens | study: EMG produced TPA metagenomics assembly of... | reverse complement strand
CTAACGCATCCTTTTTGATTTTAGATTTTTTGTTTTCCGATTTGTTTTAATTTGATGATTAAACTATAACAGATAAATGGAAAATGTCAACACTAAATTTTTAAAAATAATAAAAATATATTTAAAAAGAAAAACAATAAAAATAAAACAACAAAAAATCAGATAATATCGAAACCAGATAAAAGGTATAGACCAAAACCTTTTCGGACAAGATACCTTTATGAACATAAGAAGAGAATCACGAAGCGCAGGAGATCATAAACAGTATTATTATTTTCAAGGAGGGAAAAACTTATGCTACGTTATCTGCCTGTTCGAAAAGTTCATGCAAGACAGGTCCTTGATTCCAGGGGGAATCCTACAGTGGAAGCGGAAGTGACGGTAGGTGAAGGAATTGTGGGGATTAATGGATACACAGGAAGAGCCATGGTGCCGTCCGGAGCATCCACAGGTAAATTTGAGGCTGTGGAGCTGCGGGACGGAAACCGGGAGGAATATCTGGGACAGAGTGTGAAAAAAGCAGTGGAAAATATCAATACACGTCTGGCAGATGCCATTATCGGAGAGAATGCCCTGAACCAGGCATGGATCGATCATCTTCTAATCGAAACCGACGGAACGGAGAACAAAAGCAGCGCAGGAGCCAATGCCACGCTGGCAGTATCTCTGGCAGCAGCCCGTGCAGCAGCCGGGGCCCTTCGGCTTCCTCTTTATCAGTATCTGGGCGGCTGTCATACCCTGCAGCTCCCTGTGCCGATGATGAATATTTTAAACGGGGGAAAGCATGCGGACAATACGGTAGATCTTCAGGAGTTTATGATCATGCCAACAGGAGCTTGCTGTCTGGAAAAGGGTATCCGCATGTGTGCGGAAGTCTACCAGCACTTAAAGCTTCTTCTCCGGGAAAAAGGACTCTCCACAGCGGTTGGAGATGAAGGCGGCTTTGCTCCGGATCTTTCAGATTCGGAGGAAGTGCTTACCCTGATCGTTCATGCCATAGAAAAAGCAGGATATAAACCAGGAGAAGAGATCACCATTGCCATTGATGCAGCCTCCAGCGAGCTTTATGATGAGGAAAAGGGCGTGTACTTTTTCCCTGGGGAGAGTCGCATGAAAGGAGAAAAGATCTACCGGGATGCCGGTGAGATGACAGAGTATTATGAAAAACTGGTGGAAAAATTTCCCATTGTTTCCATTGAAGACGGTCTCTGGGAGGATGACTGGGAAGGCTGGAAATATCTGACGGAACACCTGGGAAAAAAGATCCAGCTGGTAGGCGACGATCTGTTTGTCACCAATATCAAACGGCTGCACTGTGGCATCGAACTTGATGTTGCCAATGCTATCCTTATTAAAGTAAACCAGATCGGAACTCTCACGGAAACTCTGGATGCGGTGGAGATGGCTCAGCATGCCGGGTATCGTGCAGTGATCTCTCACAGATCCGGGGAAACAGAGGATTCCTTTATCGCAGATCTGGCAGTTGCCTGTGGGGCGGGACAGATCAAACAGGCGCACCCTGCCGTTCGGACCGGAACGCCAAGTATAACCAGCTTCTGCGGATCCACGAACAGCTCGGAGCTCTTGGAAGATATAAAGATCCTTTTGCAAAAAATCTCGAAAAGCCCTGCATAAATAACGGAAAATGGTTGAAATCCCGGTTTAGCTATGGTAAATAACCTCTAGTTGATTAGGAGGTGTAACCGCGTGAACATTTTAAAATTATTCTGACTGTAATTTATGCAATAGATTGTATTGCTCTGACTGTTGTCGTACTGATGCAGGAGGGCAAGCAGCAGGGTCTTGGCTCTATCGCCGGAGTAGCTGATACTTACTGGGGTAAGAATAAGGGCCGTTCCATGGAAGGTGGTCTTGTAAGAGGTACCATTATCATGGGAGTTATTTTCTTTGTACTGTCAATCGTACTGAACATTATCTGATCTGCCAGGGGCAGAACAGAAGTTGGTAACACTCTTGCTGCGTTAGCATGCAGAAGAAACTCGGATGGGGACTTCTTTTGTAATCAGCAGGAGTGTTTTTGCGTTGATACAGGGGCACGGGTGAGCCTTCCTCCGGAATGATAACAGGGTAAAATGAAATATAAATATGAAACAGGAGAAAATGTGAAAAGATCGAAAAATTTTGAAAAAAGAAAAAAGTTTATAATGGAGCTTCTGGGAGATCCGCTGTATAAGCCCATGCGCCTGCGTGAGATCGCATCTCTTCTTCAGCTGGATAAGAGTGAGAAAAAAGAGCTTTTTGACGTGCTGGACGAGCTTTGCGCCCAGGGCAAAGCTGAAGTAGATAATAAAGGAAGATACAGCAAGGTTTCCGGCAAGCGCAGAGACAGACGAAAGAATAAAGAAGCTCTGAAGGCAGAAAAGTCGGAGCGTGGCCGTAAGGGAAGAGAACGCAGAGAGAAGGATCATGAGGAACATCATTTCTCTGAGAAGGACGGAACCCTCATGGAAGGAACTTTTATTGGCCATTACAAAGGTTTTGGCTTTGTGGAAGTGGAGGGTCAGGAACAGGATATTTTTATTCCGGAAAATGACACGGGAAGCGCCATGCATCAGGATAAGGTGCAGATTCTTGTACGGAACGGACATAAAGAGGGAAAACGTCAGGAAGGCGTTGTGCTGAAGGTTCTGGAAAGGGGAATGCCTTCGATCGTGGGAACATACCAGAGCAGCCGTGATTATGGCTTTGTGATCAGTGATAACCCCAAATTTTCCAAAGATATCTTTATTTCCAGAAAAAACTCCATGGGAGCAAAGGACGGAGACAAGGTAGTTGCAGAGATCACAGATTACGGCTCCAGAAACCGGAAGCCGGAAGGAAAGATCACGGAGGTGCTGGGAAACTTACGTTCACCTGGAACAGATATCCTTGCTATTGTGAAGAGCTTTAACATACCAAGTGTATTTCCTGACAAAGTACTTCGTCAGGCTGACCGTGTGCCGGATCATGTACAGGAAGCGGATCTGGATGGAAGACTGGATCTCAGAAATCTTGTTACAGTCACCATTGACGGTGAGGATGCAAAGGATTTGGATGATGCCATTTCCCTGACAAAGGATGATGGAATCTACCATCTGGGTGTGCACATCGCAGACGTGAGCAACTATGTTCAGGGCGGCAGTGCCCTTGACAGAGAGGCACTGAAGCGCGGAACCTCCGTCTATCTTGCAGACCGTGTCATTCCCATGCTCCCGGAGCGGCTTTCCAACGGTATCTGTTCTCTGAACCAGGGACAGGACCGTCTGACCTTAAGCTGTCTGATGGATGTTAATGAAAAAAGGAAAGGTGATTTCCCATAAGATCGCAGAAACCGTGATCCGTGTAGATGAGCGTATGTGTTACACAGATGTGAAAAATATTCTGGAAGATACTGATGAGGTGGCGAAGAAACGCTATGAAGCTCTGATCCCCATGTTTTTCTTGATGAAAGAGCTTTCCGGGATCCTGCGTAGCCGTCGGCATACAAGAGGTTCCATTGATTTGATTTTCCGGAGAGTAAGATCATCCTGAATGCGGCAGGAAGAGCTATTGATGTGCAGCCCTATGAGGCCAATGTGGCAACCAGGATCATTGAGGATTTTATGCTTCTTGCCAATGAAACTGTGGCACAGGAATACTGCACCGGAGATTATCCCTTTGTATACAGAACGCATGAAAATCCGGATCCGGAAAAGATTGAAAGTCTTCTGATGCTTCTTCATAATGAAGGAGTCAACATACAGAAATCCGGACAGGAGATCACGCCTGGTGAGATCCAGGAGATCCTGGAAAGTATTGAGGGAATGCCCAATGAGGCACAGATCAGCCGCCTGACCTTGCGTACCATGAAACAGGCAAAATATACTACGGAATGCAGCGGACATTTCGGACTTGCAGCGAAGTATTACTGCCACTTTACTTCTCCGATCCGAAGATATCCGGATCTTCAGATCCACAGGATCATCCATGACCGTCTGAGAGGCAGACTGGTAAGGGAAGGACGTACCGAGCATTACAAGGAGATCCTGGATGAAGTAGCACGCCAGTCCAGTGTGTGCGAACGGCGTGCAGACGAAGCAGAAAGAGAATCCGATAAGCTGAAGAAAGCAGAGTATATGTCCTATCATCTCGGAGAGGAGTATGAGGGGATCATCTCCGGCGTTACAGGATGGGGACTTTATGTGGAGCTTCCGAATACCGTGGAAGGACTGATCCATATCAATACATTACGAGATGACTATTATGTATTTGACCAGGATGCATATGAACTGCGGGGAGACATGACAGGAAAGATCTTCCGTCTTGGGCAGAAGGTCCGTGTCCGTGTGGCAGATGCGGATAAAATGCTGAAAACCGTGGATTTTGTCCTGGCTGAGGAAGACTGAGGGAGCGCGAAATGGCAAAAAAAACAGGAATGAAACTGATCGCAAATAATAAAAAGGCTTTTCATGATTATTTTATCGAGGATACTTATGAGGCCGGGATCGCACTTGCAGGAACCGAGGTGAAATCCTTACGTTCCGGTAAATGCAGCATCAAGGAGGCCTTTGTCCGTGTGGAAAACGGAGAAGTTTATGTATATGGAATGCATATCACTCCTTATGAGAAAGGAAACATTTTTAACAAAGATCCTCTTCGTGTGCGTAAGCTTTTGCTGCATCGCTACGAGATCAATAAGATCGAAGCTAAATTAAAGGAAAAAGGATTGACTTTGGTACCACTGAAGGTTTATTTCAAGGACAGCCTGGTAAAAATAGAGATTGGCATGGCACGTGGTAAAAAGCTTTATGACAAGCGCCAGGATATTGCAAAGAAGGATCAGAGAAGAGAAGCGGAGCGAGACTTTAAAGTAAAAAATCTTTATTGATCGGCTGGTTTCAACTGAAAAAGTAAAAGTATGATAAAATGCGGGGAATGAGAAATGACAGAGGTACAGGAAAGACGTAAAAAAACGGTAGAAGCATCGATGACGGAGCAGGTTCATCTGATCATGCAGCAGCATCTGAACGGAGGCGGAAGACTTTTTGGCGGAGCACTGATGCAGTGGCTGGATGAGGTTGCCGGAGTGGTAGCTATGCGTCATGCGGAGACATATCGGGTGGTAACTGCGGCAGTGGACAATCTTCAGTTCAAGCATGCGATCTATGAGGGAGAGATCGTAGTACTTAAGGGATATGTGACTTATGTGGGAAGAACTTCCATGGAGGTCGAGATCGATACGTATGTGGAACAGCCGGATGGCATGCGTCATACTGTAAACCGGGCATTTTTTGTGATGGTGGCTGTAGATGAAGACCAGAAACCGATCCAGGTGCCGGAATTGATCATTACCACAGAAGCGGAAAAAGCCCGGAATGAAGCTGCGAAAATGCGCCGTGATATGCGCAGACAGCGAAGGGAAAACGGGTTCTGACCTCAGCTGTTCCAATTTTTGACATAGTTTAAAATATCTAAAGATTCTGTGAAATTCAGAACGGTCAGGTTGACAAGAAAGTGATACTCTGTAATAATAGAAAAGGAAAACCTGACAGCGAATAGGACCATTTTATATGGAGGAGATATAATGAAAAAACGTTATTTGATTCTTGCCGGAATTCTTGCAGCGAGCATGCTTGCAGCCGGTTGCGGAAAGAAGAACTCTGTGGCACCGGAGCAGAAGGTGGAGGCAACGGCAACCCCGACGGTAACGGAAGCTGCGAAAACGGATGTGGTGGAGATGCAGACCTCTACGGATGAAACAGCAAATATCAAGAACGTAATGGGAACCAAGAGTGAGACCACTACCAGTATTGTATTTACCAATAAGATGAATTCCACGATTTCTGCAATTTATGTCCGTCCTACCAGAGATGATGGCGATGACAGTGATGAGACCTGGGGAAGCGATCTTGTAAATGGTAAATTCACACTGGCTTCCAACGACAAGGCTGTTTATTATATGGAGAAGAGCCAGAAGGACGATAACGGAGATACAGCAACAAGCTTTGATGTAAGGATCACATTTTCTGACGAAGAGCAGAATGAATGTTTCTTCCGCCAGCTGCCGCTTCTGACGATCTCACAGCTGAGCCTGTGTATGGATGGTGAGGGTGAAGACGGAATCCCATATGCTACATATCTGGCGAGCGGAAACACCAAGGAGGTGTCTACCCTGAAGGATGTAAAGGCAAGGCTTGGCATTGAGGATGACAGTGAAAGTGACAGTGACAGTACAGATTCTTCAGACAGTACGGCTGTGACTCCGACTCCGGAGAGTTCTGATGATAATGGAGACAGTACAGACAGCAGTTCGTCCGGCAGTTCGGACTCCACATCCACACCGGATCCAACATCTGCACCAGCTTCCTCTGATTCTTCCGATGCGGATCCTACGGAAGCACCATCCGGCGAGGATGATCCGGCATCTGTAGCAGCAAGATATATCGGTCAGTCCATGTCTGAGCTTGAGAATGCATGCGGCAGCCCAAATGGCAGTGATTATGAGGACGAGCCGGAGTCCGGTAAGACAGGTTATTATTATTATGATACGTTTACGGTATCCACAACTTTTGACAATGACGGCAATGAAGTTGTATCCGGCGTATGGTAAAGGAGAATAAACATATGAAAAGAGTGTTACTGAAATTAAGCGGAGAGGCTCTTGCAGGAGAGCAGAAGAGAGGCTTTGATGAAGCAACTGTTACAGAGGTTGCCAAACAGATCAAGACGATTGTGGATGAAGGACTTCAGGTTGGTATCGTGATCGGAGGTGGAAACTTCTGGAGAGGACGTACCAGCGGAGCCATGGACAGAAGCAAGGCGGATCAGATCGGCATGCTTGCTACTATCATGAACTGTATCTATGTGTCTGACATCTGCAGATATGTGGGACTTAAGACAGAGGTGTTTACCCCGTTTGTATGTGGTGCATTTACCACACTTTATTCCAAGGATGCTGTAGAAGAGAGCTTCGCAGAAGGAAAGGTTGTATTCTTTGCAGGTGGTACCGGCCATCCGTATTTCTCTACAGATACAGCTACTGTACTTCGTGCTGTTGAGATCGGCGCAGATGCCATTCTTCTTGCCAAGGCTGTTGACGGAATCTATGACAGTGATCCGAAGGTAAATCCGGATGCCAAGAAGTATGATGAGATTTCCATCGATGAAGTAGTTGCAAAGAAGCTGGCAGCTATGGATCTTACCGCTTCCATCATGTGTATGGAGCAGAAGATGCCGATGCTGGTATTCGGTCTTGATGAAAAGGACAGCATCGTCAATACCGTACATGGCAAGTTCTCCGGAACAAAGGTAACCGTGTGATCAAAAGGGAATAATAAAAAAAACCATACAGGGAGATATGTGAAATGGATGAGAGAATTCAGGTATACGAAACAAAAATGGGAAAAACACTGAATGCTTTGGAGAGTGAGCTGACAACCATCAGAGCCGGCCGTGCAAACCCGCATATTCTTGACAAACTTACCGTAGATTATTATGGAGCACCGACTCCGCTCCAGCAGGTTGCAAACATTTCTGTACCGGAGGCACGTATGATCCAGATCCAGCCGTGGGAATCCAGCATGATCAAAGCGATCGAGAAAGCGATCCTTTGCTCTGATCTGGGATTAAACCCGAGCAACGATGGAAAAATGATCCGTCTTGTTTTCCCGGAGCTTACCGAGGAGCGTCGTAAAGAGCTGGTGAAGGACGTTAAGAAAAAAGGCGAGGGTGCCAAGGTTGCAGTAAGAAATATCCGTCGTGATGCCAACGATGCATTTAAGAAACTTGCAAAACAGGATGTTTCTGAGGATGAGATCAAAGAGCTTGAGGATCAGATCCAGAAACTTACAGATAAGTACATCAAGGAAGTTGACAAGGCGATCGAGAACAAGTCTAAAGAGATTCTGACTGTATAATTGTAAGAAATACGAGGATAGAGAGGGCTTCTTTGAAGAAGCTCTCTTTCTGTATGGAGGAGATTTATGAACGTACCAAATCATATCGCGATCATTCTGGACGGAAACGGACGTTGGGCAAAGGAACGAGGAATGCCGAGAACCTACGGACATGTAAAGGGATGCGCCAATCTTGAAAACATTTGTTATGATATCAAAGACCTTGGGGTGAAATATCTTACGGTTTACGCTTTTTCCACAGAAAACTGGAAACGCTCCAGAGAAGAAGTGGAAGCACTGATGAAACTGTTCCGCGGTTATCTTAAGAAATGTATCAAGATTTCCAAGAAAAATAATATGAAGATGAAAGTCATCGGAGATGTTACTGCCTTTGCACCGGATATCCAGCAGAGTGTCCGGGAACTGGAGGAATATTCCAAAGATTTTGACGGTATTTATTTTCAGCTGGCATTAAATTACGGAAGCCGTGATGAGATCCGCCGTGGAATGCAGAAGATGGCACAGGATGTAAAAGACGGAAAAGTTGAGCCGGATAGCATTACAGAAGATACGATTGAGAGCTATCTGGATACTGCAGGTGTACCGGATCCGGATCTTTTGATCCGCACAAGCGGTGAGCAGCGGCTTTCCAATTTCCTGCTTTGGCAGCTTGCCTATTCCGAGTTTTATTTTACACCGGTTGCATGGCCGGATTTCAATAAAGAAGAGCTGATCAAAGCCATCGAGAAATACAATCAGAGAGACAGACGCTACGGTGGCGTCAAGGAGGAGTAGATCATGTTTAAGACAAGACTGATAAGTGGTATCGTCCTTGTCATTATTGCCCTGGCAACTATCATTTCCGGAAGCTGGATCTTATTTTTTACACTTCTGGCTGTTTCACTGATCGGAATGAGAGAGCTTTACAAGGTAATGAAGGTAAGCGATGAGCATGTTACTGTGCTGGAACTTGTAGGATATCTTGGAGCAGTGCTTTATTATATTGCCATGAAAGCTGATTTTGGAAATTACGGAACAATGGCGATCATCATCAGTATGATCCTGATCCTGTTTGTTTATGTATTCGGTTATCCGAAATACCATGCAGAACAGGTGATGGCAGCATTTTTTGGAGTTGTATATGTTGCTGTGATGCTTTCCTTTATCTATCTTACCAGAAGCCTTCCGGACGGAAAATTCCTGGTATGGCTGATATTCCTGTGCTCCTGGGGATGTGACACCTGTGCTTACTGTGTGGGAATGCTTATCGGAAAGCATAAAATGGCGCCGGTTTTAAGCCCGAAGAAATCCATCGAGGGAGCTGTAGGAGGCGTTGCGGGAGCGGCGCTTCTTGGAGTGATTTATGCAGCAGCAACACAGGGAAAAATGGCTGAGTATGCCTTGATCTGCGCAGTTGGAGCTCTGATCTCCATGGTGGGTGATCTGGCTGCATCTGCGATCAAAAGAAACCAGAACATCAAGGACTATGGAAAGCTGATCCCGGGCCATGGAGGAATCCTGGACCGTTTTGACAGTGTGATCATCACAGCCCCTGTTATTTACTATCTTGCAAAAATGATTCTTGGAATTTAGGAGACATTAAAATGAAGAATATTGCAATCTTAGGTTCTACCGGCTCCATCGGGACCCAGACACTGGATGTGGCAAGAAAAAACGAAGACCTTCGGGTTGTTGCAGTCAGTGCAGGCAAAAGTGTGGAGAAGCTGGAAGAGCAGATCCGTGAGTTTCATCCGCTTCTGGCAGCAGTCTGGGATGAAGAAGCAGCCCGGGATCTGAAAACGCGTATTGCGGACACAGATACAAAGGTAGTCAGCGGAATGGAGGGACTTCTGGAACTTGCGTCCATGCCGGAATCAGAAATTCTTGTCACTGCGATCGTGGGAATGATCGGGATCCGTCCTACTATGGAGGGAATCCGTGCCGGAAAGGACATTGCCCTGGCAAATAAGGAAACCCTTGTCACAGCCGGTCATCTGATCATGCCCATGGCAAAGAAATATGGCGTATCTATCCTTCCGGTAGACAGTGAACACAGCGCTATTTTCCAGGCTATCCACGGAGAAGAAAACAAAGAGATCCACAAGCTTCTGATCACGGCATCCGGTGGTCCCTTCCGCGGACGTACCACAGAAGAGCTGCGAAGGGTCACTGTTGCAGATACTCTGAAGCATCCAAACTGGGTAATGGGACGAAAGATCACCGTAGATTCCGCAACCCTGGTAAACAAAGGGCTGGAAGTTATGGAAGCCAAATGGCTGTTTGACATGGATCTGGATCATATTCAGGTGGTGGTGCAGCCGCAGAGTATCATCCATTCCATGGTGGAGTTTAAGGATGGTGCGATCATGGCACAGCTTGGAACTCCGGATATGAGACTTCCGATCCAGTACGCTCTGTACTATCCGCACAGACGATATCTGGACGGAGACCGCCTTGATTTCACGAAGCTTCATGAGATCACATTTGAGGTTCCGGATATGGAGACATTCCGGGGACTTCCTATGGCAATCCAGGCATCCCGGGAGGGCGGAAGTATGCCGACTGTCTTTAATGCAGCCAATGAGCTTGCAGTAAAGAAATTCCTGGAGGAAAAGATCGGCTTTCTGGATATTTATGAGATTATTGCACAGTCTATGGAAAGACATAAAAAAATCGCACATCCGGATCTGGATGAGATCCTTTCTGTAGAGCAGGATACTTATCAGTGGATCGAAAGCAGGTGGTAAATTGAAATTTGTGATTGCTGTAATTATTTTCAGTGTTGTGATACTGATCCATGAGCTGGGACATTTTCTTCTGGCAAAAAAGAACCATATCGAGGTATTGGAATTTTCTCTTGGTATGGGACCCAGGATCATAAGTACGGTAAAGGGCGGCACACGTTATTCCGTGAAACTGTTTCCTCTTGGAGGTTCCTGCGCCATGGCCGGAGAGGATGCGGAAGATGACAGTCCGGGAACCTTTAATTCGGCTCCTGTGTGGGGCAGGATCGCAGTGGTTGCTGCAGGTCCGATATTTAATTTTCTGCTGGCATTTGTTTGTCTGTGATCATTGTAGGCTGTATGGGCTATGATCCGGCAACCGTATTAGAAGTAACCCAAAATTCTGCTGCGGAAAAGGCAGGATTGAAAAAGGGTGATGTGATCACGGAATATCAGGGCTATCATATTGATCTGGGGAAAGATCTTTATGTATATTCGTATCTCAACGAACTGAAAGAGGGAGATACCATCCGGCTGAAAGTAAAACGTGATGGAAAGGAACAGGAGATTTCCTATAAACCAGATGTAAATGTGCGGTATCTTCTTGGCTTTAACCGTTCCGATGTAAATTCCATGACAGTGGAATCACTGATCAAGGGAATGCCATTGGAAGAGGCAGGTCTGGAAGCCGGCGATGTGATCACGAAGATCAACGGTGTGGGGGTTCCGGACGGAAATGCATATGAAAAATACATCGAGGAGCATCCGTTATCCAAGGAACCTGTGACGATCACCTATGAGCGTAACGGACTGGAATATGAGGCAGAGATAACACCAAGGGAATACAGAACACCGGTTTCCGGTTTCGGATATAACACATACAGTGAAAAGACTTCCGGCTTTAATGTTCTGAAATATGGTGCTGTGGAAGTGAAATACATGATCCGTACTACGATCTTAAGCCTGAAAGAGCTTGTGACCGGTCACCTTGGAATGAAAGACTTAAGTGGTCCTGTGGGTATTGCGGATGCCATTGGCGACACTTACGAACAGTCCAAGAGTGAGGGAACGCTGATGATCTGGATGAATTTGTTGAATATGGCAGTTCTTCTTTCTGCAAACCTGGGAGTGATGAACCTTCTTCCTCTTCCTGCGCTGGATGGAGGAAGGCTGGTATTTCTGGTGGCAGAAGCGATCCGGAGAAAACCGGTAAACCGTCAGGTAGAAGGCATGATCCATTTTGCAGGGCTGATGCTTTTGATGGCGTTGATGGTTATCGTTATGTATAATGATATTCTGAAGATATTCTGATGAGGATTATGAAGTAAAGATATATAAAAGATGGAATGGTCAGGAAGATGTCCGGATTGTTCCATCTTTTTTTAATGAAACATATGAAACCAAGATGAAAACACATGAAACAAGATTGACATTCTATTTGTAACTTTGTACAATCAAAAATGTAGATAGCGATATTAAATCGTGCAAAATACTAAAAGAAATAAGGAATAAATCTCAAATAATAAGAAAAAATCACATAAGGAGATGAGACAATGGCAGGTACAATCAGAAAGGTTGCACAAATGGCACATGTGTCTCCAGCAACTGTTTCAAGATATTTTTCAGGACAGAATGTAGTGAGTGATGAATTATCCAGAAGAATTGAGGAGGCAGCTAATACGGTTGGTTATGTGCCAAATCATCCAACACGTAAGTCAGATGGTGTGATCGTAGTTCTGATTCCTAATCTGGAATTTGGATATTTCAGTGAATCTATAAAGGAGATTATCCGGCAGATGCCAAAATACAAATGTAGAGTGATATTTCTTCCTACATTTCCGGGAGATGATAGTTATAAGAGTATCCTGAAGGAATTGTATGTGATGGGAGTTATTTATCTGGAGGAGGAGATTGACCGTGAGGTGATACGATATATCCGGGCAAAGAATATCAAAGTGGTTATGCTGGGAGGCGCAGCTTTTGACAGCAGATGCGATATGGTACACATTAACGATATGATGGCTGCTTACGAGGGAATGAAATATCTTCTTGAAATGGGACACAGGGAGATACTGATTCTGACTGATCTTTCTACAAGCATCAGTTCAGGATTCCAGCGGTTAGTTGGCTGTAAGAAGGCAATGGAGGAATATGGACTTATGTTCAGTGATGACATGGCAGAATACGGTCAGCTTACCTTCGAAAAAGGCTATCGATCTATGAACAGTGCATTGCGAAAGAAAAAGAAGTTCACTGCAGTGTTTGCTTTTTCCGATGAGACTGCGGTAGGAGCAATTACAGCGCTAAATGAACATGGTTTGAAGGTTCCGGAAGATGTATCCGTTTTGGGATTTGATGGATTAAGTATATCAGAGCGGGTGGTTCCTAAACTTACTACGATTTATCAGCCACTGGATAAGATGGTGGAATGGACTCTTGAGATTTTGTGTAACAAAAGTAGAAACAGAGAAGAAAATATAGAGTATACACTACCCTATAAATTATTGGAAAGAGGAACTGTACTCAGAAGGGAGGAAATATAAAATGGGGGGGAAGAGCTTTAAAGATATTCTTTGGAAAATATTTAGATTTGTTTTCCTGGGATTTATGGCACTGATTTCAGTAGGACCATTAGTATGGATCGTGATGTCATCCTTTAAATCCAATAAGGAGATCCTATCATCTGCATTTGCACTGCCTACATCATTAAGCTTTAATGGGTATAAGGCTGCATTGGATTTGGCTCCAATTTTTAAGTTTTATGGAAACAGTGTTGTGATTTCTTTCACAAGTACCCTGCTAAATATCCTGATTGTTTCCATGGCTGCCTATGTGTTGGCCAGATATACGTTTAAGGGAAGTACCTTTATCACATTGCTTTTATCTGCGTCTCTTCTTGTACCTACTTCAGCACTTCTGATGCCAATCTATAAGATCATGATGGGAATCGGAATGTTTGATACAAGGTCAGGGCTTGTACTTGTGTATGCGGCACTGGGACTTCCTACTTCACTTTTCGTATTCAAAAGCTATTTTCAGGGTATCCCCAAGGAACTGGAAGAAGCTGCCTATATTGACGGAGCCGGGTTTTATCGGACATTCTTTGTAATTGTATTTCCATTGGCTAAATCAGGACTTGCAACAGGGGCAATTTTACAGTTCCTGACGTCATGGAATGAGTTCATGTTCGGACTCGTTCTTACCAAAAGCACAGAAGTAAGGACCCTTCCTCTTGCTCTGAATTATTTTACATCTCAGTTTTCGTTTAACTATACAGCGATGTTTGCGGCATTGACTATGGTAATTCTACCAAGTATCGTAATCTATGTATTGCTGCAGGAACAGGTTACTACCAGTATGGTAGCAGGATCTGTCAAAGGTTGAAGATGAAAATTTATAAATTATATAAAAGGAGGCAATTAATATGAAAACAAAAAAGGTGATGGCCACAGTATTGTCAGCAGTGACAGCATTATCCATGGCAGGAGGCATGGCCACAACAGTAAAAGCGGATGATGTGACAGAAATCACATTTCCTACATCCTGGGTTGGTGTCAGTGTTAATACAGAATGGTTCCAGGATCGTCTGGAAGCTTTTAATGAGGAGTACGGTGACAGTATCAAGGTCAATGTGGAAGAAATCGCAGGTGATCAGAACTATGTGGATAAGCTGAAAGTTCTGTATTCTTCCAATTCTCTTCCGGATACATTCAGTACAGGTGGATATAATCTGATTGATTCAATGAAGGATCAACTTGTCGACCTTACTGATTATGTAGATGATGACTGGAAAAAACTTGCAACTGATGCATGCTGGGATGTAAACTCCCGCGATGGTAAGATTTATGGAATTCCTTATACCAGACAGGTAATAGGATACTTCTACAACAAAGATCTCTTTGCTCAGGCAGGAATTGAGAAACCGGCAAAGACATGGGACGAGTTCTTTGAGCAGTGTGACAAGCTTCTGGATGCAGGCATTACACCGCTTTCCATGGATACTGCAGATTCCGGTTGGGTAACTTCACTGATGCTTGGTGCTATGATTGGTGAGAGCGATGAGGGAGAACAGTTTATGAATACCATGCTCCCGACAGATTATAATACAAAAGAATTTATCGATGCAGCAACCAGGATTCAGACCATGTTTCAGAAATATACAACTCCGGATGCAGTTGGTGGAAAATATGAGAATGCTGCAAGCAACTTCTTTATGGGACAGACAGCTATCATTGCAAATGGTCCTTGGATGATTAGCGATTTCTATGATACTTCTATGGTTGAAGATGGATTTGCAGATAAAGTCGGTACTGCAATGTATCCTGGTGATGTTATGTATAACAGTGGAAAAATTGGCTTTAATGTTGCTTCCAAGGATGAGAAAACACTGGATGCAACTCTTACATTTGTAAAATTCCTCACAAATGAGGAGAGCCAGCTTAAAATGCTTGAAATTACAGGCGATATTCCGGCTATGGAGGGTCTTACATCTGATAATGTAAAGCCACTTGTAAATGAAGTCATCGCAAACGGCGATAAAGCAGCGCACAGTATTAATGATTTCCAGAGCCTTTGGTATGCAAATGTAGTGGATGAGATCAGTATTCAGTATCCGCTTCTTGCGCAGGGTGAAATTACTCCGGAAGAGTTCGCACAGGCTCTTACAGACGCTGCACAGAAAAACTGATAATTATATGATTTCCGCGGCTTCGGCAGGACATACCTTCTTCTGAAGTCGCCGGAGGCTAAGAACAGACTGAAACAGGAGAGATGAGAAATGAAAGTTAAAAAATGGAAACTGGCAAGCTTTCTTTTGCCGTGTCTGCTCCTTTTTGCATTGATTTACCTGGCTCCGATGTGTATGGTGTTTGGAAGTTCATTTTTTGAATGGAAAGCAGGCGGTGTATTTAAATTTATTGGACTGGATAATTATATCAATGCTTTCCGGAACGACGCACGAATGCTTACAGCACTGAAGAATACGGGAATCTGGGTTGTGCTTCAGTCTGTTGTGCATGTGATGCTAGGAACTGTGATCGCGTTTATGCTTTCAAAAAGAAAAAAGGTTGGAAAGTCCTCAGAACTATCTATATGATCCCGAATGTGGTATCTGCAGCGGCACTGGCTGTTATTTTCCTGAATGTATTTAATGCGCAGTATGGTATTATCAATTCTTTTGTAAAAACAGTAACCGGGAAACCATTTATGAAAAACTGGTTCTTTGATCAGAACAGTGCCTTTATCACAGTTACATGGAGCTGGCTTCTGTATACAGGAATGATCATCATTCTTGTGCTTGCAGGTGTTCTGTCCATTCCCGAGGATGTTGTGGAAGCGGCCAAGATCGATGGTGCTACAGACATGCAGATCAATATGAAGATTCGTCTCCCACTGATCCGTACTATTATTGGAACCTGTGAGATTCTGGCGGCAACCAGTATGCTGAGAGAATTTGAACTCATTTATCTGACAACCAACGGAGGGCCGGGAGATACAACACTGAATCTTCCACTATACCTGTACAAAACATCTATGACAGATAATAATTATGGTTATGCCAACATGATGGGAGTAATTCTTATTATTGCAGGGGTAATTGTAGTAAGTGCCATTAATCGGTTGTTTAAGATGAATGAGGCAGACTACTAAAAAGACAGAAAGAGGAGGAATTACAGATGAAAATAGCAGTAATCGGCGGTGGTGGAGTACGTTCCATGTTTTTGGCAAAAAGCCTTGCTCAGAGCAGTTTGGAATTGGGGATCAACCAAGTGATTTTTATGGATAATGATCCAAAGAAGCTTAATATCTATGGTAAAATGGCACAGCAGGTTGCAAAACGTCTGCAGCCAGACTTGCAGCTGGAACTTACCGGCGACCCTGTAGAAGCCATTAAAGATGCAGATTATATCATAACAACGATTCGTGTTGGAGAGGATGATATGCGTATCCAGGATGAACGAGTAGCTCTGAATCTGGGGGTTCTGGGGCAGGAAACTACCGGTGCGGCAGGGTTTTCTTTTGCTATGCGTTCTGTGCCGGCTCTGGTAAAATATTGTGAGCTTGCAAAAAAATACGCTTCTCCGGATGTAAAGATCTTTAACTTTACCAACCCAGCGGGAGTAGTATCTCAGACTCTGCGTGATATGGGATATGATTTTACCTATGGTATCTGCGATGCTCCAAGTAGTCTTCTCCATTCCTTTGCAAAAATGTATAAGGTTCCGCAAAATTCTGTGACGGGAGACTGCTATGGATTGAATCATTCTTTCATTTTTTGACAGTATTAAGCTGGATGGAAAATGAGATTTGCCGGAGCTTTAAAAGATGTAAGATGTATACGGATACAGATATGCGTTTCTTTAAAAAAAGATCTGGTAGAGCATATGGGATGTATTCTTAATGAATATTTGTATTATTTTTATTACAGAGAAGAAGCAGTTCAGCATATTTTGGATGCGGGTATCACCAGGGGAGAAGTGATCCGTGATGTGAATATCCATATGACGGAGGAACTGTCACACATGGATGTCGAAAATGATTTTGAAAACTGCCTGAAGGTTTATGATAAGTGGTATGGCAAACGTGAAGATGCTTATATGGCAAATGAGACCGGCGTATCCAGAGCAAAAGAACCCTATCATTTTGATGTTTATGCAAAGGATGATGGAGGCTATGCAGGTGTTGCCCTGAAATATATCCGTTCCAAATTAAGTGGAAAAGACAGTGAGATGATCCTTTGTGTACCGAATAACGGAGCAATTCCGGGACTCCTTAATACAGACATTGTGGAAGTTACATGTGATCTTAAAGATGGTGAGATGATTCCGCATAAAGTCCCAAATCCCGGGGAATTGCAGATGGAACTTATTCGCAGGGTGAAGATTTACGAAAGGCTGGCTTCTGAAGCAATCCGTACAAGAAGCATTAGTAAAGCAATTGACTGCCTTATGGTGCATCCTCTTGTCAATTCCTACTCACTGGCCAAGAAACTGGTGGAAACATATTTAGCCACAAATAAAGACTATATGGAGGAATGGAACTGATATGAGTTTTGTAGGTGGCGTAGGCTATTCCAATATTGATCTGATCTATTCTGGTCTTGATAGACTGCCTGATAAGGGAGAGGAGATTTTCGCCAGAGGATTTCCATGCAGTTTGGTGGTGGGATTCCGGCTACCATGATCAATCTTTCAAGGCTTGGAGTTGAGTCCAGAATTATTACTTTTGCAGGGCATGATCTTTTTTCGGAATTTGTGAAAAAACACTGAATAGCTATCCGGTAAAACTGTGAATCTTTATAAAGGAAACAAGATGCCGGTGGTGCTGTCTTCC
>ENA-OQBV01000752-OQBV01000752.1-human-gut-metagenome-genome-assembly--contig:-NODE-752-length-17953-cov-6.572310_pt1 | contig 17953 bp, 14 predicted proteins | sample MGYA00242750_ERZ504559 | MGnify/ENA primary metagenome ERZ504559 (study PRJEB26092, sample SAMD00036230) | human gut metagenome | host: Homo sapiens | study: EMG produced TPA metagenomics assembly of... | reverse complement strand
AACCCGCGAGTGTCAGCTTGGGAAGCTGATGCCTTACCACTTGGCGATGCCCGCATATGTGGGGGATAGTATAACGCGGTTGTCTTGTTCGATACAAGGGTGACGATGCTTGTTTTAGCTGTGGAGAATCGTCCTAAAAATAGGCCAATTGTGGAGATAGGGACCTGTACGTTCCTCTATTTACCGTTGTCTACCTGCAGATTAATTCCATTGTCTTTCGTAGGCGCCATTTGCCAGATATCGGGCAAGCATTTGGTCAGGTTCCGGTACTTACCCGCATGAACCTTGGGGATAGCCTCATCCTACGCGCCGCGGCCTCCCCGTGCGGCGCACGAGGGATAAGGAGCAGCCATGTCCAACGCACCCACGCACTCTGTCCACAGCGCAATCACAGCAGGATCGCTGCTCCTAGTCCTCGTTTTACTTTTAGGCTGCATGACACCGGATGCCGCGCTCGCCGTCGACGGTTACGAATCACTCGGATTCCGCACTATCAGCAATGAATGCGGTCCTTTTGGAGTTGGTAAATACGAGGCGCAGGATTCTTCGATTGCCTATTGCATGAACCAGGACCGATTTGGCCCCAGCACACCGGGCGGACCCTGGCTCACCTACAATCAGGGCTGGGTATGGCTCGAAGACGAATTCGCGGCCATCATCTGCCATGGCTACCCCACCGCCACATCCTTTGGCGGGCATAACCTGTCCCCCGATCGAGCACGCGCCGCAACCCAACTTGCCGTCTGGATGCTCAACGGCACCACCCATACCGACGGATCATTCTCATATACAACCGCCCAGGGCGTCACAAAGAGCGGAAACTTTTCCGGCGACAATGAGGTCGTTGCCGCAGCGCGCTGGCTCCACGACAGCGCCAAATCGGGAAGCATTAAAGCCGCACCGCATCGCGCACGGCGCTATTTGGGAACTGTGTCGGGCGGCAGCAAGCGTCAAGACATGCTCTACGTGCTCCCGGCCGTCTCCGCATCCTTCCAAAAACAGTCAGCCAACGCCGCCATCACGAGCGAAAACGATACCTACAGGCTCGACGGAGCGAGGTTCGACATCTATGAGAGCGCCGGCGACAAGCGTGTCGGCAGCATCCAGATGGACAGCAGCGGTCGCGCACAGGCGACACTTTTGCCCAATACGGCATATTATCTGGTCGAAACCAAAGCTCCAGCGGGTTATATCCCCAGGAGTGACCGCATCGCCTTTTCCACCGGCAATGACGGCGGGAATGTCGTCATCGATGAGCAGCCCGGTACCATTACCCTGCGCATCGCAAAGGTCGATGCCGCGACAGGGGCAGGTCCTCAAGTCGGCGCGTCACTTGCCGGCGCTGAGTTCACCTGCGTCTCACAGTCTACCCCGGGCTGGTCGCACACCCTCACGACGGATGAGGACGGCCGGGCAACACTTACCGACATCCCCCTGGGCACCTTTACCATCTATGAGTCAAGAGCTCCCGAGGGCTATCTGCCCTCCGATGAAACCTGGAGCTACACCATCGGTGCCGATCAGCTCGGAGACGCGGGCGTCGTTGAGCTCGAGCGCCGCATCCCCAACATCCCCATCGCTTTTGACCTCGAAATTTCAAAGTTCAAGGACTGCGGTAATAGTGACGAATCTGGTGTAGAGCAGCCGGCGGAAAGCGTGGTCTTTGAAGTGGTAAGCAACACTTCGCAGCAAGTTGTTGGAACGCTGACCACCAATATCTACGGTTTCGCATCGACCAAAGACCAGGCTGGAGCATGGTTTGGCGCAGGAAAGCGCCCCGATGGCGTCAGCGGAACCATACCGTATGACCGTGCCGGCTACACCATTCGTGAGGTTGTCGACACTGTGCCCGACGGCTTTAAGCAGGCAGGGGAATGGACTATCACGGCAGAGCAGATCACGGACGGCGCAGAGCTTCAGTACATCGTAGACAACCACGCCCTGTCGACACATCTTCAAATCGTGAAGCGCGATGCTCAGACCGGCAACGCCGTACCACGTGCCGGGTTCACCTTTCAGTTGCTCAATGGCGACCGTGAGCCCATCTCGCAAACATCCTGGCATCCCGCCCATACCGTTATGAATACCTTTGCGACCGATGAAACCGGTACCGTCACCCTGCCCGAATCGCTTAACCCGGGCACGTATTACATACGAGAGACTTCCGCCAAGGAACCGTATCTTGTTGATGAAGATCTGGAGATAACGATTCCCGCCGACATGAACTTAACGCCCGTCGCGGTCGCCTCGTTTTACGACGACGCGGCAACAGGAAGCATCGAGATCGTCAAGAACGATGCCGTAGGTGGGCGCGCCCTTGCCGGTGCTGTTTTTGATATCCGTGCCGTGGGCGATATCGTGCGCCCCGACGGCAGCATTGCTGCCCTGGACGGCGAGACTGTCGCCACCATCACGACCGACGAACGGGGATTTGCGTGCGCAAATCATCTTTCGCTGGGGTGCGGAACCGCCACCTATGAGGTAATCGAGGTGCAGGCACCCGAAGGTTACCTGCTCGACCAAAGCGTCCACACCGTCGAGCTGTCGTATGCCGGTCAGGAAACACCCGTGATCGATGCGCACCTCGACGTTTCTAACGACTACACCAAAATCGACATCTCCAAAGTCGATTTGACCGGCAAACAAGAAGTAGATGGCGCCCGGCTCTCCCTCCACGGTGCCGACGGAACCGAAATAGACGCTTGGACCTCCTCTGACAAACCGCATCGCATCGAGCATCTTTTGCCCGGCACCTACACCCTGCGCGAAGTGATGCCCCCGCGCACTTACGACCTTGCCGAAGACATGACGTTTGAAATTAAGGCCACAGGAGAAGTGCAGACGGTAGCCATGAAGGACGCACCCATCGAGATCGAGGGCAAAGTCGACAAGCGGCAAGAGATCGCCCGCCCTATCGGTAAGGGTCTCGTCGCCAACGGCGATGGCAAAAACCGAGCCGTGGCACAATCCGATGCGGACGGCTCCTTCTCTTATACGCTCGATGCTAAAAATGAGTCGAATACCTGGGTTGATGAATTCACCATCACTGACGATCTCGAATGCGCCAAGGAAGGCACTGCCAAACTCATCGCCATCGAAACCCCTGTCGCGACCGGGGACATCGACGGTCTTTGCAACGTGTGGTATCGAACGTCTCCAGTGGGAAGTATCGATACGGGCGAACAGACCAATGCAACGCTCAGCGACGGGCATGACAACCCCTGGCTCGAAACGGACGAGGTCAAAAAGCTCCTAGGTGACGATTTGCGCATGGTCGATTACGGCGATTGGCATCTTTGGAAAGCCGATATCCCAACAACGGAGTCGGTCACCCTCGAGGCAAAAGAGCTCGCTCTTTTGGACGATACCGCCGTCACGGGCATTCGTCTTGAGTACGGGGTCGTATCGGCCGACTTCACGACAAGAGGCGCTGCAGAATCTTGGACCCGCGAGGACCTCAAAGACGAGCATGACGACCTTGATGATGTGAGCGCCGTCCTTGACTCGGATATTCACGGTGCCGTCATCCATATGCAGGCCGCGTCGTCTTACACGCCTCAGACCGCACTCGCCAACAGCGCTCGCGTTGACCTCTGTCGCAATGGCGGCGGTAGCAACCTTGAATCACATGACGAGGATCGCGTCATCCAGCGATGCGCCATGCCGCAAGATTTACCGGCAACGGGCTCCCTTCCCATTGCCGCCTGCCTCACCGCCTTCGTGACCTCCGGCGCCGCGGCAATCTGGTTTGCCCATCTAAAGCTGGCGTCAAAACGTCGCTGACGCAATAAAAAAGAGGCGAGCCCGTCTCCCGGCTCGCCTCTTATTCGTTCGTGGCGAAATGGCTATTCCCCAGATGCAGACCCACCGTCGATGAGCGCTTGATCGGACTCGGAGATGCCATCGGCTCCCAAACTCTGCTCGTGCTCCACTTCTTCGCTAATCGTGGACTCAGGCGTTGAGCCTTTAACGCCCACGATATACGCGGCCCCGAAACCAAGGACAATGGCGATCAGGACCAAGATGAGATAGACGGGCCAGTGGCGCTTGATGTACGAAAACACGCAGACTCCTTATAGGTCAACCTACGAACGACGAATGACCTCGGTCACGACCTCGGACACCGTAGCGATATTTGTCGGATTGACGTTGTACGGCAGATCGTCCTCAGTGTGAGCGCATGCCAAACGTGGGCCGTCGACGCCGGCAATGGTAAGGGCGCGTCGGCTTGCCTCGAGAGCAGCATAGGCATCGGTCTTGGCATAGGGCATCTCAAATGCACCGCAATCGACATGGAACGACTTGCACACCTTGTTGACCAAGTTCATGATGCGTCGGTCACCCTTGAGCAGCTGCTGCTCGCCCTCGACCGTCACGACCGAAAGCCTACCGGCACCAATGGACTCAAGGTTGATAAAGAACACGCCGCGGAGCTTGTCGCGATGCGCGGCCAGGAACGCCTTCATGCCGGCGCCGTCGCAATCGGAAGCGCCTGTAGCCACAAACCAGATGTCGTGGCCAAGCAGCTCGTCATCACCCATGGAGGCAACGGCAGCGAGCATATCCTCGGCGGAAGCTCCATCGGAAGACGTGGCACCGCCCTTCCAGCCGTCGTCGTCATCCTCGAAGTTATCCCACGAGCCGATACCGCGACCAGACTTCTTGGCGTCGTAATCATCCTCGACACCAAGCCAATCGCTCATGCTGTCCTGCTCGTTTTTCTTTTTGCGATCGAACAGACCGCCCAAGCCGCGCTTTTGCGGCTTGGCGGCCGGAGCGGCAGGAGCCGAGATAGTCTCAAGCGGCTGAACATCCGAGCTGACCGGCATGGGGGGAACAACCGGAGCCGATGTGGGCTCGGGCCCCTGTGCCGTCGCGAAGGGATCGTTAACCTGAGCCGAAGGGTCGGGAAGGTCGAACAGCGAGGTGCGCGAGGCGACATTGGCCTGCTGCATCGAAGGCATCGAGGGATCGGGGACCGAGGCCAGCGGAGACGCAGAGGGCATGGGAGCCGGCGCGGATGCCGGGTCGGGAACGTTCATGTTCGGGCGCGGCGACGCCTGAGACGAGATTTGAGCCATCAGAGCATCGACCGTCTCGGCCTGCGACGGAGCAGCATTGGCAACCGTGGCGCCGGGATCACTCGGCGCGGGCATGGTGAAGATCTGCGTAGAGTAGGGCCTCGACTCATCCGCCTGCGGAGCTTCGGGGGCCACGGGCTCAGGCTCTTGCTCGGAGCTGTCCGCAGCGACCTGTTCCGCCACAGATTGATCCTCGACCGTATCGGGCGCAGCGGGCTCGTCCTCGACAGGAGCGGAAAGGGGCTCGGCGATAGCGGTGCCCTGCTTCTCAAACGTCATCGTGGCATCAAACGACACAGTGCTGTCGACCGGCTGTTGGGTTTCGAAAGTCGCCGTCTCCCCGGCAACATCCGCAGGCGAAGGCTGCGGCGCCTCGAAAGACGTCGTGGCGTCGGCAACATCAACAGATACCGGCTGCTCGGCGTCGTTTTGCTCAAATTCCTGTGCCGCGCGCTCGCGCTCGGCCTCGGCCGCCTGTTGCTGGGCTGCAGCCTCGCGCTCGGCTGCCTCGCGGGCAGCGGCGCGCTTTTCCTCAAAGTCGTCAACGAGTTTCTTGCCCTTTTCGAATGCCCCCTTAAAGAAATGGGAGGCGCTGGCACCGATCGAAGAAAACGCGGAAGCGATATCGGCATGGGGCGTCGTCACCGGAAGCTCGGCAGAAAAAATCGGTGTCGCTCTCGTAGGACACACGCTGCGGATACGCATCGTAGTCGTCCTCGGTATTATCGAGCTCCTCGGGCGCCGGGGCAGGCGCCATGACGTCCAGACCGGCTGCGGGATCGATAGCAGTCTCCGCATCGGCTTCCGTCTCGACGGCATTGGCCTCATCGGGCTGCGCAGCCACGACCGGATCGGGCTGGGGCGCGGGCTCGAACGTCGGCTCCTCGCCCTCTTCGTAATCGAGCGTACAGGACTCGGGAAGCATTCCCAGGGCACGGATGGCATCCGAGCCAAACCGGATGTTGCCGGCGGCATTGCGATAAAGCTTGGGCTCGGGCTCGGCCTGCTCGGCCGCGGCAGGCTCCTCTGCCGACTCGGCAGCGGACTCGTCTGCAACGGGCTCCTCGGCCGGAATATCTTGGACCTGGGACCCGGGTGCAATGACGCCAATCAGGGTCTCGTCGGCAGAAGCACCTTCGAATCCATCGATTTGCTCATCAAAAGCCTCGCCCTGCTCACCCTCGGGAGCGACCGGCTGGCCATACTCATCCTCGGTATAGGCAGGCTCTTCGTACTCGATGGTATTGCCGTAATCATTTTGCTGCTGGGCTGCGGCGTACTCGGCTGCCGCGCGCGCCATCTCCTCGGCGCGACGCTTCTGCTCGCCAAAATACGTGTCAAACGGAATATCGTCAGGGAACTCGTTCTCGCCCTGATAGGGGGCGACGTTATCCATGACACCCAGCATGGCGGCAACAGAGGACTTGTTGCAAACCGAGCCGGACGTGTAGGGAAGGACAAAACGATTGGAAATGATATTGGCGGCATTGGCGAGCGCCACGAGGGAGGCAAGGATCGCGACAATCCACAGCAGGACCTTCAACGCGCCGGGAAGCGGCAAGATGCGCAGGATGGCAATAGCCGCGGGAGCAATCGTGGCAATCGGGAGCAATTTGGCGATCAGCGCTCGGTACGGCGCATAGGGCTCGCGAGCGAGCAGTTCGGCGCGCGGGGAGTCATAGTGCGCGACGACGACAACCGGGCGATTGCGCGGAGAGGCAAGCGGACCAGAGGCCTTGTGATAGGCGATGACATTTTGGCTCACGCCCGTCTTGCCCAGGCGCGAGATCACGGGGCGCCCGGTTCGCTCGAGCACATAGAGCACGGCTCCGACAATGGCCAACAGGGTGCCGACTAAGCCGATACCGCCACCGATGCCCATAAGCAGGGCACCGGCAAATGCCAGAATGCCCGTAACGGCAAACGCCATCCTGCTCGGCGCGGGAGCATTAAACTCCTGCACCTCGGGATCAAAGCCGTGGTTGCGGAAAATTTGAGCGATATCTTCGGCAGCCAAGCGCTCTTCTTCGCTGCACGCCGGCGTGATGCCAGTGTTCTGCAACAGGTGGTTAATATAGTTCTGGGTGTTCGCCATATGCGCTCCACATCCATAATCCGACAAATAGGCCCAATGTATGCACATTAGAACCGTATATAGTCGAAAGTATACCCCGAGCGGGCGCAAACGGCCGAATTCTGGGCATCTTAACGCCCCAAGCGGACAAGGATATAGCCTAATCTCCATATCGGACTAAAATCATGGCATCAAACACCTTCCCATGCGAGGATTCTATGACGGCAAGCGATACAACCGTAACGAATAAAAATGGGGTGCCGGAACCCGGTTTCGACAAGACCGCCCAGCGCATCCTCAATCTGTTCTTTGTCCTCAACAGCTCTCCCGAGCCATTGACCACAGAGCAAATTGTCCTGGATTCCGATCTTGGCTATGGGTCGGGCAATATCGACTCGGACAAGCGCAAGTTTCGCCGCGATCGCGAAAAACTCCTCGAACGCGGAATCACGATCAAGGAAGTTCGCGCAGCAGGCGCCCAAGAAACCGAAGAAAGCGCGTGGACCATCGATCGCGAGCACACGTTTGCGGCCGGTGGCCTCATCACCGCAGACGACGCGGACATCTTGCTCGACGCTATCGACCAGACCCTTGCGACCGGTTCGGCCGCGTTTGCCACGCCGCTTGCAGACATACGCTCCAAGATCGCCTACCTCACCGGCGCATCGACCGCAGAAGAGCCTCCCGCCCGTCGCTTACCCGCCGTCGATGCGGTGTGGAGCGCTTTCGCCGAACGCTGCGCACTGCGCTTTTTGTATCAAAACGGGCACGGGGAGCAAAAAGAGCGCACCGTCTGCGTATACGGCATGTTTGAGCACGAGGGTGTGGCGTATTTTTGCGGACTCGACAACGCCACCGATGAAATCAGGACGTTTCGCTGCGACCGTATCGTTCGCGCATGGCGCCCCTCGAAGGCCTACTCCATCCCCGCCGACTTTAACCTGAACGATCGCCTGTTCTTTGAGTTTGATTTTGCCGATTGCAAGCCCGTTATGGCGACCTTTTCGTTTGCCCCGCAAGCCCAGGCCGACATGGTCAGCGGCCTAACGCGCGGTCGCGGGGAGCTCACGCACACCGAAGAGGGTTGGACCTGGACCGTCGGCGTGCGCGACCTTAATGCCGCTGCCTCGTTTTGTATGGAGCACGCCATGGACGGCATGAGACCCGTTGCCCCCGATGCACTTAAACTGGCGTGGAACCACCTCATCGAAAGGACGGTGCACGAGCATGCCCGCGCGTAAACTCACCAGCGAGCAAAGGCTCTCGCGTGCGATTGACATCATGGAGGCCCTCTACGCTGCCGGTGGGACCGGTATGACACGAGGGGATATCTGCAGCCGTTTTGATATCACGGGTGCGGCGCTCGACGAAATTATCGATATCGTCTCGACCCTCGCTGACCGTGAGTCGGGCGCACGCATCATCTGCGAACGCCACGGCGAGTGCATCATCCTGACAGGCGATGCGGGGCGTGTGCTGCCCTTGCGCCTAAGTGCCGCCGAAGGTGCCGTGCTCAACCACGAACTCGAATCGATGGGAATCGACTCTCGGCAGCAGGAGCGTATCCGACAACGCCCTCCTACCCGAGAAAACTCAGGCTACAACCAGCGCGTCGTCGATACCGTTGCCCGAGATCGCACTGGCAACAGCTGAACTGCGCGATTCAAGACGGCGTTCGATGCCGCATCATCTACCGTTCGATGGACGACACACGGCCGCGTGAGCGTCTCATCGACCCCCTGCGCATCGCGACGCATGGCGACCAAACATATCTGATTGCCTGGGATGTCGAAGTTGATGCGCAGCGCTCCTACCGCATGGACAAAATCGAAGGCCTTGCCCTTACCGACGATTCTGTGGAGCGCCACGCGCCCGCGTCCGCATCCCTCCACGAATCCCTTTCCAAAGCGGAGCAGAGCGCAAAACTCCTCATGCCGCTCGACATGGCAGAGCGCCTAGACTGGGCCGGCATCATGTCGATTGAGCCAAACGGGGCAGACATGGCAACGGTGACCGTGCGTTATGGGTCAGAGCACTGGCTGTTCTGCCAGGTAATCGCAGCGGGCGGAGCCATCCGCATACTGGATGACCCCGCCCAGGCATTGCGTCTATGCGATATGGCGAAGAGCCTGACCTGCCCGCTTTAACGGCGTCGCTCGTGGCGCGCACGCCACAGCTGCAAATAATGACCGATCTGCGCCGACTCGATACGCTGGTAGGAAGTCGTGGGCAGCGACGTCAAGAACTTCTTGCCGTAGCCCTTTGTCACCAAGCGCGGATCTGCCAAGATGAGCACGCCGCAATCGGTCGATGAGCGGATAAGACGGCCGGCGGCCTGTTTGACCTCGAGCACCGCCTCGGGCAGCGAGTAGCGCGCCCAGGCGCGGTCCTCACGCAGATTGCGCTCACACGAAAGGGGATCCGTGGGGCTCGAGAACGGCAGCTTGGGGATAATGACGCAACGCAGCGTCTCGCCGCTGGCGTCAAAGCCCTCCCAAAAGGCCTTAAGCGCAAAGAGCGATGAGGTCGGCTCGTTGATAAACCGATCGCGCAGGCGACGCGGGGACGAGTTGCGTTGCTGGCAATTGAGCTCCAGGCCCGCTCGCGCCAATTTGGGCTCGACACGGGCATACAGGTCCTCCATATCGCGCCTGTTGGTGAAAAGCGTGAGCACCGATCCACCCATGGCGAGATGGGCATCGACCAGCACGCACTCGAGCGCCGAGAGATAGCGCTCGCGATCGCGCGGATCGGGAATGTCCCCCGCCACGACCACGGCCATATTCGAGTCAAAGTCATAGCTCGAATCCAGGTGCAGCGATGAGGATGTCGACGCACCGATACGATCGAGGCCGACAGCATGGTTGAAATGCTCAAAGCTCTTGGACACCGTCATGGTCGCCGAAGCGAAGATGGCCGTGTGCACTTCGGGCAGCCACTCGTTCGCCAAGGCCTCGCCGATATCGATGCGCTCGGCGGTCATAGACTCCCCGCCCGCACGCAGCCGACGGTTAACCTGCAGCGAGTACACATAGTGCTCGTCCGTACCCTCAATGATGAGCTTGAGATTCTCGGCCAGCTCGTGCAGACGGCGCGAAATGTCGCCTAGGTCGACAACGACCTCGGGCTTATCGGCGGCGACGGTCTGCACCAGCGCGTCTACGCTTTTATCCGCCTGGTCCAGCGCATCAATTGCGGTATGGGCCGACTGCAAAAAATCGTGCCAGTCATCCGACTCGCGCAGCTCGGGGCCAATCCACAGATTCGCGTTATCGTAGCTCCCACGGGCGCGACGGCCGAGCTCGCGCACACCATCGAACACATCGGCAATCGCCATGCTCGCGCGGGCAACCGTCGACGTCGCTTTGGCGGTGAGTCCCAGGTAGAGCGTGGAGCCCTCGGAAGTGGCCAAATCACGGGAAACCTGACTCAGCGCGCCGGCACTCGACCCACCCAAGCGCTCAAACAGCACGCGCGACTCATCTGCCGAAACCACGCGCGCCCATTGGCGACGGGCCTCGCGCTCGATGGAATGGGCCTCGTCGACCACCCAGTGACGAATCGGGGGCAAAATCCTCCCCTCGGCGGCCACGTTGCGGAACAACAGAGAATGGTTGGTGACCACCACGTCGGCATGTGCCGCACGACGGCGCGCCCCGTGGACCAGGCATTTGTCAGGGAAGAACGGACACAGACGACGAGCACACTCGCGCGAAGCCGTCGTAAAGTCGGGACGGTTGACGCTGCGCCAGCGAATGCCGAGTGAATCGAGGTCGCCATCGGCAGATTGGCACACATACGCCATGATCACCGCAACCGCCGTGAGCGTGTCAGCAGGATCGCGCTTGGTGGTGATCTCAACCTGACCACGGCTCATGCGCTCGAGCTTGCGCAGACACGGATAGTGGTCATAGCCCTTGAGTGCACAAAACGACAGGCCCCCGTCCAGCTGCTCGGCGAGCTTTGGTAGCTCATGGTACATAAGCTGGTCGGCAAGATTATTCGATTTGGTCGCAATGCCGACGGTAATGTTGTTTCGGCGGGCGGCCTCGGCGAAGGGCACGAGATAGGCCATCGACTTACCGACGCCCGTGCCCGCCTCGATCACGCGATGGGTGCCCGTGACCAGCGCATCGCGAACCTCAACCGCCATCGCGATCTGCTCGTCGCGCGGCTCATAGGTGGGGTACATGCGATTGACCAGGCCGCCGGGGGCGTAATCTGCCTCGATCTCTTCACGACTCGGCATCTTAAGGACCGGCAGCTCGTCCGCATCAACGCGATCGTCTGCGCGATCGGCCTTGAGCACATCGGCACGAGCGGCGCTGAGCGAAAATATCGAACCCGGGTTCTGTCCAGCCAAAAAAGAAAAAATGGGGCGATATGACCAAGGCACGTCCGCGTGCATGTCCGCCAAGCGCGCCATAAGGCCCGAAGGCAGGTCGGTAAGTGCGACCAACAGCACGCGCCACACACCGCACAGGGCATCAACGTCGGCGTTCGCACGGTGCGATACTGAATCGCACCCAAACAAGTCGGCCATAAAAGACAGCTTGTGCGAGGCCAGGCGCGGAAGTGCGATGCGCGACAGTGCCAGCGAATCGATCCAGATGTCGCTGACGTTGACACCGCCCTTGACCGACTCGATAAACGACCGGTCAAACGTGGCGTTATGCGCGATAACAGGACAGCCGCCCACAAAGTCGGCGAGTGCCGCGACGGCCTCGACGGCCGACGGAGCATCTGCCACATCGGCGTTCGTAATGCTCGTGAGCTCGGTAATCTCTGCAGGAATCAGCTGCTTGGGATGCACGAACGTATCAAAGCGGTCAATGACCTCGCGGCCCGAAAGGCGGGCCGCGGAAATCTCAATTAACTCATTGTCCTGCACCGAAAGACCCGTGGTCTCGGTATCGAGGACGATTACGTCCTCCTCGATGAGGCCAAACGATTGCGTCTTAGCGCGCTCGGCGAGCGTGGCGTAAGAATCGATGACGAACTGCGGCGTTCCAGGAGATACGGCGTCCTCGATTAGCATGCAACGCCCGCCCGGCGGAGACCCATACGGATCAGGCTGTCGCACACCTGCGGGAACGTCATGTCGTCGGTATGGCGAATCTCATCGGGATACAGCGACGTATCGGTCATGCCGGGAATGGTGTTGGTCTCGAGAATGACAGGGCCGTCCTCGCTCACGATAAAATCGCTGCGCGAAACGCCCAGACAGCCGAGGGCCTTATGGGCCGCACAGGCAAGTTCCTGGGCACGCGCATAGTTTTCGGGCGAAATCTGCGCCGGAATGCGGTGGATGTCTGTGGGGTCGACGTACTTTACATCCAGGTCGTAGAACTCGCAGTCCTCAGGCTTGCGAATCTCCACAATCGGCAGCGCGCGCACGTCGTCCTCGCCGTACACGCCCACAGTGATCTCGGTTCCCTCGATGCACTTTTCGACCAGCACTTTATCGCCGTACTCAAAAGCCTTGGCGATTGCCGCCGGCAGCTCTGAGGGCTCGTGGACGAGCGAAATGCCGTAGCTGGAGCCGTTGACGGCGGGCTTTACAAAGCAACGCTCGCCACAAATCTCGACGATACGATCAATATCGACCTCGTCGCCCGCCTCAAGCGCCAGGCCGGGGGCAATGGGGATGCCCGCCTTGGCATACAGAAGCTTTGAAACCTCTTTATCGGCGCCACATGCGCTGGCGAGCACGCCTGACGCCGTGTAGGGGATACCCAGCGTCTCCATGGCCCCCTGCATGGCGCCATCCTCGCCGCCGGCGCCGTGCATGGCGATAAACGCCACGTCGAAGCCACCGGTCGCCATAGTCACCATAAAGTCATCGGCGGCGGTGTCGAGCAGCTCCACCGAGGTGTAGCCGGCCTCCTTCAGTGCCACCACGACATTCTTTCCAGAATTGAGCGAAATCTCGCGTTCGGCGGAATGGCCGCCCGCCAAGACCGCTACGTGCATGTTCTCTAGGCTTTTACCCGGCATGGGCAGACTCCTCCTCTATAATTCCTGCAGCTGATACCATATTGTAGCGATACCCTCTACGTTTCCCCAAAATCGAAAGGCTTCCATGAATCCCAGGACTAAATCTCAAGACATTCGCGACTTGAGCCAAAACGATATTCGCGAACTTGTCGCCGAACTCGGCCAACCCGCTTTTCGCGCAAAGCAGCTCATCGAATGGGTTTTTGAGAAGAACGTTTGTTCGTTTGATGACATGACCAACCTTCCCAAGGCCTTCCGCGAGCAGCTGAAGGAGGCATTTGCCTTCGACACGCCGACCGAGCTCGCCAAGCAGGTGTCTAAGGATGGCTCTCGTAAATACCTACTCGAGTACCACGACGGTATCTCCGTCGAGACCGTCGGCATGCCTCGTCGCAACAAGCTGTCTGTCTGCGTATCTACCCAAGCCGGCTGTGGTATGGGCTGCGCTTTTTGCGCTACCGGTCTGAACGGCCTCAAGCGCTCACTGACCGCTCAAGAGATCGTTGACCAGGTACTGCATGTTTCCAACGACTTTGGTGAGCGCGCGACGAGCGTCGTGTTCATGGGCCAGGGTGAGCCTTTCGCCAACTACGACGAGGTCCTCAAGGCACTGCGTATTCTTAATGACCCCGATGGAATCGGTATTGGAGCACGTCATCTCACTGTCTCCACCAGCGGCGTCATTCCTGGTATTCGCAAGTTTGCCGACATTCCCGAGCAGTTCACGCTCGCCGTCTCGCTGCACTCTGCCATTCAGTCCACGCGCAATAAGCTCATGCCGGGCGTTAAGAAGTACACGCTTTTGCGCCTTCACGAGGCCCTTCAGCTCTACACCGAAAAGACCGGCCGCCGTCCGACATACGAATACGCCATGATCGAGGGCGTCAATGACACCAACCCCGAGATGCAGGCGCTCTGCGACTTCTGCGAGGGCACGCTGTGCCACGTCAACCTAATCCAGCTCAACGATATCGAGGGCAGTCCTCTCAAACCGTCACCGATTCATAAGGTTGAAGACCTTCAGCGTCGTCTTGAGTCCCGTGGCATTGAGACCACGATCCGTAACTCTCGCGGCAACGATATCGACGCTGCTTGCGGCCAACTCAAGCAGCGCTTCAAGGTTCAGAAGAACGCGTAGGGGAGACCAACCTAAACGTTTCATGTGAAACATCGAACAGCCCCGGTTGCTTAATTTCAACCGGGTCTGTTTCATATCTATCGCTAATTCGCATCGAGCGATTGTTCAACAACTTTTTCGAAAGAAATAAGGGGTCCTTGTTCTGGCGTTCAGACAAGGACCCCTTAAAAAAGGCTAGTAATTGTTAGGTACCTAAAAGCCTACATTTTCCCATTGATGGTTAACCCAATCTTGATTAATCTTGGGATTCTTAGTTACCTGAGCTGTACGCATAGCGACATCCTCAGTCATAACATCCATTTTCTTTTTGGACGTATCGACGATATCTTGCGCCCCGCGAAGCAGACGACCACGCAATTCATCGTCTGTTGCGATCTTAAATCCCGCAAACGCACCAACCGCTACAGTTGCAGCCAAAGCAAGAGCAGTCAGAACTTTATTCTTCATCCTGATCTCCCTGGTCAAATTGAATCATCTCGCCAAGAATGCGAGACAGCTCTTCCTCATCCTTAAACTCGATCTCGATTTTATTCTTGCCGCGCGAGCTCTTGACGCGAACGTTCGTGTTAAACACCTGACGCAGAACGCGTGCAGCCTTCTTAAAAGACTGAGGCGTTGCAGGGTGAGGTGTTTTAGGCGTCTCTCCGGCAGAAAACAGTGGGGCAAGATTTTCTGTCGCACGGACAGACAATCCCTCTGCAACAACCTTCTCAGCAAGATTAATGCGCGCATCTTCATACGGAACCGCAAGAATTGCACGCGCATGACCAGCAGTCAGCTTGCCTTCGAAGATCATCTGCTGAACTACCTCTGGAAGATCAAGCAGGCGCAACGAATTGGTGATTGCGGAACGAGACTTGCTGACAGCCTTTGACAAGGCTTCTTGAGTCATACCGCTCGCATCAATGAGCTGTCGATATCCCTTTGCCTCTTCGACGGGGTTAAGGTCAGAGCGCTGAAGGTTTTCAATCAGCGCGAGTGCAAGCATCTGCTCATCATCAACATCTTTAATGATGACGGGGAGCTCCTCAAGACCCGCAAGTTTCGAAGCCTGATAACGGCGCTCACCCGCGATAATCTCATAGCCATTACCGTGCTTGCGCACAAGAAGCGGCTGAAGAACGCCATGCTCCTGAATTGACTCACTCAACTCTCGAAGCTCGGTCTCGTTGAAGTGAATTCGTGGCTGATTTGGGTTCGGAACGATGTCTTCGATTGGAAGCTTAGTTTCCGAAACGGCATTTGATGCTGACGCTGCAGATCCACCAGTCTCATATTCAGCTTCTGAGACCAGTGCATTGAGACCACGACCCAAGCCGCCGCGCTTCTTAGGACTAGGCACGCTTAATCACCTCTTTAGCAAGGTTCATATACGCCTTTGCGCCCTTGTTCTGTGGCGCATAGGTAATTACTGGCTCACCGAACGAGGGTGCTTCTGAAATTTTAACTGTGCGTGGAATCAAGGTCTTGAATGCCTTGTCACCAAAATACGATTGAACCTCTTCCACAACCTGGTTCGAAAGCGATGTGCGCGAATCGTACATAGTCATGAGCACGCCATAAGTATCAAGGCTCTTATTAAGGCGTGTTTTAACCATCTTCATCGATTCAAGCAGCTTTGTGACACCTTCAAGTGCGTAATATTCGCATTGAATAGGAATCAAAACACTGTCTGCTGCTGTTAACGCATTGATGGTCAGCAAACCAAGCGATGGCGGGCAATCGATGAATATAAAATCAAACTCATCCTGAACAGGCTCAAGCAGATCCTTTAAGCGAGTCTCACGGGCAATCGCACTGACAAGTTCGATTTCCGCACCCGCAAGCTGGATAGTTGCCGGGATTACAAATACCTTATTGCAATTTGTATCAAGAACGAGCGATTCCGCCGGAACATCGTTCAGCAATGCATCATAGATGCAGTGATCGAGTTCTTCTTTTTCGATTCCAAAACCACTCGTACTATTACCCTGCGGGTCAAAATCGACAATTAACGTCTTTCGGCCCAGTTCACCCAACGCTGCTGCAAGATTTACAGCCGTGGTGGACTTACCTACGCCGCCTTTTTGGTTGATGATAGCAATGACACGCGTGTCTTTTGCACTCTTAGAACGCTTAACGTCGCGAAATCCCACGGTCCCTCCTGGTGTATTTAAAGCTGTTGAATGGAGGATGTTTCACGTGAAACAATCCGATTCGACATCGATTGTTATGTTTCACGTGAAACATAACAATCGACACTATCCATTATGTTTCACGTGAAACATCTAGGCAAGCGGATTCTTTTTTGCCATGCCATTAGCACGCGGAAGGGAAACAGATGCCTGACGAGTCTTTTTAAGGATAATAAATTCACGGTGACCCAGACCATTCGGCAAATCAAGGTCGTCCGTCATAAGCGTGGTAAAGCCGCATATCTTTGCAGCAGCAATACCAGATTGAAACTCTTCATCAGATGGATTCCCCTTCGTAATAACAAAGAGACCACCATCTTTTAGAAAAGGAGAAGCATATTCAACGAGAACCGGTAATGGTGCGAGCGCACGGGCGGTCACAACTGCAAATTGCTTCTTATGGGATCGAGCATATTCCTCAAGACGATCGTGAACGGCATAAGCATGCTTGAGTCTAAGCGCACTAACAAAGGAGTTAACAGCATCTACTTTCTTGCCAACGGAATCGATATAGGTAGCCTTTCGCCCACTTGCAATAGTCAACGGAATACCTGGAAATCCAGCACCGGTACCCATATCAAGCAAAGCACCTTCAGGAGCTTTATCAATATAGGGCAGTAAAACAAGTGAGTCCAGAATATGAAGGACGGCTGCATCATCAACATTCAGGATGCGCGTTAGATTAGTAGTCTTATTGGCCTCCAGAACAAGATCAAGATGCTGGATACAGACACGAAGGCTCTCGTCGGAGACCTTCAAAGAATAGTCTTTGCGATACGAAATAAGACGGCCCAGCATTTGGCTTGCCTGCTCATCAGTTAAAACAAACAAGACGACTCCTTTCTGACAAAAATCAGTGTATCGAGAACTTTTGACAAAAAAAGGGGACGTGGAAACCACGTCCCCTTAGCATAGACTCGAGAAGATTATCGAGCAACAATCACAACATGGCGATCGGGGTCAGAGCCCTCAGAATGCGTGTCGACAGCATCGTTACCACGAAGGGCAATATGAACCAGTCGACGTTCGTAGGCATTCATAGGCGGCAAGGAAACACTTTTATGAGTGCGAATAGCGCGCTCGGCAGCGGACTGGGCCATAGAAGCAACCTTGTCCTGTCGACGGCTCTTATAACCTTCGACGTCGACGACGACCGGATACCTAAAGCCAAGCTTGCGACTCACCAACAGGGAGAACATAACTTGAAGAGCATCGAGGGTACGTCCATGGCGGCCAATGAGAACAGCAAGATCAGGAGCAGTTACGTCCAGGATCAACTCGCCCTCGTCACCCTCATACTCATCGATGGGTGAGTTCGCCGCATCGAAGTGCGAAAGGATGGAACGCAGAATGGAAATAGCCACATCGGCAATGGTGTCGAGCTCCTCATCGGTCAGCTCTTCACCAGCCTTGTAACGCTGTGCAATCTCGGGATAATCGCCCGCGACCCGCGGGGCAACCTCCTCAAGCATATCCTCGACGATCTCTT
>ENA-OQBV01000750-OQBV01000750.1-human-gut-metagenome-genome-assembly--contig:-NODE-750-length-17960-cov-3.943924_pt1 | contig 17960 bp, 16 predicted proteins | sample MGYA00242750_ERZ504559 | MGnify/ENA primary metagenome ERZ504559 (study PRJEB26092, sample SAMD00036230) | human gut metagenome | host: Homo sapiens | study: EMG produced TPA metagenomics assembly of... | reverse complement strand
CTTCTTTCTCGAACCGCTCTATCAAACTTTTCTTATACACATGGATTCCACGCCCGACAAGAATCTTCTCCAAGCCTCAGCAAACTCAATGTCCATCGACGGAAGAAGCCGCTCTCCCAATTCTATCACAGTCACTTCTGAACCGAGCGCCTGAAATACAGTGGCAATCTCCAGTCCAATGACACCGCCTCCTACAACAACCAGCCTGTCATAACATCTGTCCTTCGCCTGAAGCAGTTCTTCACTCGTCATTACTTCCGACAACTCCTCCCCAGGAAGCCCAAGTTTCCTCGGCGCTGCTCCGGAAGCAATTAGAATTTTATCTGCCTCATAGATAACGGTATCTAGTATATCGGCCGGGTTCTTTCCATCATCTGACAGTCCACTGCCAACGGTACGCTTCTGCATATGTGCCATTTTTACGACCACTCGTTTATCTGCCTGAACCTGTGCAGTTCCCTGTACAAAAGTAACACCAAGTCTTGAAAATTCTTCCTCGATTGCTTTCCGCATTTCTACGACGGATTCCTCTTTATATTGATATAATTTCTGCAAGTCAAATCCGATTTCCTTTGCATAAAGTCCGAATTTCTCACAGTCTTTCATATCTTTATAAATCGTGGAGGCATGCAGCAATGCTTTTGTCGGAATGCACCTCTGTTTACGCAAGTTCCCCCTGCCTCTTTCTTATCTACAACAAGTACCTTCATTCCCCGTTTTGTTGCCTCAAGCGCCGCTACATATCCCCCCGGTCCGGCGCCGATAATCAGTAAGATCATACTTTTCCATAGTCACTTTCCTCTCTTTTCTTTATTTTTCAATCGTTCACTCTATCTTATCAATCTGCCAGTCAACCGGTTCCACTCCATTTGCCATTAAAAATGCATTTGTCTGGCTAAACGGTCTGCTTCCGAAAAAAACCACGGTAGGCAGAGAGCGGACTTGGATGTGGCGCTTCCAAGATCAGGTGTTTCGGATTATTTAACATTGCTTTCTTAGTCTGTGCCGGTCTTCCCCACAAGATAAATACGATTGGTCGATCCTGTTCATTCAGTACCCGAATCGCTGCATCTGTAAATTCTTCCCAGCCAATTCCCCGGTGCGAATTTGCCTGATGAGCGCGCACCGTCAGAACTGTATTGAGCATCAATACGCCCTGTTTGGCCCATTTGACAAGGTATCCATGATTTGGAATTTCACATCCAAGATCATCATGCAGTTCCTGATAAATATTCACCAGTGACGGTGGAATGTCTACTTCCGGTTTCACTGAGAAGCAAAGTCCATGTGCCTGTCCTACGTTGTGGTATGGATCCTGCCCTAAAATGACTACTTTCGCTTCATTTAATGGTGTCAGATGAAATGCATTGAACACATCATCCGCAGGCGGAAAGATCTGTCTCGTCCGATACTCCTGATTGACTGTTTCAAATAATTTCTTATAATATGGCTTCTTAAACTCTCCTTTTAATGCTTCTACCAAGCTCCGCTAATTGCCGCCATCTTCTTTTCCTCCTGCTTTTCCTAACTTTTTCTTTTGTTTCCTTTTTTCCTGCCGGTATCTGTTATTTCATATCCAACTCGAACCAGAATGCTACCCCATTGTCATAATTTTCTACCCCAAATTTCTGATGAAAGGACTCCATGATCGCCTTTCACGATAGAAAGTCCGATTCCATTTCCACCGTACTCCCGCGAATGCGCTTTATCTACTTTGTAAAACTTATCCCAGATCCGTTCCACATCTTCCTGTGGAATCGATTTTCCGGTATTGAAGACAGAAATATGTGCTTTCTCTCCTGTTTCTTCTACTTTGATCTCGATAATCCGCTCTCCCTCCACATGGTGGATTGCATTGCTGATATAATTTCGCAGCACCTGCTCTGTCTTAAATTCATCTGCCCATACATAAATTGTCTCTTGCATTTTCAGGCTCACCTTCGCCTCTGCCTGCTGGATTAAAATCTCACAGCTTTGCAGCACTCCGCGGATTAAGCCTGCCAGATCAAATCTTGTCATGGACAATCCGTCATCTCCGGATTCCAACTGATTTAATGTCAGCAGATTTTTTACCATCTGGTTCATCTTATTGGCCTCATCGATGATGACGTCACAGTAAAATTCCATGCTCTCCGGATCATCATGGATCCCTTCTTTCAGTCCTTCTGCATAACCCTGGATCAGTGCAATTGGCGTCTTCAACTCATGGGATACATTTCCGATAAATTCTTTCCGGCGCTCTTCCTGTTTTTCCTTCTGTTCAATATCTTTTTGCAATTCAAAGTTTGCGGTCTTTAACTGGGAGATTGTCTGCTCCAGTTTTTTCCGACATTCGGTTAAAGCTGTCTCCCAATACCCCAATCTCATTGTCACCGCCGCTTGTATATTTGGCATTGAAATCAAGATTCGCCATCTTTTGTGAGAGCATAGCAAGCTCCATGATGGGATCTGTGATCTTTCTGGAAAAATACCAGACGAGAATACAGCTCACTCCAATCATAATGCAGCCCACATACGCAAGAAATCTCGTAGAAAGTTTTGCTCCCTCCCGAATACTGTCAAGCGGTGTCCGAATCAGAAAATGGTATCCACTGTCAAAACTTCCCCACATTTCAATATATTCTGTTCTGCTTCTGATATCCTTCGCCTTCCGTATTTCATAATAGGATGTCTGCTCTAAGATCTTTCCGTCCTGCTTATCAAGAAGATAGCCGTTTAACTGACTGTTCAGCTCATCCTCTCCCTCTTTCATCATACCGATGACCGGATTTCCTGATCGGTCGCGCACGATAAAAGATATATTTGCCCGCTCTGCAAGACGTTTCATAGCTTCCAAAGACTCCGTGTAAATCACACTGCTTCCGACAGACTCATTTAACATCTGGTACATATTTTTTAAGTCCTCTTCCTTGTTTGCAATGTAATAACCTTCCATGAATCTTCCATTGATCAAAAGTGCGATGATCATAGTAAATGCAACTATCCCGACACTTAAAATAGTAATCTGACGTTTGATCGAATCTCTCATTACTCTACCTCAAATTTGTATCCCATCCCCCAGATGGTCTTAATGTACTCACCTTTGTCCCCCAGCTTATTTCTCAACTTCTTGACATGTGTATCGATCGTTCTCGCATCCCCAAAATAATCGTAATTCCATACATTATTCAAAATCTTTTCTCTCGAAAGTGCGATTCCCTGATTTTCAATAAAATATGCCAACAGTTCGAACTCTTTGTAACTTAAATCTATCGGAACTCCGTCAATCTTCACCTCGTGTGCTGCCTTATCCACAGAAATGCCACCTGCATCCACAACTTCATCTGCCGCAAATACATTCGTTCTTCTTAAAATAGCCTCAACTCTCGCAACAAGAATCTTTGGACTAAACGGCTTGGAAATATATTCGTCTACCCCAAGTTCGAATCCTTGCAACTCATCCCGCTCCTCTCCTCTGGCCGTCAACATGATGATCGGTACTTTCGAGTGCATACGCACCTCCCGGCACACCTGCCAGCCATCCATCTTTGGCATCATCACATCGAGAATGATCAGTGCAATATCATTCTGCTCATAGAAAATGTCCATCGCCTCCATACCATCTGCTGCCTCGACAACCGTGTATCCACTTCTTGTCAGGAAATCTTTGACAAGCTTTCTCATTCTGCTCTCATCATCCACCACCAATATTTTTAATTTATCCATCAAACATTCGCTCCTTCGTTTTTTCTCATCATAACAAATACTTGTGTCACTTTTGTGAAAAACAAAAATATCTCCAGGTACGATATTTATTATACCATACCCGGAGACATCCCCGACACTTTTTTCTAAATGCAGTCTGAATTTTTCAATAACATTCTCGTCGTCTTCTGTTTCTTTCTATTCAACACTCTTTAATGATTCCACCATATTGATCTTCTTCAGTTTGAAATACATCACACAATTTACAAAAACAGAGAATCCACATGTAAGCAGTGCGCTGTACAGAAAACTAAACCCTTTGATCGTTCTTGCAAACATCACAGTATCAATCTCAACAGTCGTAATCACGAACCGGTGAAGGATACTGCCCAATATCACCCCGACAACTGTTCCAATCAATGTCAGAAGAATATTTTCACGGTATACATAGGCAGAAACTTCATTATCATAAAATCCAAGTACTTTGATCGTCGCAAGCTCCCGCTTCCGCTCATTAATGTTAATATTATTCAGATTGTAGAGCACAACAAACGCTAACAGCCCCGCAGAAATAATCAGCACAACGATGACAATATCCAGACTTTCCAGCATCTCATCCATTTGTTCCTCTACATTATAAGTATAGGAAACATTGAGCGCCGCACGCTCCTCGAGCACTTTTTCTCCGATTTCCTTTAACTTTTTCTCATCAAATTCTTTCATCTTAAATAAAATATTAATTTGCTTTTTGGAAATGCACCAAACTATTTCTTTGTAAATTTCAGGAGATACATAAAGATAATGCTCCATATAATTTTCACATACATTTGTGATCGTCAGTTCTTTTTTGTCACCATTTTCCCCTTTCACTGTAATCGTATCGCCCTTCTTTACCTCGAGTGTCTTTGCCATCTTCTCTGTCAAAATGACGTCCCGCTCTCCAAGCTCAAATGTTTCCTGTGTCTTTCTGTCACGATAGACTAAAAATTCCTGATTTTTCTCTAAATCTTCCGGCACATACAGATATACGTCTTTCTTTATCTTTCCCTTCTCTACATTTGTTTTCTTTAAATATCCTTCTGAAGCCTGACTGATCTCCTTCTCCCCTTGCAGATACTGCTCCAGTGATTCCTTATCCTTTTCATCTGCATCTGTATTTAAGATAATCATCCCATCATATAAATTCAGTTCTTGATATTGAATCCTTCCTACATCAAAGATAGAATCCCTCAGTCCGAATCCGACGATCATCAGCGCCATACATCCACCGATTCCAAAGACCGTCATAAAGAATCGCTTTTTATATCGGATCAGATTCCGGATCGTGGATTTCCATATGAAACTTAATCTGCTCCAAATAAATGTGATACGCTCTAAGAAAACGCGTTTTCCCTGCTTCGGAGCTGGCGGGCGCATCAACACTGCCGGTTGGGATGCCAGTTCTTTATAACATGCAAGAAGTGTCGCCGCACTTGTGCAGATCACTGCCGCACCTGTTGCCATCGCCGCATATCCCCAATGGTAAGGGATCACAATATCCGGCATATGTATATAAATGATCTTATATGCAGTTACAATAATATACGGAAATACTTTCTCTCCGAACAATACTCCGAAAATACTTCCTCCGATCGTTGCCATCAGCGCATAATTCAGATATTTCCCTGCAATACTGAATTTCCCATAGCCAAGCGCTTTCAGCGTTCCAATCTGTGTACGCTGTTCCTCAACCATCCGCGTCATCGTTGTCAGACTAATCAATGCCGCCACAATGAAGAATAGTATCGGAAATACTTCTCCGATCGCCCGCATACGGTCTGCGTTATCTCCATATCCTACATAGTCAGAAAGTGTGCTTCTGTCATTGACATACCACTTGGCATCTTCAATATCCGCAATCTTCTGCTCTGCATCTTTGATCTTATTTTCTCCATCTTTGATCTCGGCTTCGGCTTCTTTTTTTCCATTTTCATATGCTTCTTTTGCCTCAGCAAGTTTCTTTTCATTGACTGCAATTTCATTTTCTCCCGCCGCAAGCTCAGCCTCCCCGGCATGGATTGCTTCCCATCCGGCATCAATCTGCCGCTGTCCTTCTGCCGCCTGCGCTTCTCCGGCATACAGCTCATTTTCAGCTTCTGTAAGCTGTCCTCTTGCTGCTTCGATCGCAGTCTTTCCTTCCTCCAACTGTGTTCTAGCCGCCGCAAGTTCCTGCTCCTTCTGTACAATCACCTGTTCTGCCTGCGCGATCTGGTCTGCTGCCTGCGCTAACCGCGGCTCCAATTGTGCGATTGTCTTCTGAAGCGCTGCAATCTGCACCTCTGTCTGTGGAATCTGTTCCTCTGGGATCATCCCATTTTCCAGCGCCGCCTGCAGTTCTGCCAGCGTGATCTTCATCTGATCTAATCCTGCTTTCCCTGCCTCGTACTCGGCTTTCTTTGCTTCCAGTTCTATGCGTCCGGCTGCAATCTGCTTCTCTCCGGCTGCAATCTGTTCCATACCTGTCTCGTACTGACTTCTGAATTCCTCTTCTTTCGCCGCAAACTCTGCTTTCCCCTGTGCAAGCTGTGCCTGTCCATCTGCAATCTGTGCATAAGCTTCATCGACTGTCGTCTGGCTCACGAGAAGTTCATTTCTTCCTGCTTCCAGTGCTTGTTTTCCACTCTCCAGCTGTTCTTTTGCACTTTGTAACTGCGTCTCAGCATCTGTAATCTTTGCTTTTCCGTCAGAAAGTTCTTTCTCTGCTTTCTTCTTTCCTTCTTCCAATTCCGCTTTTGCATCGGAAAGTTCTTCCTTGGCATCTCCACGGATTTCCTCTGCGCGGAGCGCTCCCTGCCGTTCTCCAATGGATTCAATCCGCTCTGCAACCTTCTCCACCTTCTGATCGTATTCCTCTGTAAATGCGGTCTCCTCTTCTGCTCCCTCCACTGAAACGTAACACTCTGTGTATGCTTCTGTCACAAAAGATTCCTTCGGCACGGCAAGAAAACCGCTGACCTCTCCATTTCCGATCATACTGCTTCCACGGTGAAAAGAAATATACTCCGGACTGCTTCCTGCACCTACAATCCGAAATGTTTCCTTCGTAAACGTATCTGTAACCGGATCCTTCGTCCCACTGATCAGCGTGATCTCATCCCCGACCTTTAAATCAGATCCCTGGATAAAATCTTGATCGATCAGACACTCTCCGTCCTTTTTCGGCATTCTTCCTTCTTCCACAGTATACTGGTTCATCGAATCTAAAATCGACGATACATGAAGTACTTTCTGATTTCCATCACGCTCAACCATTACATCCGCGGAGTAGCCAGGTTCTGCCTGTGCCACTCCTTCCAGTGACCGGATTGCTTGCACATCATTCTCTGTCAGCCCAAGCGTTCCCATCACCTTCAGATCCATCAAATGATTCCGGTCAAAATAAGCATCCCCGGAATAGCGCAGATCCGGCTCAGATGCCCGGATTCCTGAAAAGAACGCGACACCCATTGCCACGATAAAGAAAATGGACAAAAAGCGCCCCAGACTCTTTCGTATTTCCATATAAAAATCTTTTCTCAACGCTCGTTTTTTCATACTTATCTACCACTCAATCGTCTCAACCGAAATCGGATTCTCATTCAATGTCACTTTAGAAACCTTTCCGTTCTTTATTTTAATCACACGGTCTGCCATCGGTGCAATCGCCGAATTGTGCGTAATCAAAATGACCGTCATCCCCTTCTTACGACACGTATCCTGCAACAGTTTTAATATTGCTTTTCCTGTATTGTAATCCAGCGCTCCCGTTGGCTCATCGCAAAGTAACAATTTCGGATTTTTTTGCCAGCGCCCTTGCGATAGAAACTCTCTGCTGCTCTCCGCCGGAAAGCTGCGCCGGAAAATTCGCCGCTCGTTCTCCCAGTCCGACATCCTCAAGCACCGCCATCGCATCCAGAGGATCTTTACAAATCTGAAGTGCCAGTTCTACATTTTCCAGCGCAGTCAGATTCGGAACCAGATTGTAAAACTGAAACACAAATCCGATGTCATCTCTTCTGTATGCCGTCAATTGCTTTGTATTATAGGTTGTGATATCATTTCCATCTACAATCACCTCTCCGCTCGTCGCCGTATCCATTCCTCCTAAAATGTTCAAAACAGTAGTCTTTCCCGCTCCACTTGCTCCGACAACAACTGCAAATTCTCCCTTTCCAACAGAAAAATCAATTCCATCCGCAGCCGCAATCTCCACTTCTCCCATCTTATATATCTTTTTTACTTCTCTCAGTCTCACATAATCTTCCATTCAAATGCCTCCCAACAAACTATAAGTTATTGTTCAGTAACAACTTTAACTATTTTCATTATAGCATAAATTGTTACCATTGACATACGACTCTTTCTTCCTTTACAATAAAACTTAATCACGTGTTACTGTGAACAGCAACACTCAAGCAAAGGAGGATTACTATCTTGGATGGTTTAAGAATTATTCCCGTCACAAATGAAGAGCTTATTTTTTCTGTTTCCGCACTTGCAGATGAAATCTGGCATGAACACTTCTCATCGATTCTTTCAACAGAACAGATTGATTATATGCTCGAAAAATTTCTTTCACCGGAGGCTTTGGCAGACCAGATCAATCATGATTATGAATATTTTTTATTTTCATACGAGTACACATTTGCTGGATTTGCCGGCATTCACGAAGAAAATGGCAGCCTGTTTTTAAGCAAGCTCTATGTACATAAAGATTTTCGCGGCAAAAAAATCGCATCTTATATGTTCCGGAAATTTATCGAGATCTGCAAGATGAGAAATCTGAATAAGATTTGGCTTACCTGCAATCGTTTTAACGAGAGCACACTTGCAGTCTACGAACATCTCGGATTTCAAAAAGTGAGAACCGAAGTAACCGATATCGGACAAGGTTATGTGATGGACGACTATATCTTAGAATATAAAGTAGAATAGTATCAGGGCAGAGTGTAATCACTCTGCCCTGATACTATTCTACATACTGATCTGCATAATATGCCCCATAATCTTCCGATTCAATTTTCTCACTCGGTGTGAGAATGATAATTCCTTCTTCCACCGTCACGGTCGTTCCTTCCGGCAGCACCACATTGTGGTAAATTTCCTCCGGTTCTCCAAGCAGAACACTTCCTGTGCTTATTTCATACTCTTCAATATCCTCTTCGCGAATGGTACCCGGCACAATGTATTTCATATATCCCATTCCATACTCCTCTTCATCAGGACGCCGAAACGTGACATCATAAACTCCCGCCGGAAAATCTTTCCCCGCAACCGCATCCTCTTTGATCTCAACGCTTTCTGTCAAAGGATTTTCCATTCCTGATTTCATTCCTTGCACCTGTGCATTCTCAGAGATGAATTTTACTTCCAACTGTGAATCTATATCTACTTTCGCCCCTGCAAACAAACGGAAATCTTCTATCTCTCTTTCGACACCTTCCTCTTGTGCATCTGCCAAAAATTCAGAATAGTACACATGGTTTTCACTGTCTTCCAAATCAACGCTTCCACTTCCCGATAACAATTCTACCCGGTACTGCCCCTCCGGAATATGCAGCCCGACAATATATTCTCCTCCCGTGTAGGTCTCCTCAAAGTGCTCTCCTGTCTCAGGCAGTGTCTTCTCCAAATACTTATATGGATCATATTCCTCCACAGATTCTTCTTTCCAACTGCTCATTTGTATCTTTTGAGCAATCTGGGCAAATCCAGTGATTACAAATATCAGAATCCCTATGACAACGAAAATCTTAACCGTATGTTTGCCCTTCTGAAATTGTTTTGCCGGCACCTTCTTCACAGTATGGGCTTTCGAAACTTTCTCCGCCTCATGATGTACATGCGTCAAAGGCTCATGAGTGCATTTGCTTTCATTCACTCTGTAAGATGTATCACTTTTTGAATTGTCCAGACCACACTCCACGCATTTATTGTTTACCAGTTTTCCGCCGCATAAGCTACATCTTCGTCTTCTCATCAGGCTCCTCCTTTATCGGACATTCCTCTTAACGTTTACCAAAATTGCTTTCACCCAACGGTCGGCAAGCTCCGGCCAAATAGACACTTCCTCATTCGGTTCATCTTTCGGTCGAACCTTTGTGACTTCTTCATAAACTTTTTCTTCTGCCTCTTTCGGCAATGTAATCGTTCCATTTTCGATACTTTTTACTAAAAGCTGCATCTGCTCTTTTGTATATGCGCCTCCGCATTCTCTGCTCGCCCACTGTTCATTGGCAAGTGACAAGCCATGCTTTCCATGTGAAAATATGTGGAACGCATACAAAACGCCCTGATCTTTACAGGCTCTTGCAAACAAGTGGCTGTTCTCCACCGGCACGGTCTGATCATCTACCGTGTGCCACACAAAGCAAGGCGGCATTTTCTCTGTCACATGTTTTTCCAGCGACATATATTCCATCTCTTTTTCAGAAGGCTCTTTTCCGTATAACGCTTCAAACGAACCTCTATGCGCATATACTCCGGAAGTAATAACCGGATAGGATAAATTACCGCGTCCGGTCTGCACGAGAAATGTTTATACACTCTGTGCTCATCCTGAATATCTTCATAGTGTACACACACGCTTGCGCAAAGATGACCACCTGCCGAAAATCCACACAAAATAACTTTTTCCGGATCTATCTGATATCGTTCCGCTCCCTGCCTGATCTTGCGGATCGCACGCGCCAAATCTTTCATCGGCTGCTCCTTTAACGGTTCTGTCATCGTCAAATCGGTCGTATACGTCAGCACAAACGTGTTATATCCCTTATCATAAAACGTTCTTGCCACAATCTCACCTTCCCGCTGTGAGACAAATCGATACCCACCGCCCGGAACGATGATCATGCAAGGTCTGATCTTTTCATCTTCATGAATATAACTCACCAGATTCGGTACAAATCCACATGCAAGCGGATACGAATATTCTCCGTTTTCCCATAGTCTGATCACTTCTCCAAACATCTTTTCCCCTCTCTTTTTACAATGCTTTTACAGCCTCTAAAACAGCATTTCGCTCCGCTGTATTCTCAGGTCCATACGCAATACCGATCAGCACTGCATATCCATCTACCATACGGACATACGACTCACTGCATCGCTTTGTGTCATCCGATGTAAAATCAAGTTTCAGACATTCGTATGTCTCACCTGCAATTTTTTTTGAAAATATCTCTCCGTCATTTGTAAATTTTACTTTCGTCTCATATTGCTGCATAACTGTCTTTTTACTGGACTCCACATATTGTTCTGCCGACATATCGTCACCTTCCATGTTCCACGTAATCACACTGACAGATGTTCCTTTTTCCGAGATTGCTGCCATCTCCATGCGTCTTCCACTCGTACTTTTCATTACATTAGCAAAAGAAACACTCGATTTCAATTGCTCATCAATCTGATCCTGAGAAGACATCTCAAATCCTTCCGGCGCGTCAAAAGAAATACCCAGCATCTCACTTTCGTAATGAGTACCCGTAATCTTTCCTGGTTTGTAAGAATCTTTTTCCATAATCATCTCCACGATTACCAATCCCATAATCGCAAAAACAACCAACAACAATAAAGGTAACGCCGTACGGACATACCCCGGCTTTGTTTTTACACTTTGAAAGTTTCTTTTTTCTACTTTTTTCATGCGCGTTCTCTCTTTCTTTTCTATATTCTCTTTTCTTATAGTAAATATAGTAACTTTTTTTCCGAATTTAAGCAATAGTATTCTACTAAAATAAGCACTAAAGATTTCCTGCGCAACAAAAAATAAGCTTTCAGATAAAATAACATAATCTCTGCCATCTCATCTCAAAGCTTATCGCCAAACAATATTCCAATAAAAAATCGGAGTGACGTGATTCGAACACGCGACCTCTACGGTCAACGAACAACGTATTTACGGGCTTTGTAAGGGGTATTTAAGAATCCCAACCAAAAGCCAACCAATGACAAATATAAACAAGCGACCTAAACGGTCAGAAAGGAAAACTTGTATATCCGTTTGTTCTAAAAGTTTATTAAATTCAATAGATTAGCTAAAAAACACTAGCCATAGGTGTTCCCTGTGGCTAATTTCCGCCATTGTGCCAAGCAAGATTATGTACTTAATTTTGACAGTCGAGTAGACTAAAGCCTTGCAACTTTAGCCCCTCACAGATCCGTACGTGCGGCTTTCCCGCATACGGCTCCTCATAATAACATTCACTTTAATATAAGCAATAGTACGTCTTTGGTTTCGCAAGCGGATAACACTTTAGCATTTCCCAAAAACCACCCCATGTATAGGCTCTTCTGCAACCTCGACGATTTACCGCTTTAAACAGGAATTGTTGTACTCTGTGTAAGAATGCACATAATCTTCTATAATTCCATGTTACTCCATAATAGCGATAGTGACCTACAAGCTTTACATTCAGCTCTTTTATGATTTCTCTGACCGGACGGTTCCGATTATCATATATCCATAGTTTATATTCTTTCAGCTTACGTTCAAACTTCTTTCGAGATGTCTGCAACTTTAATGCAAATGTTCCCTTTCTTGTTTTCCCGCAATAGAAAGTAAAACCTAGAAAATCGAATGCTTCTGGCTTACCTATTCCTCTGGATAGTCTGTTGGTTTCTGCAAATCTCCCAAATTCAATCAACCTGCTTTTACTGCTTTCCAGCTCAAGATTGAATTGTTCCATCCTCTCTTTCAGGGCTGAATAATACCACTCTGCTTCTGATTTATACTGGAATCCAGCTACAAAATCATCTGCAAAATTCACCAGAAAACAGTCTCCTTTTAACGTCTTTTTCACCACAAATTTAAACCACAGCGTTAACACGTTATGCATGTATATATTTGCTAGCATCGGACTCATGACTGAACCCTGTGCTGAACCTTCCTCTGTTGATTCAAATTTTCCATCTTCCATTATTCCAGCTTTTAAATATTTCTTTATCAGCCAGAGCAGATTTGGGTCTTGAATATGCCATTCCAGAAATCTCATCATCCAGTCATGGTTAATGTGATCGAAAAATCCTTTAATATCAGCGTCCACTATGTAGCTGATTTTCCCATAACTGATTCTCTGATATACTTCTTTTACCGCTTCGTGACAACCTCTGTTTGGTCTAAATCCATACATACAGTTCAGAAATCTTGGCTCGTAAATTGCTTCTAGTACTTTCTTTACTGCCATTTGGACAATCTTATCCTCGTAAGAGGCTATTCCCAGCGGTCGCATTTTTCCATTTCCCTTTGGAATATATACCCTCAATGATGGGAGTGGTTTAAAAGATTTGTTCTTTAACCTCTGTACTAAGTCTTCGATATTTCTATCGAGGTTCTTTCCGTATTCTTCCTTTGTCACCTTATCAACACCAACTGCCTTTTTGCCATCTAATTCTTTATGGCATTGTTTCAGCAATTCTGCATTTATCAAGTGATATATGGATGTGAATACAGGTTTCTTTGTTTCTGCCGATATTTCAGCTATTCTTTCTAATTTCGTTCCCATTATTTCCTCCGTCCCTGAGTACGGATAATGTGTCCTCAGAAAGACCGTTACTATGCAGTCCCCTTCCCTCCATCGGCATTACCCGATTTCATCAGTACTATGAGACTGTCCGACTACCTGTTATCCATTTGAAGCTCTCCATTTTCAGTTGATACTTCATACTCTTTTTCGAGAAACGGCAGGTTCTCCCCAGTTGATGTGTACCCACAATGTCAAGCATGATTGGCCCTTTGACCCCGCAGCGCCACACAATTCTCGCCATAATGACTTGTGTGCTGTTGCCTTCCGCACCAGTTAAGACGTCGGCCTACTGAAGTTAACTTTTCGAGGCTCAATAGCATTGCAACCCTGCTTTCTTGCTGTCTACGCTTGTCAGTTGCTGTTACCAACAACATCCCAAGACTCGCTATTATCTGGCTGGCTAGACCTTGGATAAATCGGATTCCCACCGACTTGGTTACACACCCTTAGCTGGGCGCACAACTGGAATTTACTGCACTACAGTCGAGTAGACTAAGACCTCTCAATCTTAGCCCCTCACAGATCCGTACGTGCGGCTTTCCCGCATACGGCTCCTCATAGTAACATTCACTTTAATATAAGCAATAGTATGTTTTAGGCTTTGCTAATGGATAATACTTGAGCATTTCCACAAATCCATTCCATGTGTATGCCCGTCTACAACCTCTCCGATTCATGGCTTTAAACAGAAACTGCTGAACCCTATGTAAAAATGTTGTTATCTTTCGGAAATTCCATGTAACACCATAGTACCGATAGTGTCCGATTAGCTTCACATTCAATTCCTTGATTATCTCTCGCATCGGTCGATTTCGATTATCATAAATCCAATTCTTATAGGCTCTGACCTTTTGCTCAAACTTCTTTCTTGAAGTCTGTACTTTTGGTGCGAAACCTCCTTTTCGGTTTTTGCTACAGTAGAAAGTAAATCCCAGAAAGTCAAATGTTTCCGGTTTATGTTCTCCTCTTGCCCTGCGATTCTGCTCTGCAAATCTTCCAAATTCAATCAGTCTGCTTTTACTACTCTCAAGTTCCAGACCAAACTTTTCCATTCGTTCTTTTAACTCTTTATAGTATCTTTCAGCTTCTGACTTATATTGAAATCCTGCAACGAAATCATCCGCAAAGTTGACAAGAAAACACTCTCCCTGCATTTCCTTCTTCACTACAAGTTTGAACCACAGCGTCAGCACATGATGCATGTATATATTCGCAAGCATCGGACTCATTACGGAGCCTTGTGCCGAACCTTCCTCTGTTGGTTCAAATTTACCTTGTTCCATTATTCCCGCTTTAAGATATTTACGTATCAGCCACAGTAAGTTCTTATCCTGTATGTTCCATTCGAGAAACTTCATCATCCACTCATGGTCGATATGGTCAAAGAACCCTTTGATGTCAGCATCTACGATATAACTGATTTTCCCATAACTTATCCGTTGATATACCTCTTTTATCGCTTCGTGACAACCTCTGTTCGGTCTGAATCCATACATACAGTTTAGGAATCTTGGCTCATAAATAGTACCCAATATTTTCTTCACTGCCATTTGTACAATCTTATCCTCATAAGAAGCTATCCCTAATGGTCTTTTCTTTCCATTTGCTTTGGGAATGTATACCCTCAGCGATGGAAGTGGCTTAAAGGATTTGTTTTTCAGCCTTTGTACTAAATCCTTGATATTTCTGTCAAGGTTCTTCCCATACTCATCTTTGGTTACCTTGTCGATTCCGACTGCTTTGCTCCCATCTAATTCCTTATGACATTGCTTTAGCATATCTTCATTTATCAAATGGTACACTGATGTAAATATAGGATGTTTTGATTTTGCCGATATCTCAGCTATTCTTACTAATTTCGTTTCCATTATTTCCTCCGTCCCTGAGTACGGATAATGTGTCCTCAGTAAGACCTTTACTATGCAATCCCCTTCCCTCCATCGGCATTACCCGATTTCTACAGTACTATGAGATTGTCCGACTACCTGCCATTCATTTGAAGTCCTCCGTTTTCAGTTGTGACTTCATACTCTTTTTCGAGAAACGGCAGGTTCTCCCCAGTTGATGTGTATTCACAATGTAAAAACATGATTGGTTCTCTGACTCCGCAGTGCCACATAATACTCGCCATATCGTATTACATGGTATTGTCTTCCGCACCAGTTAAGACGTCGACCGACTGAAGTTAACATTTCGAAGCTCAATCACTATTCAACCCTGCTTTCTTGCTGTCTACGCTTGTCAGATGCGTTACCGACATCATCCCAAGACTCGCTATTATCTGGTTGGCTAAACCTTGGATAAACCGGAATCCCACCGGCTTGACTACACACCCTTAGCTGGGCGCACAACTGGAATTTTTCTTTTTAGAATGAATTATTTAATTTCTACAATAGCACCATATTTCGTATGCGGAAGATATTGTACCTTTAAATAAGTATTTTTATCAACATACCTTGAAAATACTGTGATTTCGATTTCATCATCTTTAACTTTATCATATAGAAAAATACTTCTTCTTTCAGAAGATATATCTGCACCACCATGAGATTGTTCAGTTACATATCCTTCTGCATAACTATACTGTTTGTTTATGATGTAAGGCATATCTAAAACAAAATCTTTCAAATATAAGATTAAAAGAATAGCTACTATAACAAGAATGGTATTAGCCAATCGAAGAAATATTATATCATTTTTTCCAGTATATTCTTTTTTTATCGCTTCTTTATCAAAAAATATCGAATAGATAAGTTTTCTTTTTTTAATTAGATAGATAATGCAAGCAATTAAAGCTATAACAAATAATGAAACTCTTATAAACAATCTAAATATAGCAAAATCCATAATATCATTCCCTTAAACTTCCGATTTGTTGCTTACATTATACTCTATCAACCTAAATAATGGAAGATTTTTTCTTGTCTCCTAAAGCAAAAGCACCTGTCATTTTCAAAACGAAAATAGCAAGTGCCTTAAAGTTCCATATTCAATTTTAGGTGCAAAAAATCAGGAGACCTTTTTGGATCTCCTGCTTAGTAAAACTCTTATTTTTTTATAATTTCTATATTTTCACATCGTTCCTGAAGCATTTTTAATAGTTCTTCAGAATAGCGCACAGAAAATAATATCCTCTTGTCCGAAGATAAAACATTGATATAATTACCCAATTTTTCATAAAACGCTTCCGAGAATGACCTATTAGGACGAACATAAGGTTCTCCTATTGCTTCTTTATAAAAAATTTTTTTCCTATATCCAGAAGCTTCATGACGCAGCACATAAGTATCTTCAAATTTTACCCAATATGATTTTTCTATTGTATGTCCCAAAAAAGGTATCCCTAAAAATATAACTATCCAAAGAACACCAAGCAACACTCCTGTAAATAATGGATTATCAGTGCTTAAACTCATGACAATGAAAACAACGAAAAAAAATAACATTTGGATAGAATAGGTAATCATAAATACCTTATCTATAAATAATCCCTTTTCCCAAAACTCTTTTATAGATTGCTTTTCCCAAAATAAATAATGCTTCATATTTATTCCTCATCTCAGTTTCCATAATTATAATTCCCAGAAATATACTGTGTTCATTATACTTCATCAACCTAAAGAATGGAAGATATTTTCTTGCTCCCTAAAGCAAAAGCACCTGTCATTTTCAAAACGAAAACAGTAAGTGTCTTAGAGTTCCATATTCAATTTTGTGTGCAAAAGAAGCAGGAGACCTTTTCAGATTTCCTGCTTCTTCTAAATGATAATTATTTCGTCTAATTACTGAAAATCGGGAATTTCCTCACAAAATTCCTCGTTATAATAAGGCACGCCATCTTTGATACCCATAGTGATTTTTGAATCTAAATCCAAATAGTATCCCTCATACTGATAATCTGCCACTTCTTCTGATTCCTCTATCAATTTCTTCAGAGTTTCAGCAGCTTGCAAACTCTCAGCATTGTTCAGACCACCAATCGCCGGTCCGCTGCTTCCCTCATACACTTCCAAGTAAATTTTTTCAGAAGATTCAGGCTCAACAAACAGAATATAAGAGTAAGCATCTTCAGAATTCTGCGTTTCATAATTAGGTTCTCCAAATAATGCACGCAGTCTGCCATAGGCGATTACAGGTTCTAAATCTAAGTTTGTAAGATTGCTGCTGTTTTCCGGTATACTTGTCAGGCTTGTGTCTTTCTTGAAATCAGATATTGTCATAGCATTTTCTCCTTCCGATACATTGTTCCCTAATGCACAACCGCTTAAGCATAGTGAAACAAGTAACACCAATGTTAATAATTTTTTCATGATAGCTGTTACCTCTTTAAGATTCTCAAATAGTGTATCTCCATTATACTTCATCAACCTAAAGAATGGAAGATATTTTCTTGCTCCCTAAAGCAAAAGCACCTGTCATTTTCAAAGTGAAAACAGCAAGTGCCTTAGAGTTCCATATCCTGTTTTTTGCTTTTCGCCGGAATTGTCCGGCTGACTTCACGCTCTGCAATTTCTTTCTTTTTGCGGCTCAACTGCTCTATAATGGAACTTTTGGCTTTCTTCTTGATTTGCTCCGTTCCGGCTTTTTTGACCTCCGGTTTCATCAGCGTAGTTTGGATTTTCTGAATGGTTGATTTCATAGCGTTTGTGATTCTGGCAATCACGCCATCCAATCGTTTCGTTGCATACTCGATTTCTTTCTTTGAAGCCTTACGCTCAGGGGAGAGAACCCATGCCT
>ENA-OQBV01000748-OQBV01000748.1-human-gut-metagenome-genome-assembly--contig:-NODE-748-length-17997-cov-3.642306_pt1 | contig 17997 bp, 16 predicted proteins | sample MGYA00242750_ERZ504559 | MGnify/ENA primary metagenome ERZ504559 (study PRJEB26092, sample SAMD00036230) | human gut metagenome | host: Homo sapiens | study: EMG produced TPA metagenomics assembly of... | reverse complement strand
ATATTCCTCATAAGGAGGGGACAGAGCCGGACATCATTATGCTGATGGAGAATATGGGTTGGGCTTATACACCGGAAATAGATGGTATTAGCTATGATGATGATGGGTCGTATGCTATAACTAGAGAAAAAGGAACTAAAACGTCTGTATTAGATCTTACAGGTGATACTCTATTTTTTCATTCGGAGTCAGATGATATGTATCTTCTTAATCGTCATTTTTCTATCCAACATGCTTTTGACAAACGTTATCACAAGATTAAATATAATCAACGAAAAGTCATAAAAGAAATTAGAGAGACCGTTCAACCTGTGATTGATGCTCAACCAAAACCATTAATCAATCTTCAGTGGTTGTTTAATTTAATTTATCAAAGTAGGTTTAACTAGAGAAAAGGATAGCATAGAAGTGTTTTGTAGGGACTCCTGCCTTTACTATTTGAAAGTAGTTTAGGTTGAGTGAAATAGTTGGGAGAGTGGTTCGATATAATAGGTCTATTTCCTGGCTATCCATGACGGCTAACCTTTGAAAACACCTCATTTTTTATGCTACTATGAAAGTTATGAAAAACAGTTACAAGGCTTGACGCAGGTGGAGGTCAAGCGGCGGATAGATGCCGGTAAAACAAATCATTTTAAAGCAAAAACTGGCTCCAGCAATTGGGAGATTTTTAGGCGTAATGTCTTTAACTCCTTTAATATGCTCAATTTTGCTATTTTTGTGGCTTTGATTGCTGTTCAGGCTTGGTCGAATCTTTTTTTCTTCGGAATCATTGTGCTTAATGCCTTTACGGGGATGATGACAGAGTTGCGTGCCCGTCGCATGATTGATAAGCTCAATCTCATGAATAAGGATCAGATCCGTGTGGTGCGTGATGGTGAGGTGACTTCTATTGATCCTCAGGATATTGTCCTGGATGATATCATGCTCTTGTCTGCGGGTGAGCAGGTGCCTAGTGATGCCGTGGTTGTTGATGGGATGGCTGAGCTCAATGAGGCTATGCTGACGGGTGAGAGTGACCTTATTCTCAAGAAGGATGGGAAGGAGTTGCTCTCAGGTTCTTATCTTGTGAGTGGTCAGGTTTATGCTAAGGTTATTAACGTAGCCGAGGACAATTATGCCAATAAGCTCATGCTAGAGGCCAAGACGCATAAGCCAATCGTGTCACGTATCCTCTATAATATGGATAAGATTGCCAAGTTTACGGGCAAGATTGTGATACCATTTGGGCTCGCTCTCTTTTTCGAGGCTTACTTGATTAAACAGCTCTCTCTTCAAGAGTCGGTAGTTACCAGTTCGACAGCCCTTTTGGGAATGTTGCCTAAGGGGATTGCCCTTTTGACAATTACCTCTCTTTTGACGGCCGTTATTAAGCTTGGAATGAAACATATCCTGGTGCAGGAGATGTACTCTGTCGAAACCTTGGCGCGTGTCGATGTGCTTTGTTTAGATAAGACAGGTACAATTACGCAAGGAAAGATGACGGTTAAGGGGCTGAAACTACTGTCAGAGCGTTTCACTAAAGAGGAGTTGGAGCGCTTGCTTGCGGCTTATATGCAGCATAGCAAGGATAACAATGCAACGGCTCAGGCGATTCGAAATGCCTATGAAGGTCTGGAGCATAATTATCAAGTAGGCGATGTTATTCCATTTTCAAGTGATCGTAAGTGGGGTGCTATGAGCATTGATGGGGTCGGAACTCTCTTTTTGGGAGCACCTGAGATGCTTCTTAAGGAAAATCCAAAAGCAGTCGATCAGGCGCAGGCTCGTGGTTCTCGTGTTTTGATTTTGGCATGGAGTCAGTCAGCGGTTGATACAGAGACTATGAGTTTGCCGAATGATGTTGAAGGCTTGACCTTGCTTGAAATTGCCGATCCTATTCGTGAGGATGCTGCAGAAACTTTGGAATACCTACGTTCAGAAGATGTGACGCTTAAGATTATTTCTGGTGACAATCCTGTGACGGTTTCTCATATTGCCCACCAGGCTGGTTTTGCGGATTATCAAAGCTATATTGACTGTTCTAAGGTCAGTGATGAGGAGTTGGAGGCTTTGGCTGAAGATACGGCAATCTTTGGTCGCGTATCTCCACATCAGAAGAAGTTGTTAATCCAAACGCTTAATGCCAATGGGCATACCACAGCTATGACTGGTGACGGTGTCAACGATATCTTGGCACTACGTGAAGCGGACTGTTCGATTGTTATGGCTGAAGGGGATCCCGCTACACGTCAGATTGCCAACTTGGTGCTTATGGATTCTGAGTTTAAGGATATTCCTGAAATTCTATTTGAGGGACGTCGTGTGGTTAATAATATTGCCCACATTGCACCTATTTTCCTCATCAAAACGGTCTATTCCTTCCTTTTGGGACTTATCTGTATTGCCAGTATTGTTTTTGGAAAGGCAGAGTACCTCTTGGTCTTCCCATTCATTCAGGTTCAGATGACTTTGGCGGGGCAATTTATCGAGGGTCTTCCACCATTTATTTTGACCTTCGAACGTAATATACGACCTGTTGAGAAACATTTCCTCAGACGTTCGCTCCAGTTGTCTATTCCTAATGCCTTGATGCTGGTTATCAGTGTTCTTATTTTCCATCTATCTCAGGTCTATCTTGGTATGAGCAATACGGACATGCTGACGCTGTCTTACTATATGATGGGATCAACGGGTGTTCTTGCCGTTATTCGTGCTTGTATCCCTTTGAATAAGGGACGTGTGGCCTTGATTATTTACTCAGTCTTTGGTTTCTTAATCAGCTCTTACTATCTTCGAGATGTGATTGAAATTTCGACACTTAATAGCTACACCTTGCCAATCTATCTGGTAGCAATGGCTATCTGTACACCGCTTTTCTTCTGGATTAGCTACAAACAAGGTGCTTTCCAAAAAACATAAGTCAAAACTCGAGCTTGGTAACAGGCTTGAGTTTTTTTGATACCTCAACAATAGGAAAGACCTTGATGTGTATGAGATGTGGTACAATAGAGACATGAAAACAGTAGGGCACTTGACGCCAAAAGTCATTAAAGCTTTTGATTTGAACTACAAGCCTGGTGAAGAAATCACGCTGTCTGCACAACGTAAGAAGCATATGGAAAAACATCGCCAGGAATTCAGTGATTTTGATGCCACCTATGAGCGTATTCCAGAGATTATTGCTCATCCGGACTATATCGGTTGCCATCCTAATGGCCAGTCCTTGGAATACATCAAACGTATTGATGGTAATGTTCTGGTAGCGGTCAGATTATGTGATAAACTTAATGTCCGTACCATGTTTGTGATTAAAGATTCTAAGCTGAAAAATTATCTAAATGCTGGTAGAGCCAAGAAAATGTGATATAATATAGACGAGAAATAACAACGAGGGCGGAAGAGGCAGCCGCCGCACCTTCGGGTCTGAAAGAGATGCAGGACTGTCACCCTGCCGTTGTTTATCAACCCAAGAAGTCCCTTTGGGGGCTTTTTTGCGTAGCAAAGGTATCAATTCTTCAAAAATACAAAAAGTGTATTGACAAAATAAAAAACTGTATATAATAACTTTAAAAGTAAGCGCTTACTTAATGTAACAGTTGATTTATGAAGGTTTAGAAATGTTATGCATAGTTTATGTCATTTTATTTCCTTCATCGCAATTACTTTAAGGAGAATACTTATGAGAAAAAATATGAAATCGTTAATGGTTTTGGCTCTTGCTGTGACTTCTTTTGGGACTTTGTCTGGAGTTGCTGCAGCTACGCAGTATCCAGGTGGTGGTGTTTGGACTTACGGGGCTTCTAACGGTGGTGCTTTTTCGAATTACTATCATGGTTCGAAATATCATAGTTCAACTGTAGTTAGTCGTTGGACCTCTAAATCTAGTAAGGCCTATGCTTATGCCGGTCAGACTTCGTATGCTTTTATTAAAACGTCTTTTGGCGAGCAGGCTGCCTTTTACTATAACTATAATTAATTAAGTAACGGTGACTAGGTTGAATGTAATATGTCAACCTAGTTTTTGTTTCCTTGTAATGGTTCCATTTTCGACCGTAAACTTTATTTCAATACAAAGATATATAATTGTTCCGTTTAGGAGGTTTGTATGAAACGTGTTTTTATATTCATCTCGACTATCCTGTTTTCTTGCTACTTAGTCACAATGATTGTTCAACAAAATCAGCAAATATCTTTTTCGAGTTATAATGCTGTAGATGTGACTGGTCAGGCTTTGACTGATCATAAGGTATCTAATCGCAAGGAAGTAACAGATGCTTTAACTAATTTAGCTAATGAGCATAATAGCTTAATTGCTAGACGGATTGTTCAACCAAATGAAAAGGGTGAAATAGATTTTCGTTATCAGTTTTACGGACACGTTTCTCCACCTTCTAATTTAAAAAGGGCTTCTCAGGAGAGTGCTGAAGGCAGTGATATAGTTAGTAACTATCTAATTGTCTCAGGTGATTTAAAGGGAGCAGAACTTATCTCGACATTCAGTCAGCTTGGCTATAATGCGGTTGATTTTTCTTCTTATTCAATACTGTCTTTACTTTTAACAATATTATTGAATGAGGTTTCACTTATTAGTTTCGCATTATTTCTGTTGACCTTTGCTTCACTAGTGTTGATTTACCGAATAAAGGATTTAAGGGATGCGGGAATCAAGCTTGTTTCGGGGCAAAGCATGATGAAAGTAATGTTATCATCATTTATCGTTGATTCTAGGCAGTTATTGGTTGCATATTGTTTATCTATTCTTATTGGGGGGAGTAGGTTTGTGGCATTTTCGGATTTTGCAATCTTTGCCTATATTACTTTATTTTACAGGAGTAACTTTATATTTTTTTGCGCTATGTTTTATTTCTCTTGGGTTAAGTTTAATATATCTACTAGGGTTAAAAGCAACTTCTTTAGTTGAAGTTATGAGAGGGCGCCTCCCCTTAAGAAGACTTCTAGGAGTGATGTTCTTAGGACAATTCGTTGCAATTGTAGTTGTTGGTATTACTGTAGGTACGTTGTTGAACAGTTATCAAGATTTTGTGCAATTAAATAGTGCTAAAGAAGAGTGGTCTATAAATAGAAATTACTACCAGCTATCTTATAGTTATAGCTCTGCCTTTACACAAGGTAAGGAAGAAGAAAAGCAGAATAAGTCTTGGTATGACTTCGCAAATCGTACTCTAAAGGACGATAAAGGGCTATTTGTAAAAACAAATTTACGTCAGTTCTTAGTATCAAATATAGCTAATGGGGTTAAAATAACAGACTATGTGCCTAATGGGAATACCATTTATGTTTCACCTAATTACTTGGAAAAGCAAAATGTTGGTGTCTCCGATGAATTTTTAGCACAAATGAAAAAACTTAAGCGTGGCGAATTTGGATTAATAATTCCAGAGAAGTTGAAGAATAGTAGGAAAGAGTTAGAGAGTATATATTCAGAATATATGTCAGGTTTCTCAAGTCGTAGTCTAAATCCTCATAGTCATCACTTATTTAAGGTATCGGTCTCTACCGAATTCGTAAAAGATAAGAAAAAGCGTTTTTTGTACAATACAGATAGTGACATACCTATGCAATTCTTAATGATCCTATTATTGTTGTGACTACACCTGAAGCAATGGAGATACACCAAGTAGTCAGTTATTTTTGGGGAACAGAAGTAGGTTTCGGGACTACACATGACGGGCTATAAGGATAGCATTGATTTACTTAAACAAGGTGGTGTTTATCAGTGGGTTTCTTATTTGACTAATAATCGTAATAGCTACTATAAGATTCTTTCAGAGAGTCGTAGTCGCCTTGCTTTTCTATTAATTGGTGTTTTATTAGGTTTATTGACCTCTATACTTTTATTTGACAGTATGAACCTTCTTTACTTTGAGCAATTTAGAAAAGAAATCTTTATCAAGCGATTATCTGGTATGAGGTTTGAAGAAGTGCATTTTAACTATCTTTTTTCACAAATCTGTGTTTTAGGTGTTGCACTTGTGTTTTTGATTTTCTTGACTCATCATTTGATTATGAGTTTACTTATAGTTTCCTTGTTTATTATCAACATGTTTACCATTTTATACAGACAGACGCTTACTGAGAGTAGAACTTCAGTCAGTGTTTTGAAAGGAAAGTAATATGATTGCAATTAAGAAACTAAGCAAATATTTTGGTAAGCGAGTTATTTTTGATGATTTAAATTTATCTTTTGATAAAGGAAAGATATATGCGCTTATCGGAGAAAGTGGCTCTGGGAAAACAACTCTTTTAAATATTCTGGCAAAACTAGAGACTTATGATAGTGGTTCTGTCACTTATGATGGTACAGACTTGAAAGAGATTAAATCTCAAGTCTATTATCGTGATTATTTGGGTTATTTGTTCCAAAACTTTGGGCTTATTGAAAATGATAGTATAAGTTACAACCTGGATTTGGGGTTGGTAGGAAAGAAACTCAGAAAGAATGATATTCAAGAATGCAAAGAAAAAGTGATGAAAGATGTTCATCTGGAACATTTAAATCTTAATCAAAAAATATACGAATTATCTGGTGGAGAAGCACAGCGTGTTGCTACTGGCTAAAACTTTTTTTGAAAAAATCCTCCTATCATACTAGCTGATGAGCCAACAGCTTCTTTGGATCCTGATAATGCTCAAGAAATTATGGACTTAATTCGATCACTAAAAAATCCAAATCGTATTATTATTATTGCTACCCATAATCCAGGTATTTGGGAACAAGCAGATCAAGTAATTCGATTAAATAAGATTCGATATAACAACTCTAACGACGATATTAGTTAGTTTTAATATCGAGAACCTAGGTTAAGAGGTATTTTGACTTATTCTCATAAGATATCCTGAGGAGATGCAAATACCATATAATGTAAGAAATAAAGTCAGTTGGGTCGTTGAAATTGTCAAAATTAACAGAAAATTCTTGACATCTCTCTAAAAAGGAGTACAATAGTTAGTAAATCAGAAAGTAACTGGTCTTAGATTTTCAGGGAGCCTGCGGTGATTGTGAGTAGGTAATCGAGATGAGCGAACATTGGGCTGATTGGATGATAATGAGAAGGTAATACATATTCTTCTCGGTTGGCACCCCTTACCGTGCAACTCCTTGTTAGAGGAGATAGAGATGATGGTCGTTTTTTGGAGACCATTAACTGAGGTGGTACCGTGTTAAACTAGATTTAATGCCCTCACAGAGTTTTTCTCTGTGAGGTTTTTTGTTTACTTTTATCTTTAAAGAAGTGTTATTTCATTATTCAATGAAAGGTTGGGTATTTATGGATGCATTAAGCGATATTCGAATTGATATTGATAATATTGATAGACAGTTGCTTCGACTACTGGCCCAACGTCAAATACTTGTGGAAAAGGCAGGACGGCTTAAGCCCAAGGGAGACAAGGTTGCTGTCCAGGCTAGTGATCGTGTTGCTCAAGTGATAGCAAACCGTCGTAAGGAGGCACTAGAGCTTGGCTTATCGCCAGATGTGGCTGAAAGTGTTTGGAGAAGCATGATTAAAGCATTTATTGCTTTGGAAGAGAAAGTGAACAAAGAATAATATGGTGCCAATACATCCTATAAAAGGAGCCTTGCATCAGTCTTATTACTCTCGATAAACCAGTTTGAAAGGAAATATTATGAGAAAAATTTTACCAGCCGATACCTTAACACCAATCTTGGCTTATATGCGTGTTCAAGGGGAACACAAGGTTATCCTTGAATCTATTCCTCGTGAGAAGGAAAATGCACGTTTTTCTATTGTTGCCTACAATCCGGTCTTTGAAGTAACCTTCAAGGATGGTGTTCTTTATGAAAATGGTAAGGCGATTGATCAAGATCCTTTCGAATACTTGGACCAAGTAACAGTCAAGGGCATCAAGTCTGACCTACCTTTCGCAGGTGGTGCTATCGGGTTTGCAGGCTATGACATGATTGGTCTCTATGAAAATATTGGTGAGATTCCTGAAGACACGATTGGGACACCTGATATGCATTTCTTCATCTATGAGTCTTATTTGATTTTTGACCACAAGAAGGAAAAGGTTTATGTGGTTGAGGACAATATCTACTCTGGTCGTGACAACGATGCGGTGCGTCAAGCTCTTGGTCAGGTGGTAACCAATCTCCAGACTCAGGCACCAAACGAGTTTACACCTCAGGCCTTGCAAGCCTTGCAATTTTCAAATCATATCGAAAAAGAAGTCTTCATGGATATGGTGGCTAAGGCCAAGAAACTCATTCGTGAGGGAGATATGTTCCAATGTGTGCTTAGCCAACGCTTTTCAGCGGACTTTGAGGGAGATCCTTTGGATTACTACCGTAACTTGCGTGTGACCAACCCATCAAACTATCTTTATTTCTACGATTTTGGAGATTATCAGGTGATTGGTGCTAGCCCAGAGAGTTTGGTTTCAGTGAAAAATGGAGAGGTGGTAACCAATCCGATTGCTGGAACTCGCCCTCGTGGTACCAATGAGGCGGAAGACGCTGCTTTGGCAGATGAACTCTCACATGATGTCAAAGAAACTGCGGAACACCGTATGTTGGTTGACTTGGGACGTAATGATATTGGTAAGATTGCTAAAAATGGTACGGTCAAGGTGACCAAGTATATGGAAGTTGAGTATTTCCGCTATGTGATGCACCTTACCAGTGTGGTTAAGGGACAACTCTTGCCGGAATTGACAGCACTGGATGCGCTAAAATCAACCCTTCCAGCTGGAACCGTGTCAGGAGCACCTAAGATTCGTGCCATGCGTCGTATCTATGAGCTTGAGCAGGAAAAACGTGGTATTTATGCGGGAGCTATTGGTTATCTGTCTGCGACAGGAGATATGGACTTTGCCATTGCTATCCGTACCATGATTCTCAAAAATCAAAAAGCCTATGTTCAAGCAGGTGCAGGTGTTGTTTACGATAGTGTTCCTGAAAATGAATTTTACGAAACGATTAACAAGGCGAAAGCTATGACAAGAATAGGAGATGCCCAATGATTTTATTAGTTGATAACTATGACTCTTTTACCTATAATTTGGCACAATACCTAGGGACATTTACAGAGGTAAAGGTCTTGCGTAATGATGATGAGACCCTCTATGAAGCGGCGGAAAAAGCTGACGGGTTAGTCTTTTCACCAGGTCCAGGTTGGCCAGCTGATGCGGGTAAAATGGAAGCCTTGATTAAGGATTTCGCTGGTAAAAAACCGATGATGGGAATTTGCTTGGGGCATCAGGCTATTGCGGAAACTTTTGGCGGTAAGCTCGGCTTGGCTAAAAATGTCATGCATGGAAAACAAAGTAACATCACTTTTGAAACGCCATCGCCTATTTTCAAGGATATCGACAATGATGTCCCAATCATGCGTTACCATTCCATCGTTGTTGACCAAATGCCAGAGGGCTTTGATGTGACAGCTATCACAACTGATGATCAAGAAATCATGGCCATTCAACATAAGGAGCTACCTATTTACGGTTTGCAATATCACCCAGAAAGCATTGGAAGTCCAGACGGGCTTAAGATGGTTGAAAATTTCGTAAAAATCGTTGCAGGCTAGTTGGACAGTTTTTGGACTAGATTTGTCTACGCTCAAAACCTCTTCTCGTGCATCAGAAAATATTGAACAGTTTTTAAAAGGAAAACAGATATGAAAGAAATATTCCTACAAATCTCAAGCCGCCAAGACTTGTCTCAAGACCAAGTCCAAGCAGTCTTTAACCGCATTCTCAAAAATGAAGTCTCAGAAAGCCAAATTGCTGCCTTCCTTATGGGGCTTAAGACTAAGGGGGAAACAGCAGATGAAATCACAGGTATCGTGCGTGCCCTCAAGTCACATGCGACTGTCTTGCCTGAGACCTTCACAGATGCTATGTGTAACTGTGGAACTGGTGGTGACCAGTCTTATAGCTTTAACATTTCGACAACTGTTTGCTTTGTCCTAGCAGCAGGTGGTATTCGTATGGCCAAGGCTGGTAACCGTTCGATTTCCTCTAAATCTGGTTCGGCTGACGTCCTTGAAGCCCTTGGAATCAACGTTGCAGCATCACCAGAAACCCTATCTAAAGCACTTGACGAGGTTGGTTTGGCCTTTATCTTTGCCCAAACCATGCACCCAGCTATGCGTTTTATCGGCCCAGCCCGCCAAGCTCTTGGGATTCCAACGATTATGAACTTGGTCGGGCCGCTTGCTAATCCGCTTGACCTTGAGACGCAACTCATGGGGCTCTATCGTGTGGAATTACAAGAAATTGTTGCTCATGCTATCCAACAGTTGGGACGTAAACGTGCGGTTATTATCACAGGTCCTGACAATATGGACGAAGCTGCCCTCTATGGCACCAACACCTACACCCTTTTGGAAGATGGTCACATCAGCCAGCACACTTTCACTTATGAAGATTTGGGTATGGAAAAGGTTGAGTTGTCTGACATCACAGGTGGCGATGCCAAGGAAAATGCAGAGATTCTCCTTAGTGTCTTGAAAAATGAAGCTAGTCCTTATCTTGAAACAACAGTGCTTAATGCAGGTCTAGGCTTCTTTGCCAATGGTAAGGTTGAGACTATTAAGGAAGGTGTTGAGCTTGCTCGTCAATTGATTGCGGACGGCTCAGCCCTAGAGAAACTTCGCCAACTCCAAGAGGTACAAGTATGAGTAAAGCCTTTCTCCCAACAATCTTAGAACAAAAAGAAAAAGAAGTGGCCCAGTTGGTCATGGAAGACTTGCAGCCCTTACGTCAGACCTATCGTCTTTATGATTTTCTCAAGTCAAATCAAAACAAGCTGCAAATTATTTCTGAAGTGAAAAAAGCTAGTCCAAGTATGGGTGATATTAACCTAGATGTGGATATTGTGGCTCAGGCCAAGACCTATGAAGAAAATGGTGCAGCCATGATTTCTGTTTTGACAGATGAGGTTTTCTTCAAGGGTGATATTTCCTATTTGAAAGAAATTTCGTCACAGGTGGCTATTCCAACCTTGGCTAAGGACTTCATTATTGATGAGAAACAGATTGTGCGTAGTCGTAATGCGGGTGCGACAGTCATTCTCTTGATTGTAGCGGCCTTGCCAGAGGCTCGCCTCAAGGAGCTCTACGATTTTGCGACAAGCCTTGGCTTGGAAGTCTTGGTTGAAACGCATAATCTGCCAGAATTGGAAGTGGCTCATCGTATTGGTGCTGAGATTATCGGTGTTAACAACCGTAATTTGGTTACTTTTGAGACAGACATCAATACCAGTCTTGAGTTATCAACGCATTTCAAGGACAAGCCTGTTTATATTTCTGAGTCGGCTATTTTTACAGGTCAGGATGCTGCCTTAGTTGCCCCATATTTTAATGGGATTCTAGTAGGAACTGCCCTTATGACGGCTGACAATGTGGCTGAAAAGGTCAAGGAGTTGCAAATTGACAAAGGTTAAAATTTGTGGACTGTCGACACCAGAAGCGGTAGCAACTGCAGTTGAAGCAGGTGCTGACTACATTGGCTTTGTGTTCACCAAGAGTAAGCGCCAAGTGAGTCTTGAGCAAGCTCACCAGCTGGCTAAAGGGGTGACAGCCCAAACAAAAGTCGTCGGTGTCTTTGTTTCACCAAGTCTTGAGGAACTGGAAGAAGCGATTGGTCAGGTTCCTTTAGATATCGTTCAGATTCATGGAACTTTTGATGAAGTTCTGATTCCAAAGATTTCAGTACCAGTTATTCGAGCTATTCAGATTTCAGATAGCGATTCTCAAGTCAAGAGCCAGGCGGATTATCTTCTCTTTGATGCTCCCATTGCTGGTAGTGGTCAGACCTTTGACTGGCAACTCTTGGCTGATAAGCAGATTGAGCAGGATTATTTCATCGCTGGTGGCTTAACTGTGGACAATGTGGCAGAGGTCAAGGAGATTTTCCACCCCTATGCCTTAGATGTGTCCTCAGGTGTCGAGACAGATGGTTCCAAAGATTTAGACAAGATTAAAGCATTTATAGAAAGAGTGAAAGCATGACATATCAACAACCTGATGCAAAAGGATTTTACGGAAAATTCGGTGGTCAGTTCGTTCCAGAAACGCTGATGACAGCTGTTATTGAATTGGACAAGGCCTATCGTGAAGCCAAGGAGGATCCAAGTTTCCAAGCGGAATTGGATGATCTCCTCAAAAACTATGTGGGCCGTGAGACGCCACTTTACCACGCCAAACGTTTGACTGATCATATCGGTGGAGCGCAAATTTATCTTAAACGTGAGGACCTTAACCACACAGGTGCCCACAAGATTAACAATGCCCTTGGTCAAGTCTTGCTTGCCAAACGTATGGGCAAGAAGAAAATCATCGCCGAAACGGGTGCAGGTCAACACGGTGTTGCAACAGCGACAGCCGCAGCCCTTTTCGACATGGATTGTACGATCTATATGGGTGAGGAAGATGTTAAACGTCAGGCGCTTAACGTTTTCCGTATGGAGTTGCTTGGTGCCAAGGTATTTAGCGTAACAGATGGTTCGCGCGTGCTTAAGGACGCTGTAAATGCTGCTCTTCGTGCTTGGGTTGCAGGTATCGAGGATACGCACTACATCATGGGATCTGCCCTTGGTCCTGCACCGTTCCCAGAAATTGTTCGTGACTTCCAATCTGTCATCGGTCGTGAGGCCAAGCGCCAATATGCAGAGATTTCTGGCGGTAAATTGCCTGATGCTGTAATGGCTTGTATCGGTGGTGGTTCAAATGCTATCGGTATGTTCTACCCATTTGTTAATGATAAATCAGTAGCCATGTATGGTGCTGAGGCTTCTGGTTTGGGGCTTGATACTGAAAAACATGCCGCAACCTTTGCCAAAGGCCGTCCAGGTATTCTTCACGGAGCGCTTATGGATGTTCTCCAAGATGCTCATGGTCAAATCATGGAAGCCTTCTCTATCTCAGCTGGTCTGGACTACCCAGGGGTTGGTCCTGAGCACTCTTATTTCAACGAAATTGGACGTGCGACTTACGACTCTATCACAGATGAAGAAGCTCTCGAAGGCTTCAAACTTCTGTCACGTTTAGAAGGTATTATCCCTGCCCTTGAGTCTAGCCATGCCATTGCGCTTGCGCAAAAAGTGGCAGCTAAGATGTCGCCAGACCAAAGCCTCATTGTCTGCCTCTCAGGTCGTGGGGACAAGGACGTTATGCAGGTTAAAGAACGTTTCGAAGCTGAAGCAGAAGGGAAATAAACCATGACAAAAACACTAACAAAACACCTACAAGCTATCAAAGACAGTAAACGCGGTATTTTCGTACCTTATATCATGGCGGGTGACCACGCTAAAGGCCTAGACGGACTCTTTGAGACCATTGCTCTCTTGGAAAATAGTGGTGTCTCAGCTATTGAGGTGGGTATTCCATGGTCAGACCCTGTGGCCGATGGTCCCGTTATTGAATTAGCAGGACAGCGTAGTTTGGCTAAAGATGTGACTTTGACAGCTATTATCAAGAAGCTTCAAGAACAAAAAACTCAGGTACCCTTGGTTATCATGACCTACATCAACCCAGTTTATCAATATGGTATTGAAGCCTTTGTTAAGGATCTTGCAGAGACATCTGTCAAGGGGCTCATTATTCCTGATTTGCCAGATGAACACGCTGACTTTATCACCCCTTATTTGAAAGACAGTGATATTGCTCTCGTGCCTTTGGTAAGTTTGACTACAGGCATTGACCGTCAGAAACAGTTGATTGATGGTGCAGAAGGTTTTATCTATGCTGTTGCCATCAATGGCGTTACTGGTAAGACTGGTAATTACCGCGATGACCTTGATAAACACTTGGCTAATTTGACTGCCCATGCTGATATTCCAGTGCTTACAGGTTTTGGTGTATCAACAGAGGAAGACATCAAACGTTTTAACGCTGTGTCAGACGGTGTTATCGTGGGATCAAAAATCGTCCGTGATCTTCACGACGGTAAGGAAGAAGAAGTTGCTGAATTTGTTACATTCGGTTCACACTTTGAAAAATAGCATATGATACTCTCCAGAAATGGGGAGTATTTTTTATCAAAATTATTCTTTGGAGCAATTTGATTTTCCTAGTTATCAAGCTTATAATATGAGTGAATTGTAGCGAATTAAATTTATCTTTTGTTTTTATTTTCGTCTTACTTATAGAAAGAAGGTAGACAAATGAAAGTATCATTGAGGCTAATACTAGGAATCTGTTTCTTAATAGGAGCATTGCTCTTTTTCTGTCGAGGAGAGAATCATTATGCACTGATTTTTCTTTTAGTTGGTGCCTTGTATCTATACAAGGGCTTGAGCTGAGGGTTAAATCTCGTAATCAACTTTTTGTATATCTCGTATCGAATGAATAAGCCTTTTTTAGTGACATGAATGTCACTATTTTTTTTTTCGAAAGCTATAGAATGATTTCATAGCTAAAAAAAGAAGAGAAGGTATCATTAAAGATGATTGATAATATTTTTCATTCTTTGTATCACACAAGAAAGCTCTGGCAATACTCTTTATAATAATTTGCTTGGCTATTATTTACCCTAGCAGTTTTAAATTTTTGTATGTTGAAGGCAGGGATTTTGGACGTAGCCTCGTCAACTCAATCTTATCTTAGTAAGGTTTAGCAGGTGTTTTTCTAATGCGTTGAACTATTGAAGGCTAGTATGTTCAGTGTTACAATAATGGCAATGAAAAAGAAAAGGTTTAGAAATCGTTAATGTTTACCAACAATTCCAGAATTATTTTCCTTAATAGGTTTTTGTCACTGATTATCGAGTACGGTTATGCGATAGCACTGAGCATTATTTTCTCTAAAATCTCGGTGGACTATGTCTTAGGGCTATGGATTGCCAAATTCTTAGGAGGGATTCTTGCCAATGTGGGACATCAATTTGTAGGAAAAATCACAAATAAAAAATATGTTTTGATTGGTATTGAATTGCTTAAGGCAGTTTGTCTGGCTTTGATTTATCTTGCTATGGATAGTGTTTTTGTATTTGCTTTGGTGGTTTTGACTGAAGTGCTGACAACTTACTTTAACAGTTTGTTGTCCTCAGCGGTGCCTGTGCTTGTTAAAAAAAGCCAACTTACAAAAATTTAACAGCACCTATACCATGATTGGGTCGGCTTCCTATTTCTTAGCACCTATGATAGTTGGTCTCTGGGGTAGCCTTGATTTAGGGAGCTTATTTTTGGTCTACAGTGTGCTAACGCTACTAGCAACCCTCTTATTGTTTAAACTGGGACCGATTATTTTTGACCGTGAGAATGAATCAGAAGAGGAGGTTTCTTCCAGTCAAGGTAGTCCTATTTTTGGAAGGCAGAGTGTCGTCCTTAAGATGGTTATGATGACGATACTCTTACAGTCAGTGGGTGTCTTATATGATGCTTATGAGGTTATCTTCCTGACCAAAGATGTCGGTATTTCTAGTCAGTCCTATTCTTTCTCTCTGTCCTTCTTGGCCATTGCCTTTCTAGCAACGAGTTCAATTCTATCTTTCAAAAGTCTCACTAAATACTCCCCTATGACCGTTTACTTGTTAGGCTCTCTTGTCTATTTGGGTTATGTTGTCGTCTTTCCATTCGTACCTAATCTACCGACTGTTTTGCTTAGCTATATCTTTTTAGCAGTTGGCCAAACGATATCTGGAATCTCGCAAAATGTTTACCTGCAAGAGAAGTTGAATCCCCTACAGCTCAACAATCTTTATTTGAAAATCGAAGTCTTGCATCAGGTTTTGACAGGGATTGTTGTATTTGTCAGTGGTATGCTTATCAAGAGAGGTCTGCAGGTCACTACGATTTATTTGGGATACAGTATCCCTATCATTGTACTCGTCTTGGGAATAATGCTTATGACTAAACTGTATCAGAAAAATCTAAAGTCATAATTTTTTACCTAAGATAATGAAAGCGTTCCAAGGTCCTTGAAGTGATCTTGGAATTTTTAAACAAAATAAATCTACAAACGTAAACAAAACCCTTGACACGCTTTTAGGATAGCGTTAAAATAAATCTACAAACGTAAACGAATAACGACATTCAGAAAGGAGCTATCATGCTGACAATTTCATCTGCGGAATGGGAAGTCATGCGAGTGCTATGGGCTAAGGGGCAGGCGACTTCTTCAGAGATTATAGCGATTCTAGCTAAGAAGCTAGACTGGTCGGCTTCGACAGTTAAGACCTTGCTTGGACGTTTGGCGGACAAGGGGTACCTAACTAGTCAGCGTCAAGGACGAGGGTTTATCTATCAAGCTAGCTTGGGGGAAGATGAGGCGAATTTTCAGGCTTTAGAAGCTGTTTTTGACAAGATTTGTTTGACCAAACATAGCGATTTGTTGGGTCAACTCATGGCAAAGACGCCGATGACCCAAGCCGATGTGGATAAGTTACAGGCCTTGCTTGCAGCAAAAGAACCTGTGGATCAGGTGGTTTGTGACTGTGTGCCTGGCCAATGTGCTTGTGGGCATCATATGGAGGTGATATAGGAAATGGCAAAAGAAACTTTTGTGGTTAATGGGATGACTTGTGCGTCCTGTGTGGCCAATGTTGAAAATGCTGTTAATAAGTTGGATGGTGTGGACAAGGCTGTGGTTAATCTAACCACTGAAAAAATGTCTGTGGATTACGCTGTGGATAAGGTTAGTCCAGAAGCTATTGAAAAAGCTGTGGCAGACGCTGGTTATGAAGCCGAAGTTTACAATCCAGATACAGCTAAAAGTCAGGAAGAACGTGAAGAAGACAAGATTCACAAGGTGCGTGAGCGCCTCATTTGGTCATCAGTCTTCACCATTCCTCTCTTTTATCTAGCTATGGGGCCAATGGTCGGTTTGCCTGTGCCAAACTTCTTGTCTCCTCATCATGCAGCCTTGACTTATGCCTTGGTTTTGCTAGTTTTGACAGTGCCCGTCATGTGGTTGGGCCGTTCTTTCTATAGTAATGGTTTTCGTACCTTGGCCAAGGGTCATCCTAACATGGATGCCTTGGTAGCCTTGGCAACATCGGCAGCCTTTCTTTATAGTCTTTATGGTACTTACCACATTTCATTGGGGCATGCCCATCACGTTCACCAACTCTATTTCGAGTCGGTGGCCGTTATCTTGACCCTGATTACTCTTGGTAAGTACTTTGAAACCCTCTCTAAGGGTCGAACTTCAGAAGCTATCAAGAAACTCATGCACTTGTCAGCCAAGGAAGCAACTGTCCTTCGTGATGGTAAGGAAGTTAAGCTTCCTGTGGATAAGGTTGTTCTTGGTGACCATATTGTGGTCAAACCTGGGGAAAAGATAGCCGTGGATGGTCAAGTGATTTCTGGCAGCTCTGCTATTGATGAGAGTATGCTTACAGGTGAGTCGCTTCCTATTGAAAAATCAGCTGGTAAACCAGTATTTGCAGGTTCTATTAATGGTCAAGGTAGTCTGATTTATGAGGCGGAAAAGATTGGTAAGGACACCTTGCTTTCCCAAATCATCAAATTGGTTGAGGATGCCCAACAAACCAAGGCTCCTATTGCCAAGATAGCCGATCAGGTGTCAGCGGTCTTTGTTCCCGTTGTCATGGCTATCGCCCTTGTTTCAGGTCTCTTCTGGTACTTTGTCATGGGACAAACCTTTACCTTCGCTATGACAGTAGCAGTTAGCGTCTTGGTTATTGCTTGTCCATGTGCTTTGGGTCTTGCGACACCGACAGCTATCATGGTTGGGACAGGGCTTGGTGCTGAACACGGTATTCTCTATAAGCGTGGGGATGTGCTCGAGTTAGCTCACAAGGCTGATGTCCTCGTTTTTGACAAGACAGGAACCATTACTCAGGGCAAACCTCAGCTAGTTTCTAGCTATACTTATGGCAATAGCGGAGCAGCCTTGCAACTTTTGGCATCCTTGGAAGCCAAGTCTGAACACCCTTTGGGTCAAGCTATCCTTGTGGCGGCAGAGAATGCTAACTTGGACTTGTTAGAAATGGATAATTTCTCAAGTTTGACTGGACGAGGACTAACTGCTAGCTATGCAGGAAAAACTTATCTAGCTGGGAATCAAACCC
>ENA-OQBV01000747-OQBV01000747.1-human-gut-metagenome-genome-assembly--contig:-NODE-747-length-18013-cov-20.852622_pt1 | contig 18013 bp, 18 predicted proteins | sample MGYA00242750_ERZ504559 | MGnify/ENA primary metagenome ERZ504559 (study PRJEB26092, sample SAMD00036230) | human gut metagenome | host: Homo sapiens | study: EMG produced TPA metagenomics assembly of... | reverse complement strand
TAAAAATACTGTAACAAAAAGATAGGAAAAGTTCACCCTACAAGTGTTTAAAGGTTATCTCTTTCTCAGAGCAAAAATCCCTATGACTTTTAAAGGTTGATTTATCCCTATCCAATTTTATATATTCCTTTCTCAACATTCCCATTTCTGGACCGGGCCCATTCCGGTCCTTTTACTTTGTCAAAAAAAATGTTGTTTTTTTGTTAATGAAAACTCCATTTTATGGTAAAACACATTCTGTTGATTATCACAACAATCAACCCTTTAGCTTTAGAACTAGCACCATTTCACAACTTACTCAATGCCAGCTCTATTTTTTGTAAAGAATTCTAAAATCACATTGAATCTTAATGCAGGAACACACAAGTTCCTGTTTTTTGTTTTAAATTGATTTGAATACAACTTCAAGATATTATATACACAGTATTAGATTGTATTAGAGGTATATATGATAAACAAAACTTTGGACTACTATAATAAAAATGCTGAATCATTTATTCAAGGAACTGTATCAGCCAATTTAAAAGATATACAAGATAAATTTCTAAACGAATTGTCTGGAAATAAAATATTAGATTTTGGATGTGGATCCGGAAGAGATACGAAATGTTTTATTGAAGCTGGCTATGATGTTGAAGCCATTGATGGATCTATAGAATTATGTAAAAGTGCCAGTGCATATACAGGTATTCAAGTAAAACACATGTTGTTTCAAGATTTAGATAAACAGAATTACTATGATGGAATCTGGGCATGCTCTTCTATATTGCATTTGCCAAAGTCAGAATTAAAAGATGTCTTATCAAAAATGAATAAGGCTTTAAAGGATGATGGAATCATTTACACATCCTTTAAATATGGAGATTTCGAAGGAGAAAGAAATGGAAGATTCTTCACAGATTTCACTTTAGATATTTTCAAAGACTTCATCCATGATGTAGATAACTTAATGATTAAAGAATACTGGATTACAACAGATGTAAGACCAGGAAGGGAGGAAGAAAAATGGTTGAATCTACTCCTTCAAAAGACCAATTCTTAGTTGAACACGCTGATTTTTCTTTAAGAGAAAAAATTAAATATCCAAATGGTGGAACATCCAATTTCTATGATAATGGAAAAGACATGGTCATTATTGATGAAGATATTTGTGAGCATAAATCTAGTGATCCTGTATTTTCATATATGCTGATCACAGATAAGCAAAATAATTATATGCACCAATTCAAAAGAGTTTTCCGTTTCTTAGGCTATTCTCATTTAGAAGTCGATAAATATCTTTCTAGAAAAGAAATTGTATTACCCACTAGTTATGCAAGAAGTGTTGGAGACAGAAGTGAACAATCCGATGTATCTCCATTAGAATTACATTTCGAAAAAAGTTTTTCTAATGCGTATGGCATGAATGCACTTAAATATATTTCTCGAGAATATGGTATTTGCGATGAAAGCGGAAAGAATTATTTCCTTGATTATTTTGTACGAACAAAAGATGAAAAATATGCAGTGGAAGAAAATGGTGTAACGTATCATCATCCTCAAATCATAGGTGAAGAAAAATATAAAAAGCAATTAACAAAACAAAATACATGTGCTTCATGGGGAATCAAATTATTCCGTTTTTCTACTGAAGATTGTGCGTTTGAAAATCGTATTGAAGATGATATTAAACAATATTTTGGAAGTGATGCTTCTAAATTTATTGATAATGGTTTAAAAATAGATAGATCCGTCGAATTATATGAACATCAATCCATTAGTTTACAAGAAATCCAGAAAAGAAGAGATGCTGGAATCAAAGCATTTTTGATTGTATTACCAACAGCTGCTGGTAAATCCAAAATTGTTGAAGAAGATTTACGAGAATTCGCCAAAAACAAGAAAAATTTTAAAGGATTAATATTAGTTCCAGGCATCAACATCTTGGCAGACTGGAATCAAAGAGTACATAATTCTTTACCTGAAATAGAAAATAAAATTGACATAAGAACCTATGCATATATGGCAAGACATTATACAGAATTATCTTCAGATTATTATAATTATATAGTTGTTGATGAAGCTCACCATGCAGTGGCTCCCATACTAAAAAGAGTCATTCAATATTATAATGCAGATTTCACCATAGGATTGACTGCAACTGATCAAAGACTGGATAAGAAAAAATTAGAAACTGTGTTCGGTAGCTATTCCACCTCTCTGTCTTTAAAAGAAGCTATGGAAAAAGGAATTGTTGCCAAGGCAAATGTGTATCGAATTGAAACAAACATTGATCTTTCTAAAGTTCGTTTTAATGGTAAAGATTATGTAAATGCAGATTTAGAAAAAAGAATACGAGTGACTTCTAGAAATGAATTAATTGTAGATGTACTTAAAGAATACTTTACTTCTGGAGAAGCCAGCTTACGACAAGGTGTTATCTTTTGTGTTAATGTTTCACACGCAAATGAAATGGCTCGTCTTCTTAATAAAGCAGGAATTGTTGCGGCTAGCTATACTGGGCATACAAAAAATCCTGCATCTGTCATGGATGATTTCAAGAACAAGAAAATTCGGTTCCTTTGTACTTGTAACATGATTTCTGAAGGATGGGATTATCCTGAACTTGGTATTTTAGTTATGGCTAGACCCACTCTTTCTAAAGTTCTTTATCTACAACAAATAGGTAGAGGTTTACGAAAGACAGACATTAAAAAAAATGTAATTGTGATTGATGTTGTTGATGAATATGGAGCTATGATCAAAGCTTGTAATATGCATACTATATTTGCCAATCCATATTATGTACCATTTGGTGATATCACAATAACAAATTACACGCCTGGCGAGATGTTAGTTGTGGATGGAATTGAAGAACGTATTGAGCGTATTACTGAAGTGGATATCAACACATTTGAAGATAAGTATGGTGATTATTTAAGCCAAGAACAACTCGCACGAGAATACTTTATCAATACGGGAACTGTAACAAGTTGGATTAAAAAAGGAAAAATCAAGCCAAGTGTAGAATATAAATTTGGAAGTAAATCTTTATATTTATTTAGTCCTGATGATGTTGAAAAGTACAGAAAAGAACTAGGTATAAAAGAACACAACAATGATACAATCAAACAAGACTTCTTTGAATTCTTAGAAGAAAGAGATTATTCATTGTCTTATAAAATGCCATTCTTGTTAGCCTTTGTTAAAAATGTTGATTCGATTGGTGATGCTAAAATAGATGATGTTTTGAATGACTATATTGCATTCTATCAAGACAGAATCGATAGAGGCCTACAAGTTGATCGTAGTACTTGTCCATACAATGAAACTACTCTAAAAGACAGAAAAGCAATTTGTAGAAATATGTTAACAAATCCATTTGAGAAATTTGAACGTAAAAGATTCTTATATTACTCAAAAGATTTAAGCATTATTGCGATGAATCATGCTCTATATAGTAAGATGAACAAAGAAGATTGGGATAGAATTAAATCACAAATGCAGGAAGATTTAGAAAACTATTATTCTGATATGGGTGGTATATAGAAACGGTTTGACCATAAACAGCCAAACCGTTTTTTTTACTCTTCCAATGGAATATTAAGACTTTCAAAAATTTGTTCAATTATATCTTTTGCATCTATTCGTCAAACGTCACATGCGCATTGATAGATTTGTACCTGAGTTCTCGCTTTAACTCCCTTCATACATTCCCTCACGAGAATGCATTGAGTATGGCTTACTACCTAGCTATATTCCTGGTAGATAAGGTATCTCAACCTTATTGGGGCCATTTTACTTCAATGACATTTGTATAGTGTTACTAGTATCTTTTACTTTACTGTCTCTAAAATAAAACAGTTGATAATCTTGTTTGATTATCAACTATAAGCACAACTTCCTGTCGTACAGAAAAGAAACCCATATCAAAGGTTTCTTAGTACAATGCAGTGTTATGCTTTCAGACATTATGCATATAGGGACATATCATGATGATATGTCCCTATTTATTATGATATAATTGTTCTGCTGAATCAAAATTGATAATGAATACTTTCCTTATACTCTTCATACAATTTTTGATTCAATGCATCGCCGCCATCTAAGTTAGCGCTATAAAAGATTGGCGGTTTTTTCATGCCTGAATCCACTAATTTTTGTGCCACAGCAGCAACAATCGAATTAAGCATCATTGCTCCAATTACAGTTGAAGTTGGAGAAACCTTTTGTTCTAAACCATCAATTTTTACGCAAGCATCACCAACATCTCCATGATTATCCAAAATAATATCAGCAAATTCATATAATTTCTTTTTTGATGGATGACGAGAAGTCACACTTTTAGAATAAGATAAATTTGTGATAGCTATTACTTTGGCGCCAATTTTTTTCGCTTCTGCTGCAATTTCAATGGCTACTGGATTTCTTCCAGAAACAGAATGAACAATTAATACATCGTCTTTTTTAAAGTTAACTTTACTTTGTGCTAGATTTGTTCCATAACCAACACATCTTTCCATTTTACTCGTTAAAGTAATTGGAGATGTATCAAGCATGATTTCTCTTCCAAATATTGGGTTAAACAACATTAATCCTCCAGCACGATAATACAATTCTTCACTCAAAATGCCTGCATGACTTGCACCAAAAGTATATATAGAATGTTTATTTAAGATACATGTGGTCAGTAAGTCAACACACTCTTCCATGGACTTTGCTTCATCTTTTTCGATGACATCCATTAACTCATGAATGCGTTCTAAATATTTGAATTCCATACTAAGCAATTAATCGAGCAATAAATCCTTCTACAATTCCCCATAAAGAGAAGTCCTGACCACCATAAACTAACATCCATTGTTGAATTGTGTTATTGAAGAAGTAAGCTCCAAATCCAACTAAGAATACCATTACGATACCACATGCAGCGGCTCCAATAATACATCCACGAACTCCACCTTTGGCATTACCAATAATAGCAGCACATCCAGTTTCAAAGAAACAAGTTGAAATCAATGGAATTACAACTGTTGGGAACATTCCACTAGTTAGTAATAAAGTAATAATTGATGTAATCATAGCAACGATAAATCCAATTAATAAAGCATTTGGTGCATAAGGGAAAATAACTGGAACATCTAATGCTGGAATAGCATTTGGAACGATCTTATCCGCAATACCTTTAAATGCAGGAACGATTTCAGCAATCATCATACGAACACCTTGAAGCATTACAGTAATACCAACACCAAAGTAAATAGCGTGTGTAAAGATATATGTGAAAATACCAGTAGTTCCACCTGCATATCCCCAAATAGTTCCAGGATCTTTTCCGTTAGCTACTAAGATAAAATATAAAACAATGTAAGTAATCGCAATAGTAATTGATCCAGTAATTGAGATTTCTCTTAAGAATCCTAATGATTTAGGTACGTTTAAGTCTTCTGTAGAATGTTCTTTATTTCCAAATAAAGTTGCCAATCCTGCAGATAACAATGATAAACATGTTGTTGGGTGTCCAATTGTGAATGAATCATCACCAGTAACAGATTTTACCAATGGTCTCATCAAATTTGGAGAAACAATCATATATACTGCAGTAAATACAGCTGCTAATCCAATTAATTTACCACCAGTTAATCCAGCATCTACACCTGCAGCAATAAATACAAATGGGAACCAATATAACATATGTCCAGTTAAGAAAATAGATTTCCATTTTGTGAAACGAGCCACTAATACGTTAACAGCAAACGCAATGATCATTACAATACCAATCTGCGTTCCAAATTCAGCTCCAATATCCACTGTTTTACTTGCAACTGCACTTGGTGTTACTGCATTAAAAGCAGCCGAAATTCCATCAATAGAATTACCAGTAATTAAACCAGTACCACAAGATAGAATATAGAAACCGATTGCCGTAGTTAATGTTCCACGTACAATTTCAGAAAATGATTTTTTCTGAAGAATCAAACCAATACAAGCAATCAAGGCAAGGAATATAGCGCCTTGATTGAAGATTTCATTAATAATAAAATTTAATACTCCCATACATACTCTCCTTATTTACAATTTTCTTCTAAGTAAGCTAATGCTTTTTCTTCTACTTCCTTTTTGTTCATGAAATTTTTAATAGCCACAACAGGAACCTGTGCACGATCTTTGATTCGGTCAGCCAATTCCTCAGAAATAAAAATTACATCACATTGATTTGCACAGCATGAACCAACATCTCCACAAAATGCTTCAATTTCATAATTATGTTCTTTTGCGATTTTCTCAACATTCATACGAAGCATCAAGCTAGAGCCACATCCAAATCCACAAACCGTTTGAATCTTTGGTACTTTCATTCTTTCTCACTCCTTTCTCTATTTATCCTGAAACAAAGAATATAGTTCTTCTTCGCTTTTGCAGGCAACCATTTTCGCCACTATCCCTTCATCCATTAGTGTAGTGGCAACACTTTGTAGCATTTCTATATGACTTGTTTTATCCGTACAAGCCAAACACATTACAATTCTTACCGGATCATTGTCACAATGAAATTCAATATCATTTTTAAAAGTTGCGATTGAAATATCTGATTTTTTTACATACTCACATGGAGCAGCATGAGCCAACGCAAATTGAGGCATAATCACTATATACGGTCCTAGTGTTTCTACACTATTAATCATATTTTCAACATAAGGTTCTTCAATTGAATCACATTTAATTAAAGGCTCACTAGCTATACGAATTGCTTCTTTCCAATCCTTTGCTTCTAAACCAATCTGAATATTTTGTAATTTTATTCCTGTACTCATTTTTGTCCTCTCCTCAATCATGCAAGCTCAAAATCGATTCTATACTCTTACTATTTTTTAATAACTCAATGTTTTCTGGTACATCTAATATATTGGCTATATTTAACATTTGTGATTCTTCCTTATCACAAATTCCTAAAACAACAATCGCAATAACCGGCTTTGTATTAAATGAGCCAAAAGGTATTTCATTTTCTAGAAGCAATAATGATACACAATTTTTATTCACTCCATCATCTTTGCCAGCATGCACATAGGCAACTTTAGGAGTAATAACCATATAAGTTCCAAATTCATTTACTGCCTGGATCATCGTATTTACATACTTACTTTCAATATCTCCTTTAGCAACTAAAGGCGCTGCTGCCTTTCGTATTGCATCTTCCCAAGATATATTTCCTTTCGAAATTGAAACATCGTTTTTTGAAATATACTCACCCAAACAATGATAATCATGTTCCACAACTTTATTCTTATTAAAGAACAAAGAGCACATTTTCATAAATGATTCTTGGAACAATGTATTTCTTATCATTTCAATATCATTCTGTTTTAATAATGGATTGATATAAATCACATTAGTCGATTTTACACTCATGTGATTTGTTGATATGATCAAATCCACTTCATGACTCTCTAAATATTTTTCAGCTTCTTCAATCGAATAAGGTCCTACAATAAAACAATCCCCAAAGATTTGATACATACGAGATTTTAAAATAGAACTTGTCGCCAATCCAAAAGTACAGACAATCATAATCACTACTTTTAAATCTTCTTGTACTCCTGTTTCAAAGATAGAAGCAAGATATAATGCGATATATGATATTTCACTTTGATCAAAATTTAAATTGTATTTAGTTTCATACACACTCAATTCTTTTTTTGTGAATTCATACATCACACCAATCGCAAACCGCACCTGTTCATCCAGTTCATTACGAATATGAATGTTGTTCCTACATCGATAAATTGCTGCTCGAACATGTACCGTTAAACTGCGTATGATATCTTTCATATCTTCAGAATCAAAGTAATGTATTTTCTTTAAAGACGAAATCAAATGTTCACTAATCTCATTCGCCTCATCTTCAACCTTTGAATCTAAAGTTAAAGAGCCTTCCACTCGTTCACCCAATAAGAACGAACTAATATATTCCTGGTCATTAAAATCCGAAATCTTGGTAGACAAAATAGAATTAATTCTTTCCATATCTGAACTTTGAATTGTCGAATTTTTTGTTTTCATTAACCCCCGCCGATTCAACAGAAAGCTTAAAACAATGGAAATCCGATCTCTATCTACATATCTAAATCGAAATTCGTTTTCAATTACTGTAATCAGCTCAAATGAAACATCTAAATTTCTTTGAATTCCATCATTATTTATGCAAAGTTCATAAACAATTTTTGAATGATCATTTGTAAACAACAAATCAATAAACAAACGCCGAATATCAATCTCGTCTCCCTCAAGACTTGTACCAACACCTTGATTTTTTATTAACGAAAGATGATATCCATCAAGAAATTTTTCAATAGTATTTAAATCATTAATTACTGTTTGTTTACTTACACCACAACTAGAAGCAAGAGTCATAAATGTATTCACATCATTCAACAACAATGATGTAACATAAATAACAATTCGCTCATTTTTAGAATATGAATAGCTTAAATCATCAAACAATACTTCTTGTTTATCCACAATCCATACACCCTTGCCAGGCTTTCGAATCAGAGATATTCCTTGTTCCTTTAAGTAAGCAGTAATTACTTCTAAGTCTTTACGTACTGTACGATTGCTCACTTCAAAATTAGACGCAATTACATCATTAGTCACATATGAATCTCGGCTTAATAAATATTCAATAATATTTCTCTGTCTTAAAGTTAATGCAATCATATTTCTTACCTCATCTATAATTTAATCATTTTAAAATTTTACCTCAATACAAAATATAAACCAGCAATGTGGCACTTTTTTTAACAATTAATTTAAAATGATTGCGGTTTCACAATAATTTTTCTGATAAAACAAAACTATAAGTGTATTAAGAAATAAGTAACAGGTGTTAGATATGCGTTACTATCCAGTATTTGACAATTTATTTAATGATTTCTTTACAACAGATTCACGAGGAACTTCTTCAATTATGAAGACAGACATTGTAGAAAAAGATGGAAATTATGAATTATCCATTGAAATGCTAGGTGTTAAAAAAGAAGATATCCAAATGGAATTGAAGAATGGCTATTTGAAAGTAACACCTTCTCATAACGCAGACAAAGAATATAAAGAAGGTCGTATTATTCGTCAAGAACGTGCTATCGGTTCTTATTCTCGTTCATTCTATGTTGGAAATGATGTTCATACAGAAAATGTTAAAGCCTCTTTCAGTTATGAAGAATTGTTTGTCACAGTTCCTAAAGAAGCACCAAAGAAAACTGAAGAAATCAAATTTATTTCTATTGAATAATCGGTATGCAAATCAGCTATTTTTATTTCAAAAAAGCACAATGCATAGCCAAGTCAACGACTATACATTACTTAATTTATCATGAGATAATTATCAAACGCTTTTCCTACATAAAAAGCAATACTTATCTAACTAAAAAGCCTTATCATACATTTTTATAATGAAATATGTATACAAATAGATAACATCATGTTAGACTTAATACGTTGATTAACTCACTAATCAACATCTCCGAGGGTTGGCGCCATTTCACATTTATTTAAGCCAACTCTTTTTTTATATCTAAATCAAAAGAGGTTGCATTTAAACAGTCTCTTTCTTATTTATTTCTTTAAGAAAATAATCAATGAAATTATGATTGCCAAGCCTCCTAGACCTTTATTTAATGTGAGTGCTTCATTCAACCATAGAATTCCCACTATCATGGAGGTTACTGGTTCTAATAAACATATGAAGCTAGCTCTTGTACTTCCTAATAATAGAACGCCTTTTTGTAGTAAGACTGTTGCTAAAAAGGATGAGGATAAGGCTAGTACTAATAATAGGGTGTAAGATAAAACGTCCATTTTAAATACAACTTCTTGCATATATAGATTCATTGTAAAGATTTCTATTGTAGTAAAGAGTGCTAAATAGAAGGATAGCTTTAAAGCGTTCATTTTCACTAATCCACTCTTATCCATTTTAACCAAGTAAAAGGCATAGGTTAATCCGGATGCGATAGCTAAAAAATATCCAAATAAACTACCATTACCCTTGCTCATGAAACAAATGATACCTACCAACGCAAATGATAGGGATATTATTTGTTTCTTTTTTATTTTCTCCCCATAAAAGAAACAACATAATATAGCTACAAACAGTGGATATAAGAAGTGAAGGCTTGTTGCGATCCCTGTATCCACATAATTATAGCTTTCATTTAAAATAATGATTGTTAGTCCAGAACCAAATATTGAAGTAAGTATTACAGATGGCAAGTCCCTTTTTTCTAAGTGCAAATCAATCTTCTTTATTTTCAAAGCAAAGAACAATACTATGGTTACATAGAACACTCTAAAGAAAGGTATTGTGAATGAGGTTGCTCCTCTTGCGATAATGATTTTCGTTAATAGTGGCATTAAACCGAATATAACGGCACTTAATGCTGTGTAAATATACCCTTTTTTCATAATTACTCCCATTCCCATAACACAAAAAAAACAACTGCGCTATGCAATTGTTTTTTCTTAATAATTAACTCAACAAACCTTTTTAAGATTATTGCATAGTCTTATTAAAATAGTTTGTTAATTGTGTATTTAAACCTTGCTTCAAATCTCTTCCATGATCATTTGCCAACATATAAGCAATAACTTGATAGAAACATAAGTGTTTCAATTCATAGAAGTATGGTTCATCACATTCGAACTTAAAATCATTTTCATCAAGTGTGATGTCACCCACCATATAACAACATCCAATTTCATTTTTTAAGAATTTAGAAATGGCTTCTGTCTTATTGTCTTCAAACCCTTTCTTTGAAGCAACAAAGAACAATTCGTTGTTATTAAACTCATTTTGAGGTCCGTGAACAAATTCTTCTAACTCATATGTTTTTGTTAAATAAGGAATCATTTCCATGAATTTAATATCCGCTTCAACACTAATTGGCCATAAACTATATGATCCAGTGAATAAAGCTACATTTCTTTTCATTAAATCAAATTTATGATTCTCATACCAAACTAGAGCTTGTTCTACAATACCATCCAATTGACTATTAACAGCTAGTAAAGTATCCATATCTTGGAAATCGGATAAATAGCATCCTAATAACCAGCATGTAACAATACTTGTTGAAACACCAATCGTTCTATATTTATACTCTTCGTGTTTACATCCCATATCAATTGGATTCTTGCTAACTTTCGCAATTGGAGATTTTAAATCACCAATGATCGATGCAACCATATATCCTTTTTCTTGGAGATCCATTACATCGTCATAGACTTGTTTTGTAGCCCCCGTTTGAGAAATAAATACATATAAAATTGTATCGCTCATTTTATGCGTTTTTTGCTGACTAAATACATTTGGATAAATAACATCCACTTCTAATTCACATTGATTTTCAATAAAATATTTTGCGACAGAAGCTGAATTGTATGATGATCCACTCGCAACAAATACAATCTTTTCAATCTTATTCTTACATTCTGATAAGCATTCAAATTGCTTAGGATAATTCTCCACAATTTCCTTATTTAATTGTGGAATTCGTTTTATACAGTCTAAAAATGACATATTCAATACCTACTAAATCAAGCCACAAACAACTAATACGAATGAGATTGCGATTGAAAGTAACAATAAAGTAGTTGCCTTCATTTTCTTAACTTGTAATAAGTAGAACATTAACAATGTATATAGTAATGGCAATAACATAGGGAACATTTGATCAATATAGTCTTGGATAACGAATTCGTTTCCAGATACTGTGAATGTTCCAGTCAATGACAATGCAACCATACTTGCAGTCATCGCACCAATAACCATTAAGCCAACAATTGTTGCAGCTTTTGTGATTTTATCCAATACACCACTCCCCTGGATATTTCCCATCAAATCTGTACCAAATGCATATCCTGCAAATGTACAATAATATTTAATGATCAAGTGTGGAATATTATAAACTAACAAGAACACTAAGGCTCCTAATGGATTTCCAGCTTGGCATAATGATAAACCAATACCTGCAGCTACGACACGTAAACTACCCCAGAAAATTGAATCTCCAATTCCACTTAATGGACCCATTAAAGCAACTTTTACGGCGTTGATTGAACTCTTATCGAAATCAGGGTTAACACTTGCTTCTTTTTCCATCGCAGCAGCAATACCCATAATTAATGTTTCAATATGTGGAGTTGCATTGAATACAGCTAAATGTCTTTCTAATGCATCCCCTTGATCTTCTTTATTATCATAAATTTCTCGGATTGCAGGCCACATTCCCAAAGAGAAACCTAGACCTTGTTGTCTTTCATAGTTATATGAATGTTCCATCACGAAAGAAGCCTTAAACATATTTTTAAGCATCTTCTTTTCTGCTGGTGAAATTTGCTTAATTTTATCTGTGAAATTACTCATCGAAAAGCGCCTCCAATTCTTTATCTTCTACTTCATCATTCATATCGTTAGATTTACCGTGTCCAATTTCAAATACTACGATAAACGCAACTACAACGCCGAAAGCAGTAACAGCTAATACACTTTGAGATGCGAATGCAACCATAATGAATCCTAAGAAGAAGTATAATGAGTTCTTTGAAGTCATCATAGGTTGTAACAATAAAGCGAATCCAACGGCTGGTAATAATCCACCGGCAACTTCTAAAGACTTCATAACTACTTCAGGAATATTATTTAATACGTTTTCAACAACAGATGATCCGAAGTAAATTGTACAGAAACCTACTAATCCATAAATAGTACATTGTAAAATTAAACCAAACCAGTTCAAAGCATGCATTTTACCAACTTGAACTTCTCTAGCATATTTACATGCCAAGCCCATATACCATGAACGAACGATAAAGCAAACGATTTTAATGGATTGACCAAATACGGCAATAGGGAATCCTAATGTAAAGGCAACTTCTGGTCCTTTTCCTGTAATAATAGCCAACGCAGTACCAATACCAGCACCTAACATTGCATCAGGTGGTACAGCCGCACCAATCTGAATAGCTCCCATAAATACTACTTCTAGAGCAGCACCACATTTAGCACCCATTACTGGATCTCCAAGAGCAATACCCACTAATGTACCAACAACAAGTGGTCTAAATACCATTGGTGTAGTTAAACATTTTTCAACAAACCAAACACCAAACAATACAAGGCCTACTAACAACGCCTGAGTAAACATGTTTTATTCTCCTCCAATTTTTTATTATTAAGGTCTTACCTTTTCATAACTAACAGGTTTATCTGATGGAACCTGTCTACATTCAATTTTGTAACCTAAGCCAACTACAGCATCTAAATTTTCAATATCTTCTTTTGTAGCATTTACCGCTTTAATTAATTCAGTCGTATTTTCTCTTCTTGTCATACCACCCAAATTAACCAATGGCTTTTCATCTAATTCTTTACACAATCTCAACAAATCAGACGTATTATCCATAACAACCAATACTTTTAATGGTTGCAACTTAGGATTCTTTAACAATTCAACAGCATCTTCAACTGGACGAATCGCAATCTTAATTCCTGATGGACAACACATTTTTAAAGCTTTTTTCTTGAACTCATCCTTAGATGCAGCATCGGATGCGATTACGACTGCGTTATATCCCAAGTCAGCCTTCCATGCATATGCAACCTGTCCATGTAATAATCGATCATCCATTCTAATCATAGAAATCATATTTTTTCACACTCCTTTTCTATAAATCAAAATCATCTTCAAACTTATCTGGATTTAAGTCAACCAACATCAATTGATTCTTTGACTCTTCAATCACTGAATTCAATTCTTCATTCGAAATTCCATTTTCAAGACGAACCGCTAATTCTAACAACAACGGAAAGTTCATCCCTGTGACAATTCGAATGTTTTTATACTTTTCGGTTTGCTTTATAACCTCTTGGTTTACACTTCCACCATATAAATCTGATAATACAATCAAATCATTTTCTTGATTTTCCTCTAAATATTTTTCTAGCCTTTTTAAATCTTCAACACCTTCTTGATTCTCATAAAACGATAAAGCATCAATATTGTTTAAATTTCCCATAATAATCTGTAAGCTACTCAATAAGCCCTTTGCCAAACTTCCATGAGAACAAACTAAGATTTTATTCATTAACTTCACCTCCAATCCTTTTTTCTAAGCTATTTCTATTAATATTTAAATTGACGATAATATCTTCTGATATTTAAATCATGTCCAGTTTCTCTTTCGAATAAGTAAGCCAAACGACCTCTTGTTAAAGCATTGAATGCTAATGGAGATAAGATTTCAGCAAATTCTTCAGAGAATCCAGGCAATACATAATCTTGTAAATCAATAACAGTTAAGTCATCTGCATATTGTACTAAGAAACGTTCTGCACGTTCATCTAATGGACGATAAACATCAACACCCTTAACCAAATATACTGGAACATCTTTTTCAACCAATTCTAATACTCCATGGAAGAAATCAGCACTTGTTGCAGCTCTAGTTCTCATCCATTGCATTTCTTCTAGAATACACATTGTGAACATATTGATTTCGCCCCATACGATTCCTGAACCAATCCACATTTGATATGGTGCTTTTGAATATTTCTGAGCAATTTCTTCTGCTTTAGGTTCAAATTTTTCTTGAATCGCAACAACTGCAGAATATAAATCTTTACATTGATCTGCATATTTTTCATATTGATCAAATTTCACCATGATTATAAATCTTCTTATGCGATCAAGTTAAACTTGAAATAAGTGTGTGTCATTCCTGGAATAGGTGAAACAATTGGATAATCCGTATATTCAGCTAAAGGTACAATCCTCAGTGCCAACCAACGCAATTACTTTAGCTCCTCTTTCTTTACAATATTTACAAGCCTGTACTGTTTCAGGAGTATCCCCTGATTTACTTCCTGTAATTACTACTGTATGATCATCAATCCAATCCGGTTGTTCAACCAACAATTCTGCACCATTTTTTAGAATGCAATCATAAGTAGAATATTTATCAAAAATACATTTAATAGACATTAATTCAAAAATTGTTCCTCCAACGCCAGTTAAAACAACTTTTGAAACACCATTTGCACAAACCTCATCAACAGCCTTTTCAATTGTACCTCTTAAGCCATAAACTTCTTGTCCTTCTTTTAAGAACGCCTCAACATTGTAGTTATACATTTTCGTCTCCTCCTTGGTATGTATACCAATTACACTCATATAATACCAGATTATATTTATACGTCAACCACTTTCTTTGTTTTTTAACCAGATTTTTTATATTCATCAAATTACACTCATTTTATAAACGTTTTCATGCACCAATCTAGCAATAATTGTAACCAATAAGCAACTATCTGGTTGTACTAATGAATGTATTGGAATACATAAATCATTAACAATTCAACATCCGCCCTATTTTATGCCATTTTTGGTCTATATTTTTAAAAGTACATTTCATAAATTGGTTGATTTTTTTGCATTTTGGTTTACTATTATATTGTATGAATATATATAAATAATCATTCTAGAAAGGAAACTCACCTATATATTATGAACATTGACGAAAATATATTATCTGAAGAAATAAAACATTATATTGAAACAAATAATTATGCAAAAGACGATAAACTACCAAGCGAACGCTCATTGGCATCTTTATTCAACGTATCCAGAGCATTGGTCAGAAAATCATTAATATCGCTTGTAGATGTCAATTATCTTTATGTCAAAGATAAAAGTGGATATTACTTTAATGGATTCAAAGAAAACATTAATTTACGCGAACTATTTTATCTAACAAAAGATTCACCATTCACATATAGTGTAATCACGACAAAAAGAACTAAAGATAAAAAAATCGCAAAACGAATGAACATTTCTTCCGATTCAGCAATCATTCAAGTCATAATGCTTGTAAACGATAAAGTCAATACAACTTCATTAATGAATGTATTTCTATATTCTCCTGATAGCGAATCCTTAAAAGATCAGGAAATTTTTGAAATCATAAAAACAACTTATTTAAATTCAAAAGAAGAAAAAGGAAAAATATATACCCGAGATGCTAATGAATTTGAATTACAATTAATGAATTTTGACAACGAAATGAATGTGTACAGATGGAACGCAACCTACACGAATCAAGAAAACATACTCCATATTGAACATTCTTTTAATTTAGAAAAATATGAGTTTTTAGGTTGGTAACACAAAAGTATGAACAAAAATTTACCCTTATATAAAAAAATCAAACTTTCTTTAAAAGATAAAATCGATTCCGGTGAATACCTAGCTGGAGAAACAATCCCTAGCGAAAGAGACTTAGCTAAAGTATTCGGTGCAAACCGTGCTACTATAAAAAAAGCCATTCAATCTTTGTGTGATGATGGAATTCTTTACACTGTACCCGGTTCCGGAACTTTTGTGAAAAAAGACGATGAGAATTATATGCTTGGAATCTTTGACGACAAAGCCTTTTCAAGTATTTCAACAAGATTTAAAACATCCGGAAAAAAAGGGCACGATAAACTCGTTAGTAATTTTACATTCAAAGGATTCGAGGGCATCGCAAGCAAATTAGATTTAAGTAATGACGATGAAATCTATACAATTGTAAGACAACGATTTAACGGAGAAGATCAAATAGCTGCCTTAGAATATTTCTATACAAACAAAGCTTTATTTCCAGACATTGAAAACTATGATTTTTCAAAAATATATCTATATGACTATATGGAAAAAAACAATTTAAAACCAGCTAAATTTGAACGAAGCCTATCCATCATTCATGCTCCAGCAACTATCGCAAAACTATTAGACATCAAAAAAGATCGTTTAATTTATTGCATTGAATTTATTGGACGTACTCAAGACAATCAAATTGTGGAGTACACAAAAAGCTTTATGGATACAAGTAAAATTAGATTTGAATACACTTTATCTAAAGATTAAGAGAAAAAAAAACAGAGGTTGTAGATTGCTACAACCTCTTTCTTATACCCTCATTTTCATTATGTTTTATTTAAAATATGAAATTTTAAAGCCTTCTTCCAAATACTCCACATCAAGATCAGGAAGTTTATCATTAAAATAATTCACCATGTTTTTTTAAACCACCAATTTCACAACCCGCATGATTTACTACAATCATAGGCAAATCATTATCAATCGCATATTGAGCATCTTTGTAGTTTGTGATTCCATCATCCGCAACAATAACTACGTCCGGATTGAACTCTAACATTTCAAAGATATCCGTTCCAGCACCAGTACCAATGGCTAAACGAGATACTTCTTTATTTACATTTCCAAAAACATAAACACCCTCTTCACCATCTTCTTTTAATACATTAGCCACATGCGTTGCTAATTCTGAAACGGTTTGTTTAGGAATATTTGCAGATTGATAATATGAGTTAATCACTCTATCCCTAAAATCAAAACTAAGCTTTTTAGCCCATACATCACTCACACCATATTTAGGAATAGAATCCCAAACATCATGACAACGATACACACAAATATTACCCTTACGTAATAATTCTTTTTTATGTTCAACAGACTCAATCAATTTAGTTTCTATATGAGTACCTGTAGTATAGAAAATATTCTCATGAGAAATAATAAAGTTAATACCCTTTTCCAACGCCTGTTCAATGACTTTATTTGTAGCCACCCAACAAACACCAATCTTCTTTACTTCCTGTTCAGCATTCCCAAATAGAATACGATCTCGAGTACAACGATTCCAACGAACCCAAGTACCCTCATTCTTTAAACATTCAATTACATCTTTAATCTTCATTACAATTAACCTCTTTTTCAAACTCATCAATAATCTTCTTAATCTCAACCAACTCATGATTGAAATCATCAAATTCATCCACTAAGATGCAATTGACGGCTAATTCGGTGCACCCCTAGCGGTCATACCGGTTTCGAATGACGCTTGAAGCGGTGCAACATGACGTACTACCGGTGTAATAGGACCTCCTTAATGCTATAGTTTGACTGTAGTG
>ENA-OQBV01000746-OQBV01000746.1-human-gut-metagenome-genome-assembly--contig:-NODE-746-length-18035-cov-2.546348_pt1 | contig 18035 bp, 20 predicted proteins | sample MGYA00242750_ERZ504559 | MGnify/ENA primary metagenome ERZ504559 (study PRJEB26092, sample SAMD00036230) | human gut metagenome | host: Homo sapiens | study: EMG produced TPA metagenomics assembly of... | reverse complement strand
AAGGGAAAGAAAGCTGTGATTTTAGGTGCTGGAGGCGCAGCAAGAGCTATTGCAGTGGAATTGGCAGATGCAGGAATTAAAACAGTGACTGTAATTAATAAAAACAAAGCTCATGGACAGGCTTTGGCCGATATCATTAACACAAAAACCAATGCAGAGGGAGTTTTTATTCCATGGGAGAACAGTGTCCATATTCCGGAAGATACAGATATTCTCATCAATGCTACACCTGTGGGATTTACAGATGATAAAAAGCCAGATATTGTTTATGAAGATATGAAAGCTAGAATGACAGTATGTGATGTGATTCCCAATAAGGCATGGACAGGTTTTCTTTTGGAGGCAAAAGAAAAAGGGCTGCGTACGTTTAACGGACTTCAAATGCTTGTCAATCAGGGGGCGATTGCATTTGAATTGTGGACAGGGGAGCCTGCTCCGGTGGATGTTATGCGGGAAGCTATGGAAAAAGAGTATGGTGTGGAACTTTTTTAGAGAAAGTCAGAAAAATACGTAAAATAACGTTTTTTGAAAAAAAGGATGCTTGTGTCAGCATAAAAGAATTTTGTAATAATTTTGGTAATTAGAAGTTAAAATCAGCAGTACAATCAGTTATAACGGTGCAGTATATTTTATGCGAGAGATTTTTTATAGGATATTTTATACGAAAGAAAGAACTGCCGCAGCAAAAAATATATCTGTGGCAGGCTGAATGAAAAGGTGAAACCATGAGTGGGATTAAAGATGTGGCAAAGCGGGCAGGCGTTTCAATATCAACAGTTTCAAATGTTCTGAATAAATCTAAATATGTTAGTCCGGAATTGGTACGGAGAGTTGAATTGGCAGTGGAGGAGCTGTCTTACGAGGCAAATCCCATTGCTCGCAGTATGAAGAATAATAAAACAGGAACCATTGGTGTAATAACGGAAGATATCTGTGGAGTATTTTATCCTTATGTGGTAAAGGGAATTAATTCCGTGGCAGACGAAAAAGGATATCAGATCATGATCTGCGATGCTCAGGGCACTTATGGAGATAAGCAGGCAATAAAAAGGGAAAAAGAACTGTTTCGTCGTATGATTGCCAGCAGAGTTGACGGTATTATTTTTGTTTCGTCTGTGTCTACAGAAAACAGAGAAAAATATTTCAGTCAGATTAAAAAACAGGCAAATAAATATAAAAACATTCCATTGGTAAGTATAGAAAGAGATTTAAACCAGCGTAGGAATTGATTCTGTATATTTTGACGGTTATGCAAATGCCAGAATGGCAACACAGCATCTTATTGAAATGTGGTGTAAAAAAAATTGGGCATATTACAGGACCTACCCATATGGAAATTGTCAAAGAACGAGTAAAGGGATATAAAGATTGTTTGAAAGAAAATAATTTATATTTGGGCGAAGAAATGATTGCTCATGGTGATTATAGCCATTTGAGCGGCTATGTGGCAGTAAAACAGCTTATGGAACAGGTCCCTGATATGGATGGATTATTTTGTGGAAATGATCAGATGGCAATAGGGGTTATGAAATATCTGAATGAACATGGAAAGAGAATTCCGGAAGATATTAAATTGATGGGTTATGATGATGTGTTTCTGGCAAGTGTGGTAGAACCGTCTCTTTCGACAATTCATGTAAGAAAACGTCATGCAGGAATTGAGGCTGCAAAAATTCTTTTCAGAAGAATTGAGAATCCTGATGAAAATATTGGACAGCCGGCAGGAATAAAAATGGATGCCAGATTAGTAGTGCGTCAGTCAACTGTAAAAACAGCTTCAGAGGACTGGAATCTGGTAGACTGGTGAAGGTGAATGAAATAGCAAAGCAAAATATACCCCGACAGTTTTATAAACTGTCGGGTATTAATTTTGTTCTATTATGCTAAAGATAAGAAATAGAATAAAATATTATAAAAATAGAATAAATAATTTGATTTAAGAAACGTTTTTCTGATTGTATTTACAAATAAAAATAAATTATTTTGTGCAAAATATATAAAAATACATATAGAAAACGTTTTAATATGCACAAAAAATAATTTTTTGTAACTTTTTAATTGACAAAAAACGTTTTTCTGAATTATTATGTAAGCAACTTAAACAAGAAAAGAAAGGAAACCGGAATCCATATAGTATAAATGTACAATATGTTATGGGTTCATTTTTTTAAAACACAGAAAAAACGTTTTTACCAGACTCCGAGAATAAAAGGAGGAATTATATGACAGAAAAAAATGAGAATGGCTGAGCAGGCTTTGGAACAGGGGAAAGGAATCTTACGTCTGGCACCGACATGGGTTCCGCGTTCATTCTGCAGACCTGGAAAAAGAATCAAGCTCCACCCGGATGATTACTTTATTCTGGGGCAGAGAGGCGGAATTGATGAGAGATGGTTTTCTTCTACAACATGGGCAGAAAATGGTCCCGATACTCCGGAAGATGAAGGATTAAGCTACGTTGTTGCAGATGAAGAGGGGAAAGACAGAGTTCTTCTCAGGGATGTGGTTGAGCTTCTTGGAGCAGAGATTATTGGAGAAACTCTCTGGAGTAAATATCACAGGTGGGCAATGTTTTCCAAGTTTTTTGATAATGCAGGTCCTTTGCCCCACCATATTCATCATAGAACAAAGCATGCGGCCAGAGTTGGCGCAGATGGAAAACCGGAAATGTATTTCTTCCCTTCTCAGATGAATAATCATGGAGGAGAATTTCCTTTTACGTTCTTTGGTTTTAATCCAGAAACAACAAAAGAAGAGGTGCTTGAAGCGCTGAAAAATTTCCCGAAAGGAGACAACAAGATCCTTTCTCTGGCAATGGCTTATAAGTTAGATCTTGATACAGGTTGGGATGTTCCTCCGGGAGTTATGCATGCACCGGGCAGTCTTTGTACTTATGAACCTCAGTTTGCATCTGATGTATATGCAATGTATCAGTCAGTTCTCATGAATGGACAGATTGTCGGAGAAGATCTCCTCTGGAAAAATACTCCGGAGAAAGAAGTTGGTAATTATGAGTATTTACTTGATGTGATTGACTGGGAGAGAAACGTAGATCCGGAATTTCATAAGAACCGTTTCATGAGGCCGATTCCAGTGAAGCCGATGGAGGATATGCTGGCAGATGGTTATATAGAGGAATGGATTTGTTATAAATGTGAGACAGTCAGTGCAAAGCGTCTGACGATTCTTCCGGGACGCAGCGTAACGATTAAAGACAACGCGCCATATGGCCTGATTTGTCTGGAGGGTCATGGAACATTTGGTAAATGGGAGATAGAGTCTCCTGCTCTGATCCGTTATGGTGAGTTGACGCATGACGAGTATTTTGTTACAGAACAAGCGGCAAAAGAGGGAGTGGTAATAACAAATCCCTCCCTTACAGATCCGATTGTCATACTGAAGCATTTTTCAGATAATCCGGATCTGATCATTCAATAAAGACTTAAAGGAGGAGAGGAATTTTGGCAGGTAAATACATACTGGAAGCCACGGGAATTATGAAATCTTTCTCCGGAGTGACTGTTCTTAATGGCGCAGAATTGTGTATTGAGCCCGGTGAACTTCATGCACTGATGGGAGAGAACGGTGCAGGAAAATCTACTTTAATGAAGATTATCATGGGTATTTACACAAAAGATGCCGGAAAGGTAATACTGGATGGAAAGGAAGTAGAATTCAAATCAGCCAGAGATGCCCTTGATGCTGGTATATCCATGATTCATCAGGAATTAAGCCCGATTCCGGAGATGACAGTTGCAGAGAATGTATTTTTAGGCAGGGAGCAAAAAAAGATAAAAGGTCTGCCTTTTGTAGATAAAAAGGAGTTAAACAGGAAAACCCAGGAACTTCTTGAGGAATATAATCTGGAGCAGTTTATCCGACCTTCCATGAAAATGAAGGATTTGAATATTGCACAGATTCAGATGATGGAAATTATTAAGGCTGTTTCCTATAATTCAAAAGTAATTATTATGGATGAACCAACTTCATCTCTTTCAGAAAAAGAGACAGAGACACTTTTTGAGATTATTGACAGTCTTAGAAAAAAAGATGTTGGAATTATTTATATTTCATCATCGTATGGAAGAAGTATTTCAGCTGGCAGACCGTGTTTTCTTGTCCTTCGTGACGGACAGTTCATAGGATGTGTGAAGGTTAAAGATGCATCCAGAGAACAGCTGATTAATATGATGGTAGGACGTGAACTGGAGGGAGGATATCCACGAAATACTGCTCAAAAAGGTGAAGTTGTACTGGAATTGAAAAATTTTACCAGAAAAGGCGTATTCGAAAACGTAAATCTGAAAGTGCATGCAGGAGAAATTCTTGGTATGGCAGGTCTTGTGGGAGCCGGACGAAGTGAGGTTATGAAAGCACTGGTAGGTTATGATCCTCTTGACACCGGGGGAAAATTTTATCTGGACGGACAAAAAAATATCAATCAAACATCCTCACGATGCAATCAGACATCATATTGTTATGGCTTCTGAGGACAGAAAAGAACTTGGATTAGTACTTTGTCGAAGTATTAAGGAAAATGTATCACTTCAGAACTTTGATAAGCTTTCAAGTGCATCATTTATTCAGAAAATAAAGGAAAAGAAGATGGCATCTGAATATACGGAAAAGATGTCTACAAAAATGAACGGTACTGATGATCTGGTGTCAAGTCTTTCCGGTGGAAATCAACAGAAGGTTGTACTTGCAAAATGCCTGTTGTCAGATCCAAAAGTGCTTATTATGGATGAACCAACCAGGGGAATTGATGTAGGTGCCAAGGCTGCTATATATAAGATTATGGTTGGACTGGCAGAACAGGGAATCGCAATTATAATGATTTCCTCAGAAATGCCTGAATTGATTGGAATGAGTGACAGAATCATAGTTATGTCAGGCGGTAAGATCAGAGGCGAGCTGGAGGGTCAGGAAGCGCAGTCTCAGCAGACAATTATGAATTTAGCATTTGGAGGAGAATAAAATGGCACAGAAAAAAAGATATGGGCAAAATTCTGAGGCAGTTTGGCCTTGTGTTTGTGGCTCTTATTATCATTATTTTTATGAGTATAACATCAGATGTATTTCTGACAAGTCAGAATATTATAAACATTCTGAGACAGATTTCCATTAATGGTATTCTGGCAGTAGGTATGACATTTGTTATTCTGACAGGAGGTATTGACCTTTCTGTAGGTTCTGTAGTTGCTATTACAGGAGTTATTGTAGGTTCTCTTTTACAGAGTGGTACAAACTGGTTTCTTGCAAGCCTTGCAGCGCTGGCAATTTCCATGGTTCTGCGGAGCGATTAATGGCTGGTTGATTTCTTATGTGGGATTTCAGCCGTTTATTGCAACCTTATCAACAATGACTATTGGAAGAGGATTTGCGCAGGTATATTCCAATGGAAAACCTTATACAATTTCTGATCCGTCCTTTAAGGTAATTGGTCAGGGGAATTTTCTTGGAATACCGGTACCAATTATCCTTCTTATAATTTTCTGTGTAATTGGAATGATTATTTTGACCATGACAACTTTTGGACGGTACGTATTTGCAATTGGTGGAAACATTAATGCGGCAAAGCTTTCCGGTGTGCGGACTCAGAGAGTGCAGTTAATGGTTTATGTCCTGTCTTCTGTATGTGCCTGGATGGTTGGTCTGATTCTGGCAGCCCGTATCAGTTCCGGACAGCCGACTGCAGGAGAATCTTACGAAATGGATGCCATTGCAGCGACAGCAATTGGCGGAACCAGTATGAATGGAGGAATTGGTTCCCTGACAGGAACGATTTGCGGATTCGTAATTCTTGGACTTTTGCAGAACTCCATGAACCTTATGAACATTAATTCTTTCTGGCAGCAGATTGTAAAAGGTCTTCTGATCATTATTGCAGTATTCCTTGATATGAGAACAAAGGGAAAGAAAAACTGATAAATATGAACTTAATATCGTGAAGATATTAAAAAATACATTTATTTATTAAGGAGGAATAAGGAAATGAAAAAAACAGATTATTGGTGGTTTACTGGCAGTATCAATGGTAGCTTCTATGGGAACAATGAGTGTGGCAGCAGCAGAAAAGGATAATGCAGATATTAAAATTGGATTTTCTTCAAAAGATAATTCAGATACTTTTGTAGCTGCAATTGCAGACGCAGCGGAAGCGAGAGCGAAAGAGCTTGGCGTAGAGCTTCTGATGTATGATGCCGGCGGTGATGTAAACAAACAGATCAGTGACTGTGAGACTCTTCTTGCGGCAGGCGTGGATGCTCTGGTTGTAATTCCTCAGAGTGTGGAGGGAAGCGCACCGGTAGTCGGAATGGCAAACGATGCAGGCGTTCCAATCATTGTAGATAATGGAGATATTGGAGATACCAATTATACAGCATTTGTAGGATGTACAGATCAGGAATCAGGAGAGCTTCTGGGAAAATGGTTTATTGAAGAATCCGGCCTGAAGGAAGGCGATAAAGTAGCTATTATTGAAGGACCTATGGGACAGTCCGGACAGGTTGGACGTATGGCCGGATTTGAGGAGGTCGGACTTCTGGATTACTTTGATGTTGTAGCAACTCAGACAGCAAACTGGAAACGTGATGAAGCAATGGCACTTGCAGAGGACTGGATTACAACTTATGGTGAAGATCTGAAGGCTATTATCTGCGAAAATGATGATATGGGTATGGGTGCTCTTTCAGCAGCTCAGGCAGCAGGCCGCGACGATATTATCATTGGCGGTGTAGATGGTCTTGAGGATGCTGTACAGGCAGTGAAAGACGGAACCTATGGAGTAAGTGTTCTTCAGGATTCTGCAGGACAGGGAGCTACAGGCGTTGATGTTGCAGTTGCGGCAGCCAAGGGAGAAGAAATTGCAAAAGATACAAGAATTCCGTTCCGTCCTATCACAAAAGACAATGTTGACGCTTATCTGGAAGGCGGCGTAGAGGCTATTTCCGGTGATGCTGCAGAAACAAAGGAAGAAGCAGCAGAAGAAACAACAGAGGGAGAAACCGAAGAAAAAGTAGCGGAAGAGGAAGCTGCTGAATAAGTACAAAAGAATATAAGACCTGAATGATATGAGCAAGGCACCGCTGGCAAAGAAAATAATGGAAAGGACTTTGCGGCGGTGCTTTGTGCGCCAAAAATCCGGTATATTTTGTCGGAAAGCAGAGAAAGGAGAACCGATATGCTTAGAAATATTCCCAAAATTATTCCACCGGAGCTGGTTAAGACAATGATGGAAATGGGACATTCAGATGTACTGATCATTGCAGATGCCAATTTTCCGGGGACAGCTCATGCAAAAAAGATAATCCGTATGGACGGTATTATGATTCCGGAGCTTTTAGAGGCAGTACTGCAGCTGTTTCCGTTGGATAATTTCATAGAAAATCCAGTGCGTCTTATGAGAAACCTTCCTACAGAGCCGGTTCCGGAAATCTGGGAAACTTATAGGGAGCTGCTGAAAAAATATGATAAAGATGATGCCTTTCACGACTTTGAATTTATTGACAGACTTCCGTTTTATAAAACTGCAGAGGAGGCTTTTGTGATCGTTCAGACAGGGGATGAATCTCGATATGGAAATATTATCCTGCAGAAAGGAGTCTGCTGAGCATTTATGAATTATCAGGAAGAAAAAAAGTATGTGGGACACAGAGACCAGCTTATGCGTATAAAGCGGTTCAGAATGCAGGAAGGTAAAGCGGAAGGGGTGGAACTTCTGGATGTTCAGAATCGTTCGGGAATGCATTTTGATGTGAATGTAAGCCGGGGAATGGATATCCCTTATCTGGACTTCTGCGGAGAAAATATAGGCTTCGTTTCACCCTGCGGGATTGTTTCACCTGAGTATTTTGATGACAAGGAGCTTGGTTTTCTGAAAAGCTTTACAGCCGGGTTTCTTACAACCTGCGGTCTGAAGGTTGCAGGTGCGCCCTGTGAATATGAGGGAATTTTTTATGGACTTCATGGAAATCTTTCTCATATTCCGGCAGAAGAGGTCAGTGCAGTAATTGAAGAAAATGGAGATTCTCCATGTGCGGTAATGAAAGGAAAAGTCCGTGATGCAGTGATTTTCGGGGACAAAATGTGTCTGGAAAGAGAGATTCGATGTTCTTATAAGGAAAGAAAAATTACGCTGAAGGACAGGGTTACAAATGAAGGATTTAAAAGAGTCCGTCAGATGATTCTGTATCACTGCAATATCGGATATCCTGTCCTTTCTCCGGACAGTGAGATTTTTATTCCCGCATTGGAGACAAAGGCCAGGAATGTTCATGCTCAGGAAGGTATTGACAGCTGGATGAAGGTGCAGGAAGCAGATGCTGATTATGAGGAAATGTGTTATTACCATAAGCTGAAACCGGATGAGAAAAAATCATTCAGTAGCAGCTGTTTACAATCCGGATCTGGATCTGGGAATTGCTATTGAGATTGATCTCAGCACACTGGATCATTTCGTGCAGTGGAAAATGATGGGAGCAGGAGACTATGTAATGGGTCTGGAACCGTCTAATTCCACCATAGATGGAATAGATGACGCAGTAAAAAATGGATCAATGAAATACCTGGAGCCGGGAGAAACAAGAGAATATACTCTTACTTTCCATATTCTGAAGGGAAGAAAAGAATTTGAGGAATTAAAGAAAAGAACAGAAAAATAAGGAGGCAGAAATAATGACAGAAAAAGAACTGATTATTAAGGCAGGAGAAGAATTAGACGCAAAGCTTGCTGAGGCGAAAAAAACAGGAAATCTTGTGGTGAAAGATGCAACAGAGAACGAAAGTGTAATTAGGTCTACATTTGAAAAAGGAGAAGGAATCTTCAGACTGTTTCCGGCATTTGTGCCCAGAAGATTTGGAAAAGCAGGACGCAGGCTGAAACTTCATCCGGATGATTATTTTGCATTTGGAATGGCACGAGGCTCTATTACGGAGAGATGGTTTGCATCAACGATCGCTGCTCAGAACGGTGAGACAGCTAAGGCTGATGAAGGTATGGCTTATGTATGCGTGGATTATAACAGCGATGAGAAGTTTTCTCTGAGAAATGCAGTGAAGGTTCTGGGAGAAGAGCTGGTTGGAAAAGAACTGATGGAAAAATATAATGGATGGCCAATGTATTCCAAGTTTTTTGACAATGAAAATCCTTTATTCCATCATCTTCATCTGACGTTTGAGGACGCAGCGCGAGTAGGCAAGCTTGGAAAACCGGAATGCTATTATTTCCCAAAACAGCTGAATAATTATTTTGGAGAAGCCAATTATACATATTTTGGATTTGATCCGGATGTAGATCCGGAGGAGATCAAAGACAGAATCAGAAGCTTTAAAGATGATGATACCAGAATTACTGATCTTTCAAGAGCGTACAGATAGAACTGGGAACAGGCTGGTACACTCCAGCAGGTGTGATCCATGCGCCGGCTTCTGTACTGACATATGAGCCTCAGTGGAATTCTGACGTAAACTCTGTTTACGAAAATATTGTTTCCGGAGAGGTTTATCCGCCTGAAATGCTGGATGAAGAGCTTCCTGAGGGTCAGAAGGATGTAGAGGACGTGTTTAAGCTTCTTGACTGGGAGAAGAATGTGGATCCTCATTACAGAAAGCATTATTTCCGCAGACCGGTTGTGGAAACAGAGACAGAGCAGTATGTTCAGAAGTGGATAACCTATGCGAATCCATACATTGCAGCAAAGGAGCTGACTGTTAATCCGGGACAGACAGTTACTATCAGCGACGGAGCGGCATATGGATGTATTTTTTGTTCAGGGACATGGAAAATTTGGTGTTTATGATGCAGAAGCGCCTACACTTCTTTCACTTCGGACAGCAGAGTACAGATGAATTTTTTGTTTCTGAGCAGGCTGCAGTGAAAGGTGTTACTGTTACCAATACCAGTCAGGTAGAACCTCTTGTTGTATTAAAGCATTTTGGACCGAATTGTCCTGGTGTGCCTCAGGAAGTACCGGAAAAATAAGACCTAAGTAAAAACTGTTATATACAGTGTTGTTTCAGAGACAGCCCGGAATGCCAGGAAAAGTAAGTATTCCGGGCTGTGCTTATAGCAGGAGGAAAAATATGAAGTATTTAGTAGGAATTGATAACGGAGGAACCTTTTCAAAGGCAGCCATTTTTGATGAAGAGGGAAACCAGATATCAGTTGCCAGTGTTCCCACAGAAACTCTGACACCAAAGCCGGGATACACAGAAAAGGATCTGAATGAACTGTGGAGGGTTAATGCGCAGGCGGTTCGTCAGGCAGTAGAAAAAAGTGGAATTGATCCTTCGGATATTGCAGGTGTTTCTTTTTCCGGCGCAGGAAAAGGGCTTTATATGGTCGGCTATGATGGAAAACCGTCTTACAACGGTATCATGTCCACGGATACAAGGGCATGGAAACAGGTGGAACAATGGTATCGGGATGGAGTTAATAAAAAAGTTTACGAAAAAACATTTCAGGAAATTCTTGCAGTTCAGCCTGTAAGTCTTCTGGCCTGGTTCAGAGATAATCAGCCTGAGGTTCTGGAGCGTACGAAATATATTTTTGCAGTAAAGGATTATATCCGGTATATGCTGACCGGGGAAGCCTACAGTGAATATACAGATTGTTCAGGCGGAAATCTTGTAAATATGATGACAAAACAGCATGACAGAGAACTGATGACGCTGTACGGGCTTGAGGATTGCTATGACAAGCTTCCGCCTCTGAAATACTCGGCAGAGATCTGCGGACATGTGACCAGAGAAGCCAGTGAAAAAACATTGCTACCGGAAGGAACGCCAGTTGCAGCTGGAATGTTTGACGTAAATGCCTGCGGTATTGCATCAGGACTTTCAGATGAAGAGCAGATGTGTATGATTGCAGGAACATGGAGTATTAATGAATTTATTGGAAAAAAACCTGTGACAAATGGAACGGTTGATTTAAATTCCATGTTCTGTATGCCGGGATATTTTCTGATTGAGGAAAGCAGTCCTACGTCAGCTGGAAATATGGAGTGGTTTATCCGTAACCTGATGAATTATGAAAAGGAAGAGGCAAAAGAAGAGGGCAGTTCCATTTATGATCTTACAAATGAGTGGGTGGCCTCTATAGAGCCTCAGGATAATAATGTGATTTTTCTTCCATTTCTTAACGGGTCAAATGAAGATGCACTTGCAAAAGGTACCTTTGTAGGTCTGACTGCTTATCACAACAAAAAGCATATGCTTCGGGCAGTTTATGAGGGAATCGTATTTTCCCATGTGACCCATGTGAAAAAGCTTCTGAGAAACAGAGAAATTCCGAAGAGTATACGGCTTTCCGGAGGAGCTGCCAATTCAGATGTATGGGTGCAGATTTTTGCAGATGCACTTCAGATTCCCATTGACGTTGTGGGAGATAAGGAGCTGGGCGCTCAGGGAGCAGCTATGGCGGCAGGAATCGCAGCCGGTATATATAAGGATTATCAGGAGGCAGTGAGCCGTACAGTAAAAATAACAAAAACTATATATCCAAGACCAGAATATAAAGAAATCTATGAGAAAAAATATGCCGCATACAGGGCTGTAATAGATGGTCTTTCAGGAGCATGGGAATATTTCAAGAATTGATCAGGAGGTAACGAATATGATGAAAATGGCAATTATGGGGGCCGGAGCTATAGCAAATAAAATGGCTGCAACAATTACAAAAATGGAGAAAGTAGAAGCATATGCTATTGCGGCCAGAGATAAGGAAAGAGCAGAGGTCTTTGCCGGTCAGTATGGATTTGCCCGGGCATATGGATCTTATGAGGAAATGCTTGAGGATCCTCAGGTAGATCTTGTTTATATTGCAACACCCCATTCTCATCATTATAAATGTGTAAAAATGTGTCTGGAAGCAGGCAAAAATGTACTTTGTGAAAAATCCTTTACCGTAAATGCAGAACAGGCAAGGGAGTTATTTTCTGTTGCCCATGAGAAAAAGCTTTTTCTCACGGAGGCTATCTGGACAAGATATATGCCGTCAAGAAAAATGATTAATGACATTATCAATAGCGGTGTGATTGGAGAAGTAACGTCTCTTTCTGCTAATCTGGGATATGAACTGAGTCAGGTAAAAAGGATCTGGGATCCGAAGCTGGCAGGTGGGGCTCTTCTTGATGTAGGAGTTTATCTTGTAAATTTTGCCAGAATGGTATTTGGAGAGCGGGATGCAGAAATTCATACATCGGCTGTTTTTAAAAACGGTGTAGATATGATTGACAATATAGATATGATTTTCCCAGACGGAAAGACAGCGTCTATGCAGTGTAATGTCCACGGTGTTCTTAATCGTGCAGGTGCGATTTTTGGAACAAAAGGATACATAGAGATTACAAACATCAATAACCCGGAAAAAATAACAGTATTTAATGACCGGTATCAGGAAATCGCTTCCTATTTTCCTCCCGAACAGATTACCGGGTATGAGTATGAGGTGGAGGCATGTGTACGTGCCCTTGAAAATGGGGCGCTGGAATGTGAAGAAATGCCCCATGAAGAAACGGTTCGCGTAATGGAGATCATGGATGGAATCAGAAAGGAATGGGGATATGAGATCCCTGTACAGGAATAAGGGGGCATATATATGAAAGCATATACATTAGGATTATATGAAAAAGCCATGCCCAAAACTCTTACCTGGAAAGAAAAGCTGGAAGCTGCTAGAGCGGCAGGATATGACTTTGTGGAGATTAGTATTGATGAAACTGATGAAAAACTTGCGAGACTTGATTGGAGGAGAGAAGAAAGACGGGAGCTGGTTGATCTGATGTATCAGATTGGCATTCCTGTTCGTACTATGTGCCTCAGCGGTCATAGAAAATATCCTATTGGAAGCAATGTTCCAGAAATCTGTGCCAGGGGTATGGAAATTATGGAAAAGGCCATTCAGCTTGCTGATGATCTGGGAATTCGTGTTATTCAGCTTGCAGGCTATGATGTTTATTATGAAGAGTCTACTCCGGAAACTGTAAAGCGATTTGGGGAAAATCTGAAAAAGTGTGAGCAGATGGCGGCCAGATCAGGGATTGTTCTTGGTTTTGAGACCATGGAAACGGAATTTATGAATACTGTAGAAAAAGCCATGAAGTATGTACAGATGATTGATTCTCCATATTTGGGCGTTTATCCGGATATGGGAAATATTACAAATGCAGCAAAAAAATATGGAACGGATGTTCTGAAAGACATCCGTACAGGAACGGGACATCTGGATGCGGTTCATTTGAAAGAGACAGTTCCGGGAGTTTTTCGTGAAGTGCCTTTTGGGACAGGTCATGTAGATTTTCCGGCAGTGATTCGCGAAACCTGGAAAGCAGGAGTTAGGAGATATGTGACAGAATTCTGGTATACCGGAAATCCCGGCTGGAAAGAGGATCTGGATTTTGCAGTAGGAATGATGCGTCCCATTCTTGACGCTCAGATAGTTTGATATTATCTGTTTTTTCAGAAATATATTGGATTGTTGCAGCAAAAAGTATATACTGTAATCAGGTGTTTTTTAGGTGTAAAACTTAAACAGGAGGAGAAAATAATGCTGGAAAAATTAAAAGAGGAAGTTTATAAGGCAAATATGGATCTGCCAAAATATGGGCTCGTAACATTTACCTGGGGAAATGTCAGTGGAATTGACAGAGAAAAGGGATTATTTGTAATTAAGCCAAGTGGTGTGGATTATGACAAACTGACACCGGAAGATATGGTAGTGGTTGATCTTCAGGGAAATAAGGTGGAAGGAAAGTATAATCCATCTTCTGATACAGCTACGCATGTAGTTCTTTATAATGCATTTCCCAATATCGGTGGAATCGTACATACACATTCCTCCTGGGCTACAAGCTGGGCTCAGGCCGGAAGAGGAATTCCCTGCTATGGAACCACTCATGCAGATTATATTTATGGAGAGGTTCCATGTGTGCGTAATCTTACAAAAGAGGAAATTGAGGAGGCCTATGAGAAAAATACAGGCATTTTGATTGCCGACTACTTTAAGGACAAGGACTACGAGGCTGTACCGGCAGTTCTCTGTAAAAATCATGGTCCTTTTACCTGGGGTAAGGATGCTCATGAGGCAGTACACAATGCAGTAGTTCTGGAGGAAGTTGCAAAAATGGCAAGCCGCTGCGAGCTTATTAACCCACAGGTAAAACCTGCGCCTCAGGAACTTCAGGACAAACATTATTACAGAAAACACGGCGCAAACGCATATTACGGACAGAGTGACAAATAAAATTTTTGTGCAGGAGGATGTATAAAAAGAAAAAAATAGATTATTTTGGCAGTAGTATGCCGGAGGTTAAAAAACAGGCTTCTCAGTTTGGAAGTCTGTTTTTTATAACCAAATAAGCGAAATAGGTTTTACCCGGCTTTATTTGTCTGGAAGTGTATATGGAAAGTTGGGAGCTTCCGGACACTGTAGAAAATCTTTCAGACAGTTAATGATAAATTCGTGGTCGGCAATATGGTATAAATTAGAAGCAATGATAGTTCCAATCACCACGCTGTTTCCCTTGATACGAATGGGAAAGCCTCCCCCGCACAAAGCATAATCTGTTGCTGAAAGTCCATGATTTTCCAGAGTATCATAATCCTGCTCAAAGGTCAGTGCAGACAAAAGTGAACTGCGTTCCATCATGGATACCGTATTGAACTTACGCTCCATCCATTTCTGGTTAAGAAGATTGGTTCCGTCTGGACAGTACTGAAATGCTATGCATCCATTATTCATGCGTATGGATATGGCGATCGTGATGTTTTGATTTTGAGCACAGGAAACCATAAATGTTCCAAATTCATAGGCAGTGCTGTGATTAAAATGCGGAAACTGAAGAAGGTCTTCCTGCTTTTTCAAAATTTCAATATTTTTGTCCATTACATATTCCTCCTTTTAAGTGGGACAAATCAAAGAAAAAGGTTTTTCTGAATATATTATATAGCAATTTTTCCCTGTCAGCAAGAGAAAAACTTTCTATCTGCTGAACTTTAGCATATCTTTCCGGGATATGTGTGGTAATGTCAGGAAAATTACTGAAGATTACCACATATCGGGGAGCTTGCATACATGAAGATTTACGATTATCAGGGAAAGAAAAATGTCAGCGGCGACATGATCCGTCAACTGCGAGTAAAGAACCGCATGTCCCAGAATGATCTGGCGGCAAGGGTTCAGGTAGAGGGAGTGATGCTGGAACGGGACAGCATCAGCAGAATAGAAAGCGGAACAAGATTCGTTGCGGATTATGAGTTGTTTGTATTTGCAAAAGTTCTTGGAGTGGATGTTGCATCCTTGCTGGAATTTCAGGAGAAGAAGTAGAGACTGCCGGAAACGGCAGTTTTTTTCTGTTATTTAAAGATGTTTTATGATACAATAACACTCATAAAGCTGCTGGTTTGTATCAGATGCGTAAGAAAGATATTCAGAAGCATATTTTGGAGGATTATAATGATAGAAATAGGAAAGAAACAGAAGCTCCTTGTAGTAAAAACCGTAGAATTTGGAGTTTATCTGGCAGAAAATAAGGAGGCGGATGCGAAAAGCCGTGTACTTCTTCCGGTAAAGCAGGTACCTCAGGGAACGAAAGAAGGCGACTGCCTGGAAGTATTTATTTATAAAGATTCACAGGACCGTCTGATTGCCACAACAAGGGAACCTGTGCTTACAGTAGGTCAGACTGCTGTTCTGAAGGTGCGCCAGGTAACAAGAATCGGCGCTTTTCTTGACTGGGGACTGGAGAAGGATCTGCTTCTCCCTTATCATGAGCAGACTGTCCGGGTAAGAGAAGGACAGGAATGTCTGGTAGCCCTTTATGTGGACAAAAGCAGCCGTCTGTGTGCAACAATGAAGGTGTACCCATATCTTGAGAAAAAATCTCCTTATAAAGAAGGAGATCAGGTAAGGGGACGTATCTATCAGGTAAGTGATAATTTTGGTGTGTTTGTGGCAGTTGACGACAGATTTTCCGCATTGATCCCTGCAAGGGAGGCTGCGGGAAAATATCGTCCGGGAACTGTTATGGATCTTCGTGTTTCTGCAGTTAAGGAAGACGGCAAGCTGAATGTGTCCGATCGCCAGAAAGCTTATATTCAGATCAATGAGGATGCGGAAAGCGTCCTTCAGATCATTGAAGAGTTTGCAGGTGTGCTGCCGTTTGACGATAAGGCATCACCGGAGGTGATAAAAAGAGAATTCGGGCTCAGCAAAAACGCTTTTAAGAGAGCGGTAGGCCATCTTCTGAAAGAAGGAAAGATTGAGATCAGAGACCGGAGGATTTATCAGACAAAGAAATAAGGAGCAGATTATGAATTTTACACATCTTCATGTTCATACAGAATACAGTCTTCTGGACGGTTCCAATAAGATCCAGGAATATGTGGCCCGTGTAAAAGAGCTGGGGATGGACAGTGCGGCTATTACGGATCATGGCGTTATGTATGGAGTGATTGATTTTTACAGGGCTGCAAAGGCAGCAGGGATCAATCCCATTCTGGGCTGCGAGGTTTATGTGGCGCCGGGGTCCCGGTTCGACAGAGAAGCAGGAAGCGGTGAGGACCGTTATTATCATCTGGTGCTTCTTGCAGAAAATAATCAGGGCTACAGCAATCTGATGAAGATTGTTTCCAAAGGCTTTGTAGAAGGCTTTTATTATAAACCCAGGGTAGATATTGAGGTTTTGGAAAAGTACCATGAGGGAATTATTGCTCTCAGCGCCTGCCTGGCAGGCGAGGTGGCCAAATATCTTACAAGAGGAATGTACGAGGATGCAAAAGCTGCCGCGCTTCGGTATCAGGATATTTTCGGAAAAGGAAATTTCTTTCTGGAAATGCAGGATCATGGGATTCCTCAGCAGCAGACTGTAAATCAGCAGCTTCTTAAAATGCACAAAGAAACAGGGATCGATCTGGTAGTGACAAATGACGTGCATTACACTCTGGCGGAGGATGCCCAGCCTCATGATGTTCTGCTGTGTCTTCAGACAGGAAAGAAGCTGGCAGATGAAAACCGTATGAGATATGAAGGAGGACAGTATTATGTGAAATCTCCTCAGGAGATGGAAATGCTGTTCCCTTATGCCACAGAGGCGCTGGAAAATACTCATAAGATTGCAGAAAGATGTCATGTGGAAATCGAATTTGGGGTGACAAAACTTCCCAAGTATGACGTGCCGGAAGGCTATACTTCCTGGGAATACCTGAACAAGCTCTGTTTTGAGGGACTTGAGGAACGCTATCAGCCTGTTACCCGGGAACTTCGGGAACGCCTTGACTATGAGCTTTCTACTATTAAAAACATGGGTTATGTGGATTATTTTCCTATTGTATGGGATTTTATCAAATATGCCCGTGACAATGACATTATGGTAGGGCCGGGGCGGGGCTCTGCGGCAGGAAGTCTTGTGGCCTATACTCTGGGAATTACCCAGCTTGACCCCATCCGTTATGACCTTCTTTTTGAGAGATTTCTGAATCCGGAACGAGTATCCATGCCTGATATTGACGTGGACTTCTGCTTTGAGAGAAGGCAGGAGGTCATTGATTATGTTGTTCGGAAATATGGAAAAGACCGGGTGGTTCAGATTGTAACCTTTGGAACACTGGCTGCCAGAGGTGTGATCCGTGACGTTGGCAGGGTGCTGATTTGCCTTATGCTCAGGTAGACGCCATTGCCAAAATGATTCCACAGGAATTGAATATTACAATAGACAAGGCTCTTCAGATGAATCCTGAGCTTCGCAAAGCTTATGAAGAGCAGGAGGATATCCACGGGCTGATCGATACGGCAAAACGTCTGGAAGGGCTTCCAAGGCATACGTCCATGCATGCGGCAGGTGTTGTGATCAGCCAGAAGGATGTGGATGAGTACGTACCTTTATCCAGAGCGCAGGACGGCTCTATTACCAACATCTATCTGGCGCTGACTATAATGGTTACGTTCATGATTTCCCGCTACCGTTTTTACTACCGATAAAACATCCTCTTCACCCTTATCCGTTGTCATAATAATCAATTCACCACGATAGAATTTC
>ENA-OQBV01000745-OQBV01000745.1-human-gut-metagenome-genome-assembly--contig:-NODE-745-length-18052-cov-2.562622_pt1 | contig 18052 bp, 20 predicted proteins | sample MGYA00242750_ERZ504559 | MGnify/ENA primary metagenome ERZ504559 (study PRJEB26092, sample SAMD00036230) | human gut metagenome | host: Homo sapiens | study: EMG produced TPA metagenomics assembly of... | reverse complement strand
TGATTTGTAATGTTATTGAAATCATGTATTTTTATTGTTTTATATTTATTTAAATCTAATAAATTATGAATCTCATTTCTTATTAGTTCATTATCTTCTATTATCATTATAGTAAACATTCTTTTTCTCCATCTCCTCACATATTTTATTCTATTATGTTAGGTTTATTTCAATTATAAATTAACCAATAATTATGCCTTATGGTTATTATAGCATTTCTCATTATCTAAGCACTATATTTATAGTTTTGTGTAATTAAAAAGAAAGTCATAAAAGACTTCCTATTAAATATTGTTATACTTGTTCAATTTAGTTTTTTAAGCTCATGATACATTATCTTGCTTTATTATAGTTATATGTTAAATCATTTTATGCACTAAATGCCTTATATGCATTTAAAACTATATCTGTATTTTCCTCATCTAATATATAATTTAAAATCCTTGCCATATTAAAATCTTCATCTATACAACCTCTATATAGATTCATAGCTATCCTTATTAGAGTTTTTTCAGATTTAGATGACTTTTCAAATCTTTTTAATATCATATCTCTATTTAAATTATTGTTTAATAGTAAATCTGTATTATAAAACATCTCCATCGACGAAAGAATATAGTATGCAGAACAAATATATTTATCATCTTCATTTATTTTACCAAGTCTATATTTATAATACTTTTCATGTAGTTCATTCTTAAAGCTTATTACTGTGAGAATGGGAAATTATTTGTAAAAGATGATTTCACACCTAGTATTGTACGAAGAATATTTAGAGAATATCTAAGTGGTATAGGTTTTGATGCTATAGCTAGAAATCTTTACAATGATGATATACCTACTCCTAGTCAAGTTGCTTGTATTAAAAGTGCCTCATCTAAATGGAATGGCTCATCTGTAAGATGTATTCTAGAAAATCCTCATTTTATAGGTAATTTAGTTCAAGGAAGGACTACAACTAAAAGTGTTACTTCTACTAAAAGAAATACTGCTTCTAATGAAGATTTAATTATTATTGAAAATACCCATGAAGCTATAATCTCTAAGGATGAGTTTAATGCAGTTCAACAACTAATATCTTCTCGTAGAAGAAAAAGACCTGCTCAAAGTACTCATATATTTAGTAATATTCTTATATGTGCAGATTGTAGTCATGGTATGCATTTTAAAAAGAATAGAAAAGGATATATCTGTGGTAGCTTCAATAAGCATGGTATTAAAGCTTGTAGCTCTCATATAATACGTGAACAAAATCTGAAAGATATAATTCTATCTGATATAGATTTTATCTTAACCACTATATCTAATAAATCATTTTTAGATAATATTAGTTCAAATTTAAATAAAGAATCTAAATCTAGTAAAAATAAATTAGATAGCATAGAAACTAAAATTTCAAAGCTAACTACAAGGAAAAATAATGCTCTTAATAAATTCATCGATGATTGTATCAGTAAAGATGATTACGATAATCTTGTAGAAAGTATTAACTCAGAACTAAATGAATTAAAAAGTGAAAAACTGTTGCTTGAAAGTACTATGAGTACTAATTTAAATTCTAACCTAAGTAGTGGTATGTGCTATTTTAAAAGTATAGCTTCTAATATAAATGATTTAACACCCGATGTAGTAAATCGATTAATAGATAAAATTGAAGTGTCTGAAGATGGTACTCCGAGAATCTATTACCGATTCTCGGAATCATCTATATGTTTATCTGATTTTATAAATCAGACTTCTTAACTATCTTCGCACAGCATTCAACGTGCATTGTGTGAGGGAACATATCTACAGGTTGTATTTCTACACACTTATACCCTCTTTCATCTAAGTATGCTAAATCTCTAGCTAAAGTAGATGGATTACATGAAACATACACTACTCTATCTGGTTTCATTGATACTATCGTATCTAATACCTTTTCATCGCATCCTTTTCTAGGAGGGTCTACTACAACTACATTTGCAGTTTTTCCTTCACTGTACATTTTAGGAACGACTTCTTCAGCTTTTCCAACATAGAATTCCACATTATTTAAGTTGTTTAATTTAGCATTAATTTTAGCGTCTTTTATAGCATCTTCAACTATTTCAATACCATATACCTTAGTAGCTTTTTGTGCTAAAAATAGAGATATTGATCCTATTCCACAGTATATATCAAATACAGTATCATTTTCCTTTAACTCTGCATATTCTAATGCTTTATTATATAAAACTTCAGTTTGAACAGGATTAACTTGGAAGAATGATAATGGAGATATTTCAAATACTAAATCTCCGATGTAGTCATTTATCTTTCCATTTCCATATATAACTTTATTTTCTTTTCCTAATATTACATTAGTTTTAGCTTTATTAACATTAAGAACTAAAGTCTTAAATCCTAGTATATTTTCTTTTAATACAGAAGCTAACTCATTTAGATGTGGTAAATTAGTTCCATTAGCAACTAAAACTACCATTACCTCATTAGTTGTAAAACCAACCTTTGTCACTAAGTGTCTTAAAACTCCTGTATGAGTAGTTTCATTATAAATACTTACATTATAAGCTTGAATATAAGTTTTTATTATCTTTATTATTTTATCATTTATATCATGTTGTATTACGCACATATCAGTAGGTATAACATCATGGCTCTTCTTTTTGTAAAAACCTATAGCAGTTGAACCATTTATATTTTGTATTGGAAATTGAGCCTTATTTCTATATCTACAAGGACTTTGCATACCTATCGTTTCATGTATTTCAACATTTTCTAATTTTCCTATTCTAGATATAACTTGCTTAACCTCATTTGTTTTTAACTCAAGTTGCTTATTGTAATCTAACTCTTGTATTTGACATCCACCGCAGTCTTTTAAATCATCACTACAGATTCTATCAACTCTAAATGGTGATTTTTCAATTATTTCAACTATATCTCCTACTGCATAGTTCTTTTTAGACTTGTTTATTCTTACTTTTACTTTATCTTGTATTAATCCGCCCTCTACAAAAACAGTAAAACCTTCATATTTTCCTATTCCTACTCCACCTTGACCTATATCAACTATATCTACAACATACTCTTTATTTTTTGATAACATAGGTTAGTCCTCCGTACATTTATTTTTTTAATCCAATCATTTTATTTTTATCCAAAAAATCAAAAGAGCTTTAATAGCCCTTATATAAATAAATCTTTAGTTTTAATCCCTTGATATAATTGTATTGATGCAAATATAAATAGCACACACCCAAGTACTGGACCTGTCACTATAAGAATTTCTGCTAAATTTTGAGATATTCCACTATCAACTATCATTTTTAATGAAGCTACATAATCTTGCTTTACATTTATACCATATCTTATCCATGTTACAGCAGTCATAAATGCAACTGGTATTACACTCATGGTCATGTAAAACCCTGTCATCGTTCTTTGTTTAACTCCCTTTAATCCTATATATATCGGTATAAAAAATAATATAGGTAAAAGAATCCAAAGAATTGAGGAGTTAAAGCTAAAATAGCATTGCACAAATAAAAAGCTAGTTATATACTTTCTAAGGTTTATAGTTTTTCCTTGAAAGTCACATAATGATGCTGTTAAATATCTTGTGTAAACTTCTATTACTGACTCTATTTATTTTTTCCTTAGTCGATTTTAATTCTTTTATAACTTCTTTCCCTTTTGCATTCATTCGATTATATTGTATTTTAAATTTTTCATCGATTTCTATATTAATATATAACTTATGTAATTCTTCTAGCTTACTTATATATTTATCTTTCTTTATTTTATTTAAACTACTTATTTTTTTTAACTCATTTATTATCTGAGTTATATTAGCTGCAGCTAATTTTCCTTTCATTCCTATTGTCCCCTTATCAGTTTATATTCACATTATATAAACTCTTCATTAATGTATATTTATATTCTATTGATTTTTAACTATCTTTCTCATAGAAATACCTATAGTCACAAATATAGTAGTCCATATACAACCCAAGAACATCCATGCTGCACTAGTCATTACATCGCCCCCCTTTTATGAAAATTCAACAATACCATCTATTTCATATTTATATTTATTTTTAATTGCCTTATATGATTGAATATATCCTACTATTAAAACACCTATAACGGCTATTCTACCTAGATTAACCCATATAACTAGACTTGGCATATTGGCAACGTAAGATGGTACCAAATTAAAGTTTCCAGCTTTAGCATAATCTAATGTAAAGAATATTAAAAATGTTATTATTGTTATAGGAGTCAAGAATTGATGGAATAGTCTAAAGTACCACTTTGGAACCTTCCATAAACCACCTTTATTCATTTCTTCAAGTGCTCTATCTTTTACACACCACCCAATTATAACTATTTCTATTAATCCTAATACTATTAATAAATAGTTACCTATCCAATTATCAACTTCTGTAAAGTATATTAACTCTGCTGTTTTTGTTAGTATTTGGCTCTAACGCAACAGGAAGACCTACTATTATATATCCAAAGAATACTATCCAAGCACCTTTTTTTTCTATTTATTCCTGCATCTTCTTCTAATAATGCAACTAAATAGTTATACATCGCTATTGCAGATGTTATACCCGCAAAGAATAATAATAAGAACCAAACTGCTCCAAATATTCCTCCGCCTGTCATAGTTCTAAATACGTTAGGCAATGCCATATAAGCAAGGCCTATACTTCCTTTTATACCTTCTTCACCTAAAAATGCATATGCTATAGGTATAACTGCTGTACCACCTAATATAACTTCTGCAAATTCATTTAATGATATTGTTGCTACTGAAGCAGTTATTATATCTTCATCTGGTTTAAGATAAGATGCATAATTTTGAATTATCCCCATACCTAAAGACAATGTAAAGAATATTTGACCAGACGCTGCTATTGCTGATCCCCAAGATAATTGACTAAAATCTGGATTCCATATAAAGTTTAACCCTTTTAATGAACTCCAATCTGGATTTACTGGTGCTCCTAAAGTTAATGATCTAATACATAATATGATTCCAAATGCATATAAAACAGGCATCATAATCTTTGCCCAAGACTCTATTCCCTTCTCTATTCCCTTCATTACTGCAAAAGCTAATACTAATAATGATATTATCCAAAATATTAAATTTGATGGATTTTGTATGTAAGATGCAAAAAATTCTCCTGTTGATATACTTGAATCCATATAACCACCAGTTAAAGAATTAAATCCATATCCCAATGACCATCCTATAAGTTGATTATAATAAGAGTTAACTAATATAGTAACACCAAATGCTATCATACCAGATAAAGAACCTACTATAATTGCTTTTTTAGGAGTCATAGCCTGTTTTGCTTGCAAATACATTATTGGACCCATAGTTCCATGTCCATATTTTCCTCCATATCTCCCTATACTCCATTCAACCATCATTAACGGCATACCTATCACTATTAATGCAAAGAAATATGGTATCATAAATACTCCTCCACCATTTGAAGCAGCTACATATGGAAATCTCCAAAAGTTCCCAAGACCAACAGCATTACCTGCCATTGCTAGTATAAGACCTACTTTAGATCCCCAATTCCCTCTACTTTCATCCATTTTGTATTCCCCCTTTATTTTATATGTATACTATTTTTAACATATTTATTACTTCAATTTTCAGTCTGTATGGAATTTTCTGAAAATTTTATTTTATGAAATAGCCACTATGTTTATTTGATAAACTTAGTGGCTAACTTAATATTATTAAAAGAATAGTATCACAATATTATATTGTTTTTCAATATTTTTTAATATAAATTAAAATTTTCTAAAATTTTAATTTATGTTTGTATTTCTTATAAAACTCTTGTAGATCCTCTGTATATTACTCCTCTAGATGCATCTACAGTTACTATTTCTCCATCTTTAACAGATTCTAATATATTTGTTGCAGATACTATAACTGGTTTATTTAAGCTTATACCTACTATAGCTGCATGAGATGTCATTCCACCTTCTTCAGTTATTATAGCAGCACATTTTTTCTATATGAGAGTTCATTTCTATATCAGTCATAGTTGTAACTAATATATCACCTTCATTAAATTCTACACAATCTTCGTTACCTTTTATAATACGAACTTTACCTTCTACAGTTTTAGATCCTACACCTATACCTTTTACTATTTCTTCACTTATAACATGAACTTTTATTAGGTTTGTAGTTCCGCTTATTCCAACTGGAACTCCAGCAGTTATAACTACTAATTCACCATTATTTATGTATCCTGCATTTTTAGATGTTTCTATAGAGTTTTCTATAACCTCATCTGTATTTCCTGCTACTTCAGCTTTAACTGGATAAACACCCCAAGTAAGAGCAAGTCTTCTCATTACCTTCTCATCATTTGTAGTAGCTATTATTGGACACTTAGGTCTGCATTTAGATACCATTCTAGCAGTATGTCCTGATGAAGTTGAAGTTATTATAGCTGAAGCATTTAAATTAACTGCTGTTGTACAAGTAGCATGACTTATAGCATCTGTAACAGTTTCGTTATTTCTAGAATTCTTTTCTAATAAGTTATCATAATTTAAAGTTTCTTCAGTTCTCTTTGCTATAGTAGCCATAATTTTTACTGCTTCTACTGGATATTTACCAGCAGCAGTTTCTCCTGATAGCATTATTGCATCTGTTCCATCGTATATAGCATTTGCAACGTCTGTAACTTCTGCTCTTGTTGGTCTAGGATTTCTCATCATAGAATCTAACATTTGAGTAGCTGTTATTACTGGCTTTCCTGCTTATTACATTTTGCTATCATCATTTTTTGAACTACAGGTATTTCTTCTGTTGGTATTTCAACTCCAAGGTCCCCTCTAGCAACCATTATACCATCAGATACAGCTATTATATCATCTAAGTTATCTACACCTTCTTGGTTTTCTATCTTAGATATTATTTGTATATCTGTTGCATTGTTTCTTTCTAAAACTTCTCTTATAGCTAATACGTCAGAAACTTTTCTAACGAAAGATGCAGCTATAAAATCTATTCCTTGAGATATACCAAATTCTATATCACTTATATCCTTATCAGTTAATGCTGGCAAGTTTATTTTTTACTCCTGGTACGTTTACACCTTTGTGGTTTTTTAACTATTCCTGAGTTTTCAACTATACAAAGTATGTCATCACCATTTACTTCTTCAACTCTAAGACCAACTAATCCGTCATCTATTAATATAGTATCCCCAGCAACTACATCATTTGCAAGTCCTTTATAACTTACTGTACATATTTCTTTTGTTCCTATAACATCTTTCATTGTTATAGTGAATTTTTGACCTTCTTCTAATAGTACTTCTGGTTGATCAAAATTCCCAGTTCTTATTTCTGGTCCTTTTGTGTCTAGTAATAGAGCCACTGGCTTATTTAACTTTTCTCTAACCTTCTTTACTAAATCCATTCTTCCTTTATGTTCTTCATGTGAACCATGAGAGAAATTCATTCTAGTTACATTTAATCCATTTTCAATTAATGCAGTTAATACTTCTTCCTTCTCTGATGCAGGTCCTAATGTACAAACTATTTTAGTCCTCTTAGTGTTTTTTAACATATATCTATTCCTCCTAAATTATATAGATAGTATTTTTACCATCTCATAAGTATCCTTATCAAATTCTTTAGTCATTGATAAAGCTTCATGTATGTCCATGTCTATGATTTTATTGTCTCTTATACCTACTACTCTAGCAGCTTTACCATCTAATAATAGCTCTACTGCTCTTACTCCCATTCTACTTGCTAATATTCTATCAAATGCTGTTGGGCTACCACCTCTTTGGACATGTCCAAGTACAGTTACCCTTAAGTCTGCTCCTGTCTCTTTTATTACTTCTTTTCCTAAGTCTTGAGCATTTCCAACACCTTCAGCTAAAACTATTATACTGTGTCTTTTTCCTCTTTTTTGAGTAGTCTTTAATTTATTACATACATCTTCTACTTTAAAGTCTACTTCTGGAACTATTACAGTTTCTGCCCCCCCTGCAAGACCTGCATATAAAGCTAAGTCTCCACAGTGTCTTCCCATTACTTCTATTATGTTAACCCTTTCATGAGAAGAAGATGTGTCTCTTATTTTACCTATAGCATCTATTATTGTATTTTGAGTTGTATCAAATCCTATAGTATAATCAGTATAAGCTAAATCATTATCAATAGTTCCTGGAATACCTATAGCTGGAAATCCTAGATCACTAAGTTTCTGAGCACCATTAAATGATCCATCTCCACCTATAACAACTAGACAATCAATACCATACTTTTTAAGAACTTTTACTCCTATTGCTCTTCCTTCTTCAGTTTTGAATTCTTCACATCTAGAAGATTTTAATATTGTTCCACCTCTATGTATAATATCTCCAACAGAAGATAGATTCATTTCTTGTATATCTTCTTCTATTAATCCTTTATATCCTCTGTTGATACCATAAACCTTACATCCATAGTATATTGCTGACCTAACAACAGCTCTTATAGCTGCATTCATTCCTGGAGCATCTCCTCCACTTGTCAATATTCCTATAGTTTTCATGGCTTTACCTCCTATATTCTCTATATTAACACCCTTAGGGACATTTTTAGTCCCTATTATATTTTTTTATCCCATTATGAGTAAAAAAATTAGGTCTACTAAAATGTCCATTTTATGATATTATAACATAATTTTTCCAATTTTTTTATATTAATATATATAATAAAATTTTTATTTTAATATCCTAATTTTTTTATATTTATTAACTATCTTATCTTTATATTTTCTTTTGGAAGTATATTATTTAATTCAGTAATTAATCTATCAGAAATAGTTACACTAAATCCATTATATTTATATAAATTTTTTAGTATCCTCTGCATATAAAAATATATTTTCTTCTCCTGGATATCTCTTTAATATATTAGATATATTCTCCATCATATTTAAATTATTATATGAATCTACTTTTAAATATAAACCATTTTTCGAGTTTTTTCTATGGTTTTCTGTATTATTAATATGTTTTTTTGAATCATATATTCCTCTATTTAGTTGATATACATTATCTATATCTACAATATCTCTTGCTACAATCTTAGGTTCTTCCCCTTCTTTTATATTTAATACTCCTCTTATAAAGATTATACTATCTTCATTTAGAATTTGGTTATATTTTTTTAAGGTTTGAGGGAATACTATAACTTCTATATTTCCATACAAGTCTTCTAAGTCTAAAAATGCCATTATATCATTACGTTTCGTAGTTTTTATAGTTTTATTTGCTATCATACCGCCCATTATTACATCTCTTTCATCTAAACTTAAGTATGATTCTTCATCTTCTTTTAAGGAATTTAATTTTCCATTATCTATCGATGTATTCTTAGTTAAAATTTCCTTGAACTCTGATAGTGGATGTCCACTTACATACATTCCTAAAACCTCTTTTTCTAAACTAAGTTTTTCTCTTTCTTGATATTCAGGTAATTTAGGTATTGTATTAGTCTCTTGTAAGTTATTTTCTTCACTAGCTCCAAAAACATCAAATAATGATATTTGACCTTGTACATTTTTCTTTCTATCCATAGATATACTATCTAAGACATTTTCATATCCAGCCATTAGACTTGCTCTATTTTCACTTATTTCATCAAAAGCACCACATTTAATTAAACTTTCTATAACTCTCTTATTAGTATCTTTTGAATCTAATCTTTTAGCTAAATCTGAGAAATCTACAAATTCACCATTAAGATTTCTTTCATTAATTATATTTTCTATAATATTTACACCAACATTTTTAACTGCTGCTAGTCCAAATCTTATATTATTTCCTTCAACCGAGAATTTAGAAAAACTTTTATTTATATCTGGCTTTAATACTTCTATACCTAATGCATTACATTCTCTTATATATTCTACAACCTTATCTGTATTTCCCATTACACTAGTTATTAAAGCAGCCATAAATTCAACTGGATAATATGCTTTTAAATATGCTGTTTGATACGATAAAACACCGTATGCCGCAGCATGCGATTTATTAAATGCATACTTTGCAAAGTCTATCATATCATCAAATATCTTATTAGCTATATCTTCTGGTACACCATTTCTTATACACCCAGCTATCTCTATATTTCCATTCTCATCTTCTTTTCCGTAAACGAAGTATCTTCTTTCCTCTTCCATTACGTCCATTTTTTTCTTACCCATAGCTCTTCTAACTAAGTCACTACGTCCATACGTATATCCGCCTAATTCTCTAACAACTTGCATAACTTGTTCTTGATAAACTAAACATCCATAGGTAACTTCCATGATAGGTTTTAGCTTTTCATGTAAGTATGTTACATTTTGTGGATTAGTTTTATTTTCAATGTAAGTTGGTATGGAATCCATAGGACCTGGTCTATATAAAGATATTCCCGCTACTATATCTTCAAAATTATCTGGCTTTAATTGTTTCATGAATACCCTCATACCAGCACTTTCTAACTGGAATACACCTAATGTATTTCCTGAAGATAAAAGTTCAAATACCTTGGGGTCATCATAATCCATCTTTGAAAAATCTATTTTTCTATTATGATTCTTTTCTATTAAGTTAAGTGCATCTCTTATTACTGTAAGCGTTCTAAGTCCTAAGAAATCCATCTTTAGTAGGCCAAGTTCTTCTAGTGTAGTCATTGTAAATTGAGTTGTTATAGCATCTTGATGTTTATAAAGTGGAACATATTCATCTACTGGATTTTTAGATATAACTACACCTGCTGCATGAGTAGATGCATGTCTTAACATACCTTCTATTCTCTTTGATATATCTATAACTTCTCTAGTTTCTCTATCTTGTTGATATAAATCTCTTAGTGTTGGATTAGTTTCTAGTGCCTTATCAATAGTCATACCAAGTGCAAAAGGTATTTCCTTTGCTATTTTATCAACTTTATTATATGGTATGTCTAAAACTCTTCCTACATCTCTTATAGCCGCTTTTGCTCCCATTGTTCCAAATGTTATTATCTGAGCAACATGGTCTTCTCCATATTTTCTTTTAACATAATCTATAACTTCTTCTCTTCTTTCATAACAGAAGTCTATATCTATATCTGGCATAGATACACGCTCAGGATTAAGGAAACGCTCAAATAGAAGAGAATATTTTATAGGGTCTATATCCGTTATCTTTAATGTGTATGCAACTATAGAACCTGCAGCACTACCTCTTCCAGGACCAACCATTATATTATTTTCTTTTGAGAAGTTTATAAAATCCCAAGTTATTAAGAAATATTCTACATAACCCATCTTCTCAATTACACCTAACTCGTAGTTAAGTCTATCTATAATTTCTTGGCTTGGATTATCATATCTTTCTTCAAGACCTTTAAAACATAATTCTCTTAGATAAGTATCTGGAGTATATCCTTCTGGTACATCATATTTAGGAAGATGTATTGTATTAAAATCAAATTCTATATTACACATTTCAGCTATCTTAACTGTGTTATCTATAGCCTCTGGTGCATATGGAAATAATTCTTCCATTTCTTCTCTTGATTTTAAATAAAACTCATCACTACCAAATCGCATTCTATTTGGGTCATTCACTGTTTTTCCCATTTGTATACACATTAGTACATCATGTATTTTAGAGTCTTCTTTATTTACATAATGTATATCATTAGTTGCAACTAATGGTATATTAATTTCCTTAGATAATTTTACTAAAGCTGCATTGACTTCCTTTTGTTCTGGTAAACCGTGATCCTGTATTTCTAAATAAAAATTCCCTTCTCCAAATATATCTCTATATTGTAATGCTATATTTTTAGCCTTTTCATAATTCCTATCCATTAAAGCCTGAGAAATATCTCCTGCTAAACAAGCAGATAGTGCTATTATTCCATCACTATATTTTTTTAACTCATCTATATCTACTCTAGGCTTATAATAAAATCCTTCTACATATGAAGTAGATACCATTTTAATTAAGTTTTTATATCCATCCATATTTTTAGCTAGAAGAATTAAGTGTCCTTGTCTTTTATCATAGTTAGGATCTTTATCTCTCAAGCTACGTGGAGCTGTATATACTTCACAACCTATAATTGGTTTTATTCCTTGTTTTTTAGCTTCTTTATAGAAATCTATTACACCAAACATACATCCATGGTCTGTTATGGCAACAGAACTCATATTTAATTCTTTTGCTCTACTTATAAGGTTCTTTACTCTAGAAAAACCGTCTAGTAAGCTATATTCAGTATGAACATGAAGATGTGCAAAATCTTTACTCATCCTATCACCTCCTAGATTATTCTTTAATTTTACCATAAAATTTATTTATCTTGAGCGATGTATCAATAAAATACATCATATTACTATCGATATGATATTAATATACCAATCAAATATGATTAATATATTTTGTTGATTATATGATTAAATAATCTTAATCTAATTAGTTAGTTAAAGTGTAATTACCCAAAATAAAAGGAGATATATCAAAATATATCCCCTTTTTATTTATTCTCGCTTACTTCTTAAGTCATTCGCTATTTCTTCTATTTTCCTTAGTCTATGGTTAACTCCAGATTTTCCTATTGGAGGTTCTAACATTTCTCCTAATTCCTTTAGGGTCATGTCTTCACACTCTAACCTAATTCTAGCTATCTCTTGTAAATTTTCTGGTAGACTACTTATACCTATCGTATCTTGGATAAGCTTTATATTTTCTATCTGTCTAACAGATGCATTTACAGTTTTTGAAAGATTTGCAGTTTCACAATTAACTATACGATTTACATTATTTCTCATAGCCTTCACTATTTTCGTATTTTGTAGGCTTAAAAGGGCATTGTGTGCTCCTATTATACTAAGTAAATCTGATATTTGTTCACTTTCTTTTAAGTATACTACAAAGTTATTTTTTCTTGAAACAACCTTACAGTTGAATCCTAATTTATTTATTAAATCTTTTAAAGATTTAGCAAAATCCTCATTATTAGTTACAAATTCCATATGATAGTTTTTTCCAGGATCACTTATAGACCCGCCTCCTATGAATGCGCCCCTTATAAATGACCTTATACACTCTTCATTTTGTAATAAGTTTTCAGGAACTTTATTTACAGTATAAAATCCATCCCCTGGTTCTAATATTCCAAGCTCTCTTAATAAATTTTCTGATCCCATTTCACTTGTTACTATAAGAACATAACTATTATTTCTTTTTAACATTTGATTCTTATTTACAGATATAGTCGTATTTATACCAAAATTTTGTTTAAGTAATTTAAATACTTTTCTTGCTACAGAATTTAATTCTGTAGTAATCTTTAAATTCAATTTTCTATAACCTGCAATCTGTATACTTCCTGCTAATCTAACTATTGCAGCTAATTCAGTCATATTACAATAATCATCATTAGATATAACCCTTGCTAATTCATTTTTAGTTTCAGCTGAAAAAGACATATCTATCACCTATTTTACTAGTTCTTTTTTAGCCTTTTTTTTATTTCTTGCAAGGCTACTTTTATTATTTCTTTTTCGTCATCATATCTAGCTAAATCAACAACTCTATCTAAGTGTATAAATTTAGCATCAATGAATCCTTCTTCTTTTTGTGGAACTGTATTCATATTTCTTGCTTGCATTAAGTACCAAAAAACCGTTTTATGAACAGCTCTATTTTCATCCCAGTTTTCTTTAAATGTGTAATGAATTTCTCCTAAGTACTTTAATATATCTGCTTTTACTCCTGTTTCCTCTAGTACTTCTCTAAGTGCTGCTTCTTGTCTATTCTCTCCTTCTTCTACCTTTCCCTTTGGTAAAACCCAATCTCCATTGAATTTTCTAAGTAAAAGTATAGCATTGCCAAAAAGCACTACACCACCGGCACTAACCTCTTCTCTCATAGATGTTCACTCCTTAAAACTAACATAATAATAAGGATTTCTACATAAATCTTTAAAATCCTTTTTTACTTATCTTTGTCATTATCATGACGTAGTGCCAAATTAATTACTATATCCGAAATATGACCTGCATCGTGTCTAATATAATTATTTTTTATTTCAATTAGATTTTCTTCTATAGTTTTTGCTCCCATAGTTTTTAATATTTTTCTTTGTTTATCATCTAATATAACTTGTTTTGCACCATCTTTTTGATATCTATCAATCATTTCTTTAGGCAAAACTTCATTATTAGATATTACATAATCTATTATATTTTTATTGGTATGCTTTACTATAGCATTGACATGATCTAAAACATTATGGTCATCTGTTTCTCCTGGTTGAGTCATTATATTACATATATACACTTTAGGAGCTTTAGATTTTTCAATTGCATCAACCACTCCATTTACTAATAAATTCGGTATTATGCTCGTATATAAACTTCCTGGACCCATAATAATTATATCAGCATTTTCTATAGAGTTAATTACCTCATCTAAAGGTACTGCATCTTGTTCATCTAAATATACTCTTTCTATATAGGTTTTGTCATCTTTAACCTCTTTTGGTATTCTAGATTCACCTTTTACTATTTTCCCATTTTTTAGCTTTGCTATCAAGTTTATATCATTTAAAGTTACTGGTAGAACTTTTCCTGTTATGGCAAATATTTGACTCATTTTATATAATGCAACTTCAAAGTTTCCGTATAATCCATTCATAGCAGCTAAAAATAAATTCCCAAAACTCTGACCTTTTAAAGCGCCTTCTGTAAATCTATATTGCATAACTTCTTTCATAGTTGGTTCTATATTAGCTAAAGCTAGTAAGCAGTTTCTTATATCTCCAGGAGGTAACATACCCAAGTCTTCCCTAAGTACACCAGATCCTCCACCATCATCTGCAACAGTAACAATTGCAGTTATATTACGAGTTCTCTTTTTCAATCCTCTTAAAAAAACAGATTGACCCGTTCCTCCTCCGATAACTACTACATTAGGATCCGTACTTTCTTTATCATCTATCGTAATCGATTTTAATCTTTCATCTTTCGCCTTCTTATATACATATATAGATGTTAATAAAGCAATCCATCCTACAATTCCTATGACCATAAATATACTTGTCATTTTTGCCTCCATACTATCTTAACATAGAGTCTCTATGCTTTTTAACCACTCTATAACCTCTATTAACTAAATCATCGTATATAAGATTTGATATAGTAACTGATCTGTGTCTTCCTCCTGTACATCCAATTCCTATTACTAGATGTTGTTTTCCTTCCTCAATATATTGAGGAACTAAAAACTGTATCATATCAGTAAGTTTTGCATAAAACTCTTCACTAATCTTAGAGTTCATAACATAATCTCTAACTTCTTTATCATCACCAGTCTTAGGTCTTAAATCTTCAATATAATATGGATTAGGTAAGAATCTAACATCAAATACAAGATCACAGTCAGATGGTATTCCATGCTTAAATCCAAAAGATACTACTGATATTGTTAGCTTAGGATTATTCTCACCTATAGAGTATATTTTTCCAATTTCCTCTTTTAAATCTTTAGGCTTCATATTTGTTGTATCTATTATACAACTTGCCTTTTCTCTTAAAGGCTCTAATATCTTTCTTTCCATTTTTATACCTTCTGGTATTTGTATATTCTTAGATAATGGATGATTTCTTCTCGTCATCTTATATCTTTTTAATAAAACATCGTCTGAACAATCTAGATAAAGTATTTCATATTGATAATTTTCTTTTTCCAAATATGCTAAACTTTCGTAAAGCGTTTTCAAAGAACTTTCTTCCTCTTATATCTATACCTAAAGCAACCTTATCTATACTAGAATTAGGTTGATAGCATAACTCTGCAAATTTAGTTATTAAGGCAGGAGGTAAGTTATCTACACAGTAAAAACCCATGTCTTCTAAAGCTCTCATAGCTTCACTTTTTCCTGAACCTGATAGTCCTGTTACAATTACAAATTTCATAATATTCCCCCTTTTCACCTATATTTTTATATTTTCTATTAATGATAAATCTACACTTGCTTCTTTTACAATTTTCATAGCTAAATCGAAGTTACCTACATTCTGAGGTATATGAGCATCTGACCCTATGATAAATTTATTTCCTATGCCTTTTATTTTAACTAATTGACTACTATTTAAAAATCCATGACTACTATTTATTTCTAATCTTGTATCTGTATTTTTTGCTACCTTCGCTATTTCTTCTATATACACATCACCCTTATCTCCAGGATGAGTTATTATGAATATGTCATTATTTTTCATAGCATTTATTATAGCCTTAGTATTGTAATCTTTAGATTTTTCATTTTTTATCATGTAGTTATTACAATGATTAAACATACTTTTTAAAGATGTCGGCGTAGATGCAAAATGATATCCAGCCATAATATAGTCACAGTTTTCAATAATTTTATCATTTATGTCTATATTTCCGTAACTATCTAAAATATTACATTCCATACCAAGAAGAATTTCTATATTTGAATATTTTTCATTTAATTTATCTATTTCTTCTCTCATCTTATAAATATCATTTAATTTTATTCCATATGCTAAATGTTTATATCCATGGTCTGATATTCCTATTGTTTTAATACCTTTAGAAATAGCTTCTAATACATTCTCTTCTATAGTTCCTTTCCCATGGCTATATTTAGTATGAGTATGATAATCTGCTAGTATTTGCATTTATTAATCCTCTCCAAGTATTTTGACTTCTTCCTCTAAAGTTATTCCATATTTTGCTTTTACTGTACTTTTAACTATATACATTAAATCTAAAATATCCTTAGCTTTAGCATTCCCTAAATTTACAACAAATCCACAGTGCTTTTCAGAAACTTGTGCACCTCTTAGTGTAAGTCCTCTTAATCCACTATCATCTATTAATTTAGCTGCGAAATGACCTTCTGGTCTTTTAAATGTACTTCCTGTCACTTGGTAAGCTTAAAGGTTGCTTTGTAACTCTTCTTTGAGTAAAATCAGCCATTGTTGCTTTTATTTCATCATAACTTCCATTTTCTAACTCTATCTGAGCAGATAATACTATATAATCTGTTCTTGAAAGTATACTTCTTCTATAAGAAAACTCCATTTGTTCATTTGTAAAGTCAAGTATATTTCCATCTGTATCCATAAGTCTGACAGACTTAACTATATCCTTCATTTCTCCGCCATAAGCACCTGCATTCATAGCTAATGCTCCTCCTAGAGTTCCTGGTATACCAGCCGCGAATTCAAATCCTTTTAGTTCAGCTCTTAATACAGCTTTTCCTACAAACGAAAGTAATGCACCAGATTGTATATTTACTATATTTCCATCGATATTAAAATCATTGAAGTTATCTGATATTTCTATTACTACTCCTCTAACTCCACCATCTTTCACTAAAAGGTTAGATCCATTACCTATTACAATATAAGGTACATTTTCTTCTTTTAAAAGCTTTACAACTTTCGCTATTTGTTCTTCTGTTCTAGGTTTAACTAATATATCTGCCGGTCCACCTACTCTAAAAGAAATATGCTTTTTCATAGGCTCATCTAATTTTATATCTTCTTTATCTATTATATTTAACAAACATTCATATATATATTTCTTATTCATTAAATTTCCTCCATAATTAAAATATTTTATTAATTTATCGCTTACATTTACACTATATTATTTTTATATAATTAATATAATAATGTATTAAAAAAAAATAACATATAAAAAGGTCTTAAAAGTATTAAAAAAGCGTTGATATTACTATATCAACGCACTATTTTCTATAATATATAATTTTACTTATTATGTGCCGCTTTCTCACTACTTTGGTTTCGTATAAATATTTTATTATACATATATGGAATTAAAATAGCACCACCTATCATATTACCTATTGTTACAACTATTAAATTAGTTATTAATTGTCCTATAGTTACATTAGCACCTAATAGCATACCCATTGGTATAAAAAACATATTTGCAACACTATGCTCAAATCCACATAGTACAAATAG
>ENA-OQBV01000742-OQBV01000742.1-human-gut-metagenome-genome-assembly--contig:-NODE-742-length-18065-cov-3.287156_pt1 | contig 18065 bp, 13 predicted proteins | sample MGYA00242750_ERZ504559 | MGnify/ENA primary metagenome ERZ504559 (study PRJEB26092, sample SAMD00036230) | human gut metagenome | host: Homo sapiens | study: EMG produced TPA metagenomics assembly of... | reverse complement strand
AAAGCAGAAACAAAAATTGCTCTCGGAGCAACGGTAGGATCTGCTACGATATCGTACAGGACGCTGCTTTGATAAATGCAAACATGCCGCTCTTCAGCAAAGCAGCCTTTACTGAGACGGCATCCATCTTGCTCACATCCTCTTTTCCGAACTCTTCATAGTCCTGTTCCTGAGCAGCCTCTACGGTAATGCTCAACACTTTACGGCGAGCTCCACGCTCCACACTTGTTACTACGCCACTTACCGGCGAAACGAATTGTACTTCTGGATGGTTCTTGTCTATAAACAAAGGACCTCCGGCCATTACATATTCCTGTTCTTTTACGACCACCTTAGGAGTTACACCTGTAAAGTCATCGGGGCACAAAGCATAAAATCCCGGTTCCTTCACAGCCACAACCTCAGCGGCAGCCTTGCCTTTCAGGTTTATGTCCAAGCCTTTACGCAATTTTATTAAATTTGCCATATTGGGTTATAAAAATGGTTTTATAATTTGCGTGCAAAAATAAACAAAAAATAAGGAAATCAAGAAGAATTCCTGTGCTAATTAAAGAAATAATTCCTTAAAGACGGAGTTTAGCCAAAGGGAATATGTTTTTCTTCAACAAAAGCGACAAATGAATTACCGCCGGCATAAGTCTCAAGCTTATTACCGGCGGTAATTTCATAAAACATCTGTCACTCTTCAGGAGCAAACATCGGATCCCAGGCAGGCAGACGAACTGGTTTCTGCTTGAATATGTCAAGAACCTTCTTGGGTACATACTTGGTCTCAAGCACCAGACGGAACATGTATTCATTAAACCATTCATCGGTCATGATCAAATGTCCTTTATAACCAGACTGAGCGCCCCAGCTATTTTCTACCATCCATTTCTTTGGCTTTCCGTTTTCATCCAGATCTACAGCCATTAGAGTCATAGCATGAGCTGACATACTGGCAAAAGTCTGGATTCGCTGTTTTTTATCCATACCGAAAGTCGTTCCCAACAGAGAACCAAAGTCATAATTATTCACATCCAGCAATCCTCGCTTAGAGTCCAACTGAGTCACATCACTGGAAAAATACATACGTGTACTATCTTTCAAGGAAGCTATGGCCATCTCTTTGATTTCCTCTACCGGAAGATTCACATATGTCCAGTTCTTACCGTCATAACGGTGACGGTCAAAATCTATTTCATAACATTTATAATACTCACGTGAAGGGTCATTCATCACCATCACATAATTGGTCAGCAGATTCTTATCTCCGTACTTCTCCAGAAAACTCATTGGAGTGTGATGCTCTGTCTCAACAGGATTTCCCTTTACATCCTTACGGACATAATCAAATTCCGTAGGAGGAACACCCAGATTCAACACCAGTATCCGATATACCGTTTCCAGCATTTCGGTCTTACGCGCCTCTATCTTCTTGACATCCATTCCTTTCTGTACGCTTTCGCGCAGTTCCAGCCCAGATTCTTTCAGCTTCAGTCCGATCAGAGACGACATCTGAGAAGTGTGTTCGCTGCTATAAGTTTCAGGCATCACTTCTTTGGGAACTAATCCATATTTTGAAACGATATCAGCTACTCCCGTAAATGTACCGCCATCACTCAAAGGATGTTTGAAAAGCCATTCTACTGTCTGGTTGCTCATCGGCTCTTTTGCCGTATCAATTACTCCCTGCAAAAACAGATTGGACTTCTCCAACTGATCCCAGAAAAACGAATATGCCTGAGAAAACTCCAAAGAAGGAAGATTATATCGGGCGATAGCCTTTGCCCGCATTACATTCAGACCTGTAAAAAGCCAGCATCTTCCAGACGACTGCTGGTCTGTAATACCTTTTGATTCTACCTTAATGGAAAAATCAGTATCAAGTCCTTGCTGATTCTCCTGATTTAACGACAGTTTCCGGATATCAGTACCTCCTATTGCATTGCGAATCGCTTTATCTGCCGACGTATTCTTATACGAGGACTGAATCTGTTTCAGCATTTCATTGGAAATGCCTCCCTGCTGCGCCTGAACCGTCAAAGTCAAGGCAGCCAGGCAAGCCAAAGTAATATGTTTCTTCATGCTATCTATTATATTGGGTTAAACATTCTTTTTCTCACTTACATCTGTCCCTATCCGATATATTTTATAACCTAAGCTAGCCACCAGGATACTCATTAACGGACTGAGCAGATTAAAAAAAACAATAAGGCAAATAAGTCAGTGTTGGCACACTGAGAATGGTTGCCTGTGTCATTCCGCAAGTATTCCATGGAATTAATACAGAGGTAACAGTAACAGCATCCTCTGTTGTACGGCTCAGCAAACGGGATTCATAGCCATTCTTCCGATAAATCTCCTTAAACATGTTCCCGGTAAGAATAATGGATATATACTGATCTGCCGTAGCAAGATTCAAAAACAGGCCGGCTCCTACCGTAGAAGCAATCATTCCAACCAGACGTCGCGTCAGACGTACAAAAACCGAAGTAATACTTCCCAACATACCACAAGCTGTCATTGCACCGCCCAGACACATGGCGCAAAGGATCAGCCAAATGGTATCCATCATACCTCCCATGCCACGAGTTGCTATCAATTCACTTAATTCCGGAGAAGAGGCTGTTAATTGAGTTGCACTGAATAAAGAAGTCAATGTGGCCCGATATAAAGCTTCTCCCCTATTCTGTACCGTGCCGGCAATTTCCAGCAAAACATCCGTTTGAAAGCACAACATACAAATCACCGCCAAGGCTGTAGAAATAAACAGGGTAACAATAGAAGGAACTTTACGCGCGATCAGAATTCCGGTAATAACCGGAACGATCAAGAGCCAGATCGAAATATGAAACCGCTCAGCCAGGCCATCTGTAAATAGTACGGCATCAGTCCCCAACTCAGAAGAATTCATAAATCCCACTGTTGTAAAAATAGCCAAAGTGATCAGCATAGACGGAACAGTAGTAAACATCATGTAACGTATATGCGTAAAAAGCGGAGTGTCTGTCACGGAAGATGCCAATACTGTGGTATCTGACAAAGGAGAGATCTTATCTCCGAAATAGGCTCCTGATATAATGGCCCCGGCAATCCATCCCTCCTCAAATCCCTGAGCTTTACCAATTCCCAGCAAAGCAATACCAATAGTAGCAATGGTAGTCCAGGAACTGCCAGTCATTACTGACACAACAGCACAGATTATACAGCAAGAAACCAGGAAAAACTTCGGATGAATAACCTGTACTCCATAATAAATCAAAGTAGGAACTACCCCACTCAACATCCAGGCAGCAGAGAGTGCTCCGATAATCAACAGAATAATCAGGGCCGTGCTTACCCCCGCAATATTATTTACAATGGCATGTTCTATATCTTTCCAGGGGATATGGTATCCGACCATGCCTATTCCGGCACAAAGCGCCGTTGTCACCAGCAAACAGATTTGACTGCCACCTCCCAAAGCATCAGCTCCAAACAAACGGATCGTGAAAAACAATAAAACAATCAAAACCACAATCGGCAATAAGGAAACAAAGGGAGAAGGATACTTTCTGTTCTCTACGTAATACATACCTTTTTTTACTCTTTCAATAATAATATTTTTAATATTCAACTTTTCCGCGTGCAAAATTCCGAATATTTTTTCATTTTACATAACGTTTAAAGCTTTATATTTGTTTTTGAAGCCAATATATTCCATTTTACGCATAATAATACACATTATAACCGGTTCTTTAATTCCTTTAACTAGCCGGATCATGCTGAAAACAAAAAAAATTGTACTTTTGTAGACTTTTATAAAACAATGAGTCATTTCAAGCGAATAAAACATACCATACGAACCCTTATTATTCTGACACTGGTCATCTACTTCGGAATAATCATACTTTTGAGCATCCCTTTTGTCCAAAAGCAAATCAGTCATTATGCCAGCCAGGAATTACATCGTTTGTTTCGCACTGAAGTCAATATAGGAAATATCAACTTAGGTCTTCTCAACCGCATCATCATTCAGAATGTATCACTTCAGGACCGCTCCGGAAAAGATATGCTTAAAATAGCCCGCTTTTCCGCAAAAGTGGATATTCCTTCACTCCTGCAAGGGAAATACGCATCAATAGCGTACAATGTTTGGCCTCAACGCCAGACTGAACAAACCGTCTCCTGATGAAGATGCTAATTTCCAATTCATCCTGAATACTTTCGCGAAGAAAGACAGTACGAAAGAAAAAAGCAATATTGATTTAAGGATTAACACGATCCTTATTCGTCGTGGACAAATTCATTATGACCTGTTGTCTGCTCCGGAAACTCCGGGTGTATTCAACACGAACCACATCGGAATTACAAACCTTTCGGCAACTTTAGCCTTAAAAGCCCTCTCAAATGATTCTCTGAATGCACAGATACGACGTATGAGTTTTAATGAGCAATGCGGACTCAAACTTAAACGTATCACCTTGCGTGCTACCGCAAACCATCAGGGATTACAAGCTAACGGCATAGAAATAAGTCTGCCCAAAACAACATTCCGAGTAGATACGCTGTCCGCTGCCTATGACAGTATCAGGCAAACGTCCGGCATGCCACAAGACATACGTTACATGGGGAAGGTACAGGCTTCAGTCACCCTATCCGATTTGTCCTGCTTTCTGCCAGCCTTTCAGCACTTCAACGATCCGTTCGAGTTACAATTCTCGATTAACGGACATAACCGGCATATCCAATGCAGTGATTTTTATCTGACCAATCCGGATAAAGACCTCCAGCTTCAGGCTGAAGCACTCTTCAATGGAGAACGCAAAAATTCTTCTGCATATATATTCGGCAAGGTATCCCATCTGGACATCAATGAAAAGGGATTTAACTGGCTGCATCAGAATCTGACCGGGAAAAAGGACTTACCGGGAATCTTGAAACGAATCAATTATTTCCATTTTAACGGAGATGTTTCCGGGTATCCCCATTTGCTGACTATGCACGGCCTGATCCGGAGTGGAGCCGGAAATGTACAGGCTAACGTAACCATGCATACTGATACGTTGACAAATGCGCATTCTTATTCCGGAAAGATAAAGAGCAAGGAATTAAGAATAGGAAAACTGTTAGCCAAAGGAAACAAATTCGGGAATGCTGCATTCGACATTGAACTAAAAGGACTCAAATATCGTAACAACCAGCCCGAATCATATATTAAAGGAGTGATTTCTTCTCTGGAATACAATCATTATGAATATCAGAATATCACATTGGACGGACAATACCGTCCAGGAAGCTTCAACGGACGCCTCGCACTGGATGACGAGAATGGGCTGATCAATATTGAAGGAAATTTCAATACGGCGCAAAAAAACACCCGTTTTAATCTGAGGGCTATCATGCGCAACTTCCGGCCCAACGCACTCCGGCTGACTGATAAATACCAGAATACAGATATCTCATTAAACCTGACAGCAGATTTCTCCGGTCATTCGATTGACGATATGCAAGGGGGAATCCAACTGGACAGCTTGTCCGTCAGGAATCCGATGGAGAATCTATCTTACTTTATGCCCAATCTGACCATTACAGCCGGGAATAAAGGTATAGAAAAAGAAATCAAAATCAATTCTCCCTTTTTGCAAGGAACTATACAAGGGAATTATTCTTATCAAACCATTTCCGCCAGCATCATCAAAACAGTGCAGCGTTACATCCCGTCACTTTTGACGGCAGAAACCAAACAAATCAAATCCAACAACGATTTCCGTTTTGATTTAAAAATGGAAAACAGCGACTTGTTGTCTAAAGTCATTGGTATTCCGCTGGATCTCAAAATGCCGGCAACCTTAAACGGCTACTTCAATGACAGCCTTACCCGTCTGAAGGTAAACGGATATTTTCCGGAATTCACTTATAACAATACCCGCTATGAATCGGGAACGATTCTCTGTGAAAATCCGGGAAACCAGCTGCAATGCAAGGTCCGGGCAAACATGATGATGAAAAAAGGCAGCATGCTTAACCTCAGCCTGAATGCCAATGCCAAAGACGACCGTCTGCACACTACAGTGAATTGGGGAAACAACACCAACGTAACTTACAGTGGGGAAATTGATGCAATTGCCAGTTTCAATCAATCAGCTGACAAGAAACAAATACAAACCTACATAGATATCCTGCCCAGCCGTGTCGTTCTGAATGACACAACCTGGCACATTCACCCTGCTGCCATCAGCATAGCCAAGGACAGCATTGAAATAAATGACTTCCTGTTTGAACATCAAGACCAGTATTTAAGGATTAACGGAAGGCTTGGAAAAACCAGCGCAGATTCTTGTCTGGTAAATATGAAAAACATTAATCTGCTGTATATTATGGATATGATCCAGTTCCATGCTGTCAAGTTCTATGGACTGACCAGCGGAAAAGTCTCTCTCTATCATATTCTTGATGAACCTGTCATGCTGGCAAAACTGAATGTAAAGGATTTCTCCCTGAATGACGCTTTGCTTGGACAGGCAGACATCACCGGCAGTTGGGACAAAGAGCTGGGAGGAGTACGCCTGCTTGCTGATATTCGGGAGGACAGTCTCCATACCACTATGGTAAACGGCTATGTTTCACCCAAACTGAAAGGACTCGACTTACATATACAAGCCGGAGGTACAACTTTGGCTTTTCTACAGCCTTTTGTCAAGAGTATTTTCACCGATGTAAGAGGAAGAGCCCACGGAAATGTCAGATTATACGGGCCATTCTCAGGACTCGACCTGGAAGGAGATGTCAAAGCCAATATGGGAATGAAAGTTAATATCCTTAATACCCGCTTCGAAGCGCAGGCAGACTCTGTCCATATCACTTCCGGACAATTCAAGTTTCAGAACGTGCAGTTGACGGATGCTGAGGGAAACCACGGAACGGCCCAGGGAACATTAAGACATACAAAACTGAAAAACTTAGCCTATCAGTTCGCCTTCAACACCAATAATATGCTGGTTTATAATACCAGCAGAGAAACACCCGACTTCCCGTTCTATGGAAGAATTTACACAACCGGCGATGTATCCATACGAGGAGGAGACAATGCTTTGAATGTAGACGGGAACATGCGGGCGGACAGAAATACAGCTTTTGCCTATGTTCTGGGTACGGCGGCTGAAGCCACCAATAACCAGTTTATTACATTCGTAGACCGTACACCCAAGCGCAAACAGGAAATCATACAGACTGAGGTTTATCACTATCTGAACCGTCCGGAAGAGGAAGAAGATGATGATACCCCTCTGGATGTTCACATCAATTTGCAGATCGAGCCTACGCCCGAAGCGAACATGAAGATTATCATGGACCCGGCTGCAGGTGACTATATTTCAGCTACCGGAACAGGAAACTTGCGTATCAACTTTTTCAATAAAGGCGATTTCCAGATTTTCGGAAACTACAATATAGCGCAGGGTATTTATAAAATGAGTATGCAAAATGTCATCCGCAAAGACTTTACACTCCAGCCGGGAGGTATTGTTACTTTCAACGGAAATCCCAAAGCTGCCAACTTAAACGTACAGGCAGTATACACCGTCAATTCAGCATCTCTTAACGATCTGATTGCCAATGCAACATCATCAAAAGGAAATGTACGCGTCAACTGTCTGCTGAATCTGACCGGAAATCTTACCTCTCCTAATCTGACCTTCGATCTGGAACTGCCAACGGTCAATGAAGAAGACCGGGAGTTGGTGAGAAGTCTTACCAGTACAGAAGAACAAATGAATACACAAATCATTTACTTGCTGAGTGTTGGTAAGTTCTATGCATACGACTATAACAATGCCAGCCAGTCTGACGCAACCAGTTCTCTGGCTTTCAGCACACTGTCGGGACAACTGAACAACATGCTTTCACAAGTCATTGACAGCCAGAACTGGAATCTGGGAACTAACCTGACGACCGGCGAAAAAGGATGGAGTGATGTGGAAGCAGAAGCAATCCTGTCCGGACGAATGCTGAACAACCGTTTGATCATCAACGGTAACTTCGGCTACCGGGAAAATACCATGCGGAACACAAACTTCGTGGGAGACTTTGAAGCCATCTGGCTGTTAAGTAAAAACGGAGATTTCCGATTAAGAGGATACAACCAGACAAATGACCGGTACTTTACCAAATCAACCTTAACGACACAAGGTATCGGTATTATGTACAACAAAGATTTCAGCAACTGGAAAGAGCTTATCGACTGGTTCCTGCGCCGTAGAAAACTACGGACTTCCAGACAAAAGAAGAATGACGAAGAGAAATACTCTCAGCCACAGACAATAGCCCGACCGGCTGACGAGGAGAAAACAAGTTCGCCAGACAAAGACAATAAAGAAAATTAAGTGAATCACATATACATAACAAACAGCTATGATGGAAATAAAAAACTATTATTTACCGGCGGAATGGCATCCTCAAAGCTACATTCAGCTAACCTGGCCTCATAAGGATACAGACTGGGCATACATGCTGGAAGAAGTAGAGAAATGCTTTCTGGAGATAGCCACTCATATTGCTCAACGGCAACCCTTGTTGCTTGTCGCGCCTCAGTTTCCTGCAGTATTGGAAAATTTTGCCAATCGCGACAACATCTGTTACATACCGTGTCCGACCAATGATACCTGGGCACGCGATCATGGATTTATCACCTTGCTCCAAAACGAATCAGCTCCGTTGCTGCTTGATTTCTGTTTCAACGGATGGGGCATGAAGTTTGCTGCCAATAAAGACAACCTGATCAACTCGGAACTGATCAAGGCTGATTGCTTAAAGGGCAGTTATGTCAATTGCCGCAACATCGTTCTGGAAGGCGGATCCATTGAAAGCGACGGATGCGGAACCCTGCTTACTACCTCCACCTGCCTACTGGCTCCCAACAGAAACGATACGATGGACCGTGCACAGTTGGAAGATTATCTGAAGGAACGCTTTAATTTGCAGCAGATATTGTGGCTTGACCATGGTTATCTGGCCGGAGATGATACAGACAGCCATGTAGATACTCTGGCGCGTCTCTGTCCGGACCATACCATCGTATATGTACAATGTACAAACCCTGAAGATGAACATTATGAGAGTCTGCAGGCTATGGAAAGACAACTCCGGACATTCCGTACTCTTGAAGGTCTTCCCTACCGGCTGCTTCCTCTCCCCATGCCTGATGCTATTTACAGTGAAGAAGGAGAACGGCTGCCTGCAACTTATGCCAATTTCCTGATTATGAACGATGCTGTATTATATCCGACATATGCACAGCCGGACAAGGATCTGCAGGCCAAGGATGTTCTGGCACAAGCCTTTCCTGACAGAGAGATTATCGGAATTGATTGCAGAGCCCTGATCCAGCAGCATGGTTCCCTTCATTGTGTCACCATGCAATACCCCAAAGAAGTAAAATAAACCGTTAAATATGAAGAAGATCATTCGCGTCGGTATCGTTCAACAAGCATGTTCCAACGATATCAAATTCAATTTGGAAAAGCTTCACCGCAACATTGCCTCTGTGGCACAGGCTGGAGCACAACTGGTTGTTTTGCAGGAATTGCACAATACACCGTATTTTTGCCAGACTGAAGACACCAACATGTTCGATCTGGCAGAGCCCATTCCCGGTCCTTCTACCGGTTTCTACAGTGAATTGGCTGCAGCATATCACATTGTACTGGTCACTTCACTTTTTGAACGCCGGGCACCGGGGCTGTACCACAATACAGCCGTCGTTTTTGACTCCGACGGAAGCATCGCCGGAAAATACCGTAAAATGCATATTCCTGACGATCCAGCCTATTATGAAAAGTTCTATTTCACTCCCGGTGACTTAGGTTTCGAACCGATCCAGACTTCTATCGGAAAACTGGGCGTCCAGGTTTGTTGGGATCAGTGGTATCCCGAAGGAGCACGGCTAATGGCACTGAAAGGAGCCGAACTGCTGATTTATCCGACTGCCATCGGCTGGGAAAGCAGTGATACGCAGGAAGAAAAGATGAGACAGCTCGGCGCATGGGTAACCGTACAGAGAGGACATGCCGTAGCCAACGGACTTCCTGTCATCTCAGTCAACCGGGTTGGTCTTGAACCTGATCCTTCCGGCCAGACCAATGGCATTCAATTCTGGGGAAACAGCTTTGTAGCCGGTCCTCAAGGTGAACTTCTCGCTCAGGCCAGCAATCTCAAAGAAGAAAACCTGGTGGTTGAAATCGATATGAGCCGAAGCGAAAACGTCCGCCGCTGGTGGCCGTTCCTGCGCGACAGAAGAATCGAACAGTTCCAGGATCTGACCAAAAGATTTATAGACTAACTGTTCTCCAAATATAATGGCATGTGCTCATGAAATCCATACTTCTGTTTCATTTGCACATGCCATTCTTTTTTATCCTCAAGTTCCATTCCGGAAATTTCGGCTATTTTTTCCTCCTTATACGAATGTAGTACCCTGCATCACAATTCTCAGGGCCCGCAGATTCATTTAAGTACCGGTGTCTCCATTTGCCGCCACATTTTTTTTAAAACGCCGAAACGTTTTACTGCAAACGCCGAATTCTTTTCATCAATACAACGAATCGTTTTTTTACCTTTTTTTGCAACAGTGCCCGGTGTTCTCCTTTCACCGACAAAACACCAATGGCCCTTCTATCAGCCGTACACAAGCGTTTCCCATCACCGCTTCTCCCAGAAACTGGGAGCAAACATCAATAAGATTCCAAACAATTCCAGACGTCCGATCAGCATCAGGAAAGATACAAGCCATTTCACGACATCGGGAAGTGCACTCCAGGAAAAGGCCGGTCCGAATGCTCCAAGTCCAGGACCGACATTACCCAGACTGGAAACAACAAGACTGAAAGATTCCGTCAAGCCGATACCCAGAAACATCAGCACAGTCCAACTGACAAAAATACAGATCAGATAAAACAGAATAAACGTAGATACCGTAGAGATAGTGGCCGGAGAAACAGCCTGTCTGTTAACCTTCACTGACAAAATTGCCCTGGGATGCATCAACCGGTTAAACTCATTCTTGATATTACGGATCACAATCAACAGACGCATATTCTTGATTCCTCCACCGGTCGAACCAGTACATCCTCCTGCCAGCATTGTATAGATCAGCAACATCCATGTAAAAGGTGCCCATTTTACATAATCATCTGTTGCAAATCCACAAGAAGTATGTATGGAAGCAACCTGAAACAACGCCTTGCGGAAGGCAACTTCCATGCCATAATGATTCTGAAGGATCAGGGAGATTGTTATCAAGAGAGTAACTCCACCGATCGACATCAGGTAATACTTGAATTCATCATCCCGGAAAAGCTGCTTGCATTTTCCTTTCAGACACATAAAATAAAGAGAAAAGTTTACGCCTGACAAAATCATGAAAATAGCCGTCACATATTCTATAAACGGAGAATTCCAATAAGCGATGCTATCCTGCTTGGTAGAATATCCGCCGGTTGCCGTCGTAGCAAAAGAATGACACACGGCATCAAAGACACTCATGCCTCCCCATACCAGCAAAACAATAAGAGTCAGCGTCAGGATCAAATAAACAGTCCAGATCCACTTGGCCATTACACTGATTTTGGGATGAATCTTATCATGGGTAACTCCCGTAGCCTCAGCAGAAAAAAGGACCTGATTACCGACTCCAAAAATCGGCAATACCGCTATGGTAAAGAACACAATACCCAATCCGCCAATCCACTGCGTAAAACTTCTCCAGAAAAGCATTCCATAAGGAAGCGCTTCAATATCGTCCAATATCGTAGCTCCAGTTGTAGTGAAACCAGACATCGTTTCGAAAAAAGCATCCGTAATGGAAGGTATCTCGCCACTCAAATAAAAAGGCAGCATACCAAAAGCGGTAAACAGCAGCCAGGTAAAAGCCACAATGCAATAGCCGTCCCGTCTGGTCACCATATTCGGTGCATTACGGCCCAACAGCAAAAGTACTCCCCCTACTCCCACATTAATCAATATGGAATAGATGAAATAGATATATTCTTTTTCCCGATAATACCACGACACACTCGCACACACCAAAAACATGGCAGCTTCCATGAAAAGCAGAATTCCCAATATACGGAAAATCATTTTACGATTGATCAAGCTGTTTGTCCTGCTTCTTCCTGTATTTACGTTGATTGATACAAAATCTTCCATTTTTCATTTTGTTTTGGACTGCAAACTTAATCAAAAGATAGGATTTTTCAATAAAATTCACGTTATTTGCAGGAATAATTAAACCAAACAGACAAACAATGAACAAATACGTACTTCAACTGCTGAAAAAGTTTGCAGGAATTGATATTGATGAATTACAGGCCGAATTTAATCGGGTACAAGGTGAGAATGTCAAAATTTCCACACAGTTGCGCCACGCTTCAGATAAAATCAGTTCCATGGAAAAGCAGATAAGCCGTCTGGAAGCCGAAGCGACTGCTTATCAGACCAGCGTCAGGGAAAACGAGGAAAAACACCAGAAGACCATGGGGGAAATATGTCTGCAAAACAAGGAGCTCAACAGTCACATCGACGAAAAAGATGAGCTGATCAAACAATTGCAGAAGGATATCTCAGACAAGGAAAAAGCCTTGGAGGATCTTCAGGAGAAATATAATCAGCTGAATAACAGTCTGAAGGCCCAACAGGATTCTTACGAAGAAAAAATAAAGAATCTCCATCAAGATACTGACACTTCTTTACAGCAAAAGGAGCAGAACTTGCTGAATGCCCGGCAAGACATCCAGGAGCTGCAGGAAAAAATACGCCGTACTGAAGCTGAACGTGATGCTCTTTCCCAGACCGTTTCTGAAAAAGAAGAGAAACTTAAAACAACAGAGACTGCACTCAATGAAGCTCTTATCCAGATCCAAAAGATGGATATCCGCTACAAAGACAGTGAAAACCAGAATAAAGAAGCCGAAACAGAACTGACTACTCTTCGGAGTAACATTCAGAAGCTGGAACAGCAACTTCAGCAGTCAGAAGCCAGTCTGAAGGGACTGAACACCCGACTGGATGAAAACGAAAGCAAAAACAGCCAGCTGGCTTTCCAGGTAGAAGAATATACTTCCAAGAATCAGGAACTGCTTTCCAGTCTGAAAGAAGCGCAAACATATTCCCAAAAGCTGGAAAAGGAAATAGACCAGCTGAAAGAACTGCAGGACCAGACCGAAACGAAAGGTCAAGTTGCAGAAAACAAACTTGCACAAACTCTTTCAGCCAACAAAGAACTGGAAGCTCAGATCAACGAAGCAAAAGAAAAACTGACCGGTTCTGAAAACAAACTGAAATCGATTGCTGAAGAACTGAAGCATGAGCAATCCAAACGGCTCACAGCAGAAAAACAGCAGAAGGAAACCGAAGATAAGCTTTCATCAGCCCTCCGCGAAATAACAATCCTGCAAGAAACGATCAAAGCGCTGGAGCAAGAACAAACATCACCGTCTGCTCCGTCACAGAAGGATACAAAGAATACGCTGCAGGAGTTAAGCGAACAATATGAATATATACGCATTACGACCGTCCGGAAAAGCCAGCACATCTTCACAACCAAAAACATCCATATCAAGAATGGACTGTTTGACTGGGGCGTCGAAGGTCATGAACTGATTCTGGATGAAGAATTTTACATTCCCAATGAGGAAATCAGCCGGATAGAAGGAATGAAAATCCGTATTCCACTCCTGAAATCACCTGTGACTTCTCCAATGAAGGAAATGGCCCGGAAGTTGCCGAAACACTCCTTACGGCAATCTGCTGCTATCATCCGGTACGCATAACCTACAAGGATAAGAACGGAAGAATCTCGTTGCGGCACTTGCATTATATCTGTTTCCAGCCACAAACAAACAGCTACAGCTTGCCTTACAAACAGATGTTTCAGGAAATGTTCAGTGAAAATCTGGACACAGACCACATCACGGCAATCTGCGCCCATCATCCGGAAGCACGCACCTTCATCATCAACCAGATCCAGACTATTCAGGTTTTTGATGCTTTTGTAACGACTCCGGAAGGTCTGGAAACCTTAAAAGAAGGTATCCAGCTGGCAACCGATAACGGACAGGCCGAACTGGCAGAAGTCCTTTCCGGATGCATTCCGGCCTGAACCGGACAGACTTTATTTTGACTGACATATAAGGAGACCAGACAGCCACTGCCAAAGTGTCCCTTATATGTCAGTTCTTTTATTTCAATAAAGCTTTCAATAGTTTAAAATCTCCGTGCCTCTGATTAAAATAGTTTTCAGTCGTTTAAAAAAGAGTTCATACTCTCTGACAAACTGACAACAGGCATACATCTTGCACATTCTTAGGCGAATCGCGAAAGCCCTGAAGGCTGAGAGGTTCAGAAACAAGAAACAAAAAAACTAAATATAGGAGATTACAACTATGACACCGATTAGAAAAAATTACAATCAGAATTGGTTACCGAGCATTTTCAATGATTTCTTCGACAACGACTGGATGGTAAAAGCCAATGCAACAGCTCCGGCCATCAATGTCCTGGAAAGTGATACTGATTATAAGGTAGAAGTTGCCGCTCCAGGTATGACAAAGGAAGACTTTAACATTCATCTGAGTGAAGACAACGAACTGGTCATCAGTATGGAAAAAGAAGAATGAGACCAAAGAAGAAAACAATAACAACCGTAAATATTTGCGTCGCGAATTCTCATACTCCAAATTCGAACAAGCACTTGTCCTTCCGGACGATGTTGAAAAAGATAAAATCAGCGCAAATGTCACCGATGGTGTATTGACCGTTGATCTGCCTAAACGTACTCCAGAGGAAAAGGCCAAGATTAATCGTGTTATCGAAATTCATTAATCTGATTGATTTGAGAAGGCTGTTTCACAGAAATGTGGGACAGCCTTTTTTTTATACCCGGAAACTTGGGGTATGGACATAAAAAAAAGGAGTACCGCTGTACTCCAACCTTTGTTAACCTTAAATCTAATACTATGAAAAACACATTGCAAAGGTAGGGATTTTTGGGGATTCCGCAAATAAAATCAGCAAAAGCCGCTATTTTATAACACGTTTTAAGAACTCACAAACAGCCATAAACTTCCATTAACAGAAACCTTTGGAGAAATCGCGGTTAACTGCACTTGAAATCCCATAAAAAACGGATGAAATTTTTAATGATAATATTCTTCTCATTTGATTATCCTGAGCTAAAAAAACATACCTTTGTTCAAAGAAACAACCAATCATTCATACAAAAAATGGAAAAAGAACAAACCCACACCTGTGTAGACTGCGGAACACAAAACTGCAAATTCAAGGACCGCACTTATCCTCCCTTCTGTCCGACAACCCACCTGAAAGAAGACGACAGACAATGGGCTCTGGAACGATATGACGAAGGTAAAAACCGGGAAATCATGATTGCCAGTGCTGAAGTGGAATATGAAGGATATTGCCAATGGACAAGAGTTCAGGAAATCATGGAATTTGCACGTAAGATCAATGCACACAAAATCGGAATAGCTAATTGCATCGGACTCATCAACGAAGCACGTATTTTTGCCCAGATTCTCCGCGCAAATAACTTTGAGCCATATTCTGTGATCTGCAAGGTGGCCGGACAAAGCAAGACTTCCATGGGAATTCCTCCACAATGTGAAAGCATCGGAGCTTCCATGTGTAACCCCATCTTACAGGCACGCTTGCTGAATGAAGCACATACTGATCTGAATGTTGTCATCGGACTTTGCGTGGGACATGACAGCCTGTTCTACAAATATTCCGAAGCATACGTCACTACCCTGGTCACCAAAGACAGAGTTACGGGAAACAATCCGGCCGCAGCTCTCTATACCGCCAATTCTTACTACAAGAAGAAATTCTTCCCGAATCCTTCCAAGTAAAGAAAAGCATTCAACACATTTTTCCATCCGCATCCTGCTTCCATCCGGAACAAGATGCGGATTAATTATTTAAAAACGATCTAAATTAATTGCACAATCGGAGACAATGCTATATCTTTGCATGGAATTTAGAATTGCTTTAAATAAAGTATCGCTATATGAAACTATCTGATCTGAAAACAGGAGAAAAGGGGGTTATCATCAAAGTCCTGGGACACGGAGGGTTCCGCCGCCGTATCATCGAAATGGGATTCATCAAGGGGAAAACAGTAGAAGTGCTGCTCAATGCTCCGCTTAAGGACCCTATCAAATATAAAATTATGGGATATGAAATCTCCCTGCGGCGTCAGGAAGCTTCCATGATCGAAGTCGTAAGCGAAGAAGAGGCCCGCAACCTGAGTACCGGCACCACCTACCATGGAGGTATTTCAGAAACAATTCCTGTAAACGACAATGAAATGAGGGCTATAGCCCAGGGAAAACGGCGTACCATCAATGTCGCCCTTGTCGGTAACCCGAACTGTGGAAAGACTTCTTTATTCAACATTGCATCAGGATCACACGAACACGTAGGAAACTACAGCGGAGTGACAGTGGATGCCAAAGAAGGTTACTTTGAATTCCAGGGATATCACTTCCGGCTAATAGACCTCCCCGGTACTTATTCCCTGTCTGCCTACAGTCCTGAAGAACTTTACGTCAGAAAACACATCATTGAAGAAACTCCCGATGTCATAATAAATGTCGTAGATGCCGGTAATCTGGAACGAAACCTGTATCTGACTACCCAGCTCATCGACATGAACGTCCGCATGGTCGTTGCACTCAACATGTACGATGCCCTCCAACATAGCGGCAATACTTTAAACATAAAAAAACTGAGTCAGCTCCTCGGGGTTCCAATGGTTCCCACGATCAGCCGGACAGGAGAAGGGGTTGATGATCTTTTCCATGTCATTATCGGCCTGTATGAAGGTGCAGACTTCATGGGACAAAAGGAAGAAATACAGAACGAAGCTCTGCGTGAGTTCCGTGAATGGCATGATGCATACGTTCCAGACCATAAATTCGAAAGCCACGAAGATGACGAGAACAGCTTTACTCCGCGTAACTTCATCCGCCATATCCATATCAATCACGGACCGGAACTGGAACGAAGCATAGATGCTGTCAAGAAAGAAATCGGAAAGACAGAAACCATCCGCCACAAATATTCTACGCGTTTCCTGGCCATCAAGCTACTGGAAAATGACAAAGACATCGAGAAAAATGTCATTGCCAGCCTGCCGAATGCATCTGAAATTCTACGGATCAAGGAACAGGAAGTCAAACGTCTGCGCGAAACGATCAACGAAGACAGCGAACAGGCTATTACAGATGCGAAATATGGTTTTATAACAGGAGCACTGAAAGAAACCTATACCGACAACTACCAGAATACAGAAATGTTCACCCGGATTGTAGACAGTATCGTTACGCATAAAGTCTGGGGCTACCCTATTTTCTTTATCTTCCTGTATTTAATGTTTGAATGTACCTTTATTTTCGGTGAATATCCGAAAGAAGGCATCGAATGGCTGGTAGAACAGTTAGGCAACGCAGTCAACACATACATGCCGGACGGATCATTCAAGGATCTGCTGATTGATGCGGTGATCGGCGGTGTCGGAGGAGTCATTGTATTCCTGCCCAACATCCTGTTACTGTATCTTTTCATTTCTTTCATGGAAGATTCCGGTTACATGGCAAGAGCAGCCTTCATTATGGACAAGATCATGCATAAGATGGGGCTGCACGGAAAATCCTTTATCCCGCTAATCATGGGATTCGGTTGCAACGTCCCTGCCATCATGTCTTCACGCATCATTGAAAGCCGCAAGTCACGACTGGTAACCATTCTGATCAATCCCTGATTTCATGCAGTGCCCGTCTTCCCATTTATCTGGTTCTGGTCGGAGCCCTTTTTTCCCCCGGCAAGGTAAAGCCTGATGCTGCTGCTTATTTATTCTGTCGGCATCCTGCTGGCGGTATTAATGGCACGAATCTTCAGCAAATTCCTGGTGAAAGGAGATGATACTCCTTTTGTAATGGAGCTCCCTCCCTACCGCATGCCTACCAGCAAGTCCGTATTGCGCCACACATGGGAAAAAGGTGCACAATACCTGAAAAAGATGGGAGGCA
>ENA-OQBV01000740-OQBV01000740.1-human-gut-metagenome-genome-assembly--contig:-NODE-740-length-18076-cov-3.327316_pt1 | contig 18076 bp, 16 predicted proteins | sample MGYA00242750_ERZ504559 | MGnify/ENA primary metagenome ERZ504559 (study PRJEB26092, sample SAMD00036230) | human gut metagenome | host: Homo sapiens | study: EMG produced TPA metagenomics assembly of... | reverse complement strand
CTGCTTAAATAAATAACAAATCTATTATACGTCCTAATTTTTAATTGACCTTTCTTTCCTAACAAAACAATTCTTTATACAAATTCACATCGCCTAATACTACGAACACAATTCAATAAATATTTCCATTTTGGTGCATACCAGATTGGTATAACTTCAAAATTTTCTGGAAGTGATCTTTTTGTTTTTGCATGTTCTTTTCTTAATTGAAGTGAAAAATATATACTTTATCGAACTCTGAATAAAATTTCACTTCTGTTTCAAGATATGCTTCCCAACTGCCATATTGGAAACTCATTTGCAAATATGCACAATGTTTTCATAATATCTAACTTTTCAAACTCCCTGTATTTGATACATAATTTTATAAATACTCTATTTTAATTTCATTTCAATATTTTTCAGTATACTATTCAATGTAATTTCACACTCTTCATGATTATTACCCTGTACTATCACTTGGCCTATACAATCATTAGAATTTTCAAATACTCTTATGTTGTCCCCTTCATGTTTAAAAAATGTTATTTCTAAAACATCTTCACTGTCATTATTATTTGATTTTATATAGTCAAGAATACCTCCCTGATGTGTTTCCAAAATCATCTTTGCAAGTCCGGCTTTTGTAGTCTCACGTTTCTTTTCCCAATACTCCAACGGATTTTCTCCAACAGCCATTGCTGCGATCATTTTGTAATATTCGATTCCAAAGTTGATTTCCACAAGCTCTGGAAGGCAGTTTGCACCTACACGTCCGGTAAGCTCAATGACATACACTTTATTATCCCGGAGGATCAGATCCACATTTACTGCACAGTTATTTAATCCCAATGCCTTGATTGCGCTTTTTACTGCTATTTCTGTCTGTTTGTGAACATCTTCATCACAGTCAAGCGGAACATAATGGCCTCCCGGTACTGCCGTATGGCTCATATAAGTTTCGTCACCATGTGGCATAACAAAAAGTACCTCATTGTTATATACAAATGCCTGCGCACCAAATTCCCATCCTTCTATGAACTCTTCTACAATACAGTACGATCTTTTTGTTAATCCCATTGCTGCATGAAATCCGTCATAGGCATCTTTTTCTGTTTTTGCTATGTAAATTCCATTACTTCCCTGTAAATCCGTTGCTTTAATGATCACTGGTAATTTAATTTTATCCAATGCATTTTTTAATTCCTCTTCACTGGAAATTTCAAAATACTGTGCTGTACTTACACCGTATTCCATAAATGCTTTTTTCATTTTTGACTTATCATTACACATGATGGCTGCTTTTTCCGGAAGTCCTGTTAATCCTAAAGAATCACAGGTTTTTCCAAGAGCTGAAATCCCTGTATCCAGACAGCAAGTAGCCACTCCGTCCAATTTAAGCTTCGCTGCTTTTTTAGCAACCTCATCAGGATTTGCGATATTCATAAAGCACACTTCATCTGCCAGAGGAATTCCTGGAGGATTATTATCAGGCATGGTTCCTGCAATTGTTGTGATTCCCATCTCTTTTGCTGCTTTATATAGTCCGATCTGTCCTCTTCCAGCACCTAATACTAAAAGTCTTTTTCCTTCAACACCCATTTTTTCTTCTCCCTTCTAATTTGTATAAACATTTTTTCTGCATACTACAGTTTCAATTGTTTTAAAGAAAATCTTCAAATCTCCCAGAAATGTTACTTTTTGTGCATATTTTGCATCCAAAGCCAGTTTGTCCTCCTGCGAAATATTATTTCGATAATAGGCCTGTGTATACCCTGTAATGCCTGGTTTTACTTTTAAACGATCTTTTCTTTTCTGGTCATACTCAGACAATGGTCTGTCTGTTGTTACTGGCCTTGGTCCGATCCAGCTCATGTCTCCTTTCAGAATATTAAATACCTGCGGTAGCTCATCAACTGAAATTTTTCTCATCAGCTTTCCGATTTTTGTTACTCTTGGATCATCTGCACTGTTAAAAGTTGAATTATCCTTATTTCTAATATCTGGCGCATTTACCTTCATGGAACGAAGCTTATACATATTAAAGATTGTCCCGTCTTTTCCCCTTCTCTTTGCCAGATAAAAAATTGTTCCTCTGTCCTCCAGCCAGATCAGTGCCCCAAAAATAATACAGACTACTAATACGATTGGCAGTGCAATGACTGCAAATATAACATCCAAACATCTTTTTATGTATCTTTCATACATGAATTTATACTTCCCTTACTCCATTTCTATTTCTATTAAATCCAGTGCTTTTTCACATATTTCTACAGCCTCTTCAGCTGTATCTGCCTGAGCGATTACAAAGCCGCTGCGATCTCCACTACTCTTTATGCCATTCATTTTTTCCCCGATCCCATGTACAACATAAATCTGTTTTACACCTGGAATCTTTCTGGCTTCTTCAAGTCCCCTGATATCTCTGATGAAACCTTGCTCAACTCTAAAATATCTTATAGCAGATGCTTTATGAAATTTAGGCTCTAAGTCTGCAGTTTCACCAAGTGCAATTCGTATACAACTTTCAACCATATCTACACCTGTGGAAAGAGGCGTAAGATAAGTCGTAATATTATCTCCTCCCAGCCGCGCTCCAAGCTCTACAACTTTAGGTCCATCCTTCGTTATTTTGATTTCTGTATGGGATGGTCCATTTGAAATACCAATTGCGTGATTCGCTGCAATAGCCACCTCCGCTATCTGCTTTTTTATTTCTTCTGTATGACCTGATGGCTGTGAATGTCCCATTTCTACAAAATATGGTGCATCTGTTGTCAGCTTATCTGTAATCTGAATAACATGGCATACGCCGTTGACACTTAAAGTTTCTACACTTACCTCTGATCCTTCCATATACTCTTCAACCATGAGATCTCCGGACCTTGAAGATTCCTTACTGTAGTTATAAGCCTTTTCCACAGTTTCACTGTCATAATCTTTAAGCAGATCGATTCCCCTGCTTCCCGAATTATCTGCCGGTTTTTATAATACATCGATAACCTGCTTCTTTTATTTTTCCTACTGCTTCCAGATATTCTTCTTTAGTAGATACTTTGTAAAATACAGGAATTGGAACACCTGCTTTTTTCAGTGCCTTCCGCATTTCTGCTTTATTTGTTGCTTTCACAGCTGTATCTGCACTGATTCCAATCAAATTCATTTCCTTTGCCACTGCCGCTACTGCTCTCATTGGCATATCCGTAGCAAGTGTCATGATTCCATCAATAGCATGTCTTTTTGCGGCTTTCACTATCTCAGGTATATCAATCGTGCTTATGATTTCTTTTTCGATTCCTTCTGTCTGAAAGCCTACTGCGTCCGGATTCATATCGACAACTACAACTTCCAGACCCATTTCCTTTGCCTTTTTTATCGCTGGAAGCTGTAATATACTTGCTCCCAAAATCATGATTTTTTTCATTTAATATATTCCTTCACAATCCCACAAAACATCTCACACACATACTCCACTTCCTCATCCGTCAACTTCGTATGCAACGGCAATGTGATCTCATTTTCAAATCGCTTATAAGCATTCGAGTAATCCTTGATATCAAATCCCATATTTTTATAAGCAGTCATCATTGGCAGTGGTTTGTAATGTACGTTGCAGGCAACCCCTTTTTCTGCCATTTTGACGATGATCTCGTGTCTCTGCTCCAGATTGATTCCCGGGATTCTGGTGATGTACAGGTGTCCGGAGGACTGATGCTCTTCGTTGTAATGATCCAGTACTTCGATGCCAAGTGGTTTAAATGCTGCATCATATCTGCTGATGATCTCTTTTCTTCGTGCAAGGAGACCTTTATACCGTTTCATCTGCGCCAGTCCGATTCCGGCAACTACATCGGTCATATTGCATTTAAACCAAGGTCCGATGATGTCATACTCCCAGGCGCCAAGCTGTGTTTTGGCAAGGGCATCCTTTGACTGACCATGAAGTGATAACAGCTGGTACTGATGATAGATTTCTTCATTATCAATTCCTTTGATATCTCTCCATGCCACAGCGCCGCCTTCCGCTGTCGTAAAGTTTTTCACTGCATGGAAGCTGAAGTTTGAAAAATCCGCAATGCTGCCCACTGGTTTTCCATGCCAGGTCGCACCAAATGCATGGGCTGCATCTGCCATTACGATAACTCTTCCGATTGCTTCCTGAAGCTTATTGGCTGGATGGAAAAGCTTCTTTTTCTCTTCTACGATAGAGAAGATCCTGTCATAGTCGCATGGCACTCCGCCAAGATCCACCGGAATGATCACTTTTGTTTTTTCTGTAATAGCTTCTGCCAGCTTGTTATAATCCATTTCCAGAGAATCTTCCTGTGTATCAATAAGAACCAGCTTTGCCCCGACATGACACACCACCGATGCACTTGCGGTATAGGTATAAGCGCAAGTAATCACTTCATCGCCTTCGTGAATTCCCAGAAGACGAAGTGTCATTTCCGCACATGCAGTCTGCGAATTCAGGCATACAGCTCTATTGGTACCGTATAAATCCGCAACTTCTCTTTCCAGTTCTTTTGTTTTCGGGCCTGTTGTGATCCATCCGGATCTTAAAGCCTCTGCTACCTGTTCGATTTCTGCCTCTGTAATATCTGGCGGTGAAAATGGGATTTTCATTTTTTCAACACTCCTTCGTTTTTGTATATATGTAAATTATTGATCAGTTATCAATTCTTCTCCGCAGCCACAGCCGCCTCACTCATCAGCTCCTCATACACCTTCTTATGCAGCTTCAGGTCGGAATCCGCAGAGTGATAGGTCGGTACGATCGCGGCTACGATGTCTCGGATCTTTTCGCTGTTGGCGTAGCCATATGCTGCCAGGACTTCCAGCTGTTTGAAGAATTCCTGTACGTCCATTTCGATGGGTTTGCCGATGTGGATGAGGTCGTTTGGAGTTTTCTCCATGCCTTCTTCGGCCATCAGCTTTTCTTCGTAGAGCTTTTCGCCTGGGCGGAGACCGGTGTAGGTGACTTTGATGTCTACGTCCGGGGTGTAGCCGGAAAGCTTGATCAGGTTTCGGGCAAGGGTGTCGATCTTTACCGGGGCTCCCATGTCCAGGACGAAGATCTCGCCGCCTTTGGCGTAGGTTCCTGCCTGGAGGACAAGGCTTACGGCCTCCGGAATGGTCATAAAGTAACGGATGATGTCCGGATGTGTGACGGTGACAGGACCGCCTTTTTCGATCTGGCGCTTGAACAGCGGGATCACGCTTCCGTTGCTGCCCAGAACGTTTCCGAATCGTACAGCTACGAATTCTGTGCCGGTTCCTGCTTTCGATGTATGGTTCTCACTTACATATGCCTGGCCTTCGTTGTCGTGAAGTGCATCCAGGGTTTCTTTTCTGTGTCCGCCAAGTCGTGGCAGCCAGTCGGTGTGTCCGTTGTGGCTAACCATGTTCATGCTCTGGACTACCATTTCGCAGAGTCGTTTGCTGGCGCCCATGATGTTGGTCGGGTTTACGGCCTTGTCGGTACTGATCAGCACAAATCGCTGGCAGCCGTTCATCATTGCCGCATATGCAGTCTTATAGGTTCCTACCACATTGTTCTTGATCGCCTCACATGGGCTGTTCTCCATCAGCGGCACGTGCTTATGTGCGGCTGCATGATATACGATTTCCGGCTTATAGGTTTCAAATACCCAGTTGATCCTTTTGCTGTCACGGACGGAGCCAATTAGTACCTTCAGGTTCAGGTTCGGATAACTGGCCTTCAGTTCCTGCTCAATGTCGTAAGCGTTATTTTCATAAATATCGAAGATCACCAGAAGCTCCGGCTCATGACCTGCGATCTGACGGCAGAGCTCGCTTCCGATGGAACCGCCGCCTCCTGTTACCAGGATCCTTTTGCCCTTCAGATACTGAAAGATCTCTGACATGTTGACTTTGATGGTGTCTCGTCCGAGAAGATCCTCCACTGCTACTTTTTTCATCTTGCTCAGGGATACTTCTCCGTTTACAAGCTGATATACACCAGGAAGCTGCTTCAGCTCGCAGCCGGTTTCCTTGCAAATGTTCAGGATATCCCGCTTCTGATGCGGTGTTGCCGTCGGGATCGCAAGAAGGATCTGATTGATATGATACTTGTCCACATTGAGAAAAATATCGTCTCTTCCGCCTACCACCGGAACGCCTTCCATGTATCTTCCCCATTTATTCGGATTGTCATCGATCAGGCAGCGTACTCTGGAATTGGTTTCCTTTGCATTCTGAAGCTCCCGGACAATGGTCCTTCCCGCTTCTCCTGCACCGATGATCATCACGTTTTTGCTCCGCTCCGCACGCTCGCTCTTTTCTCTGCGGTTCCGCTCAAGAAGTACAAAACGATAGGAGAAACGTACGCCTACAGTCAGGAAAAACTGCAACATGATACCGATCAGATAATAGGAAGCCGGCATCCGTCCCCAGAAGATCGTGATACCCACAATATGCAGAACGCCAGTGATCACAGTTGCTACCGTGATCTTGATCAGCTCATGGAAGCTTGCGAAACGCCATACACTGTTATACAGATGCATGCATCCGAACACTGCCAGGATGATAATGGTATAGATTGGTGCAAAACTCCTCCACGCGACAAAATAGTCTGTGGGGATCGAGGAATACCGAAAATCGAATCTCACCAGCAGCGCCATAAAATAAGAAAAATTAACAGCTATCATGTCATAGATGATCAGATATATCGCAATTACTTTCCAATGTTCTAACTTCTTCATACTTCCTCCGGTCTGTCTTACTGTTTCTGCATAATCCCTGATGTATTCTTCCTGCTCTTTGTCTTCTGTCTGCTTTTCCCTGGGACTTTGTTTTGCCAGCGCCAGAAGCAGGACCGAGAACGCAAGAAGTACTACGATCAGCATGATCAATAAAATCTGCATTTTTTACTTCCTCTTTTATATTTATAACTTATCTAATTTATTTTTATCCCCGGACTGCATCTTCGCAGCCCGGGTCATTATATTCGAATCTCAATATGTATGGATCATTTTGCGCCGCTTCCGCGGAAAACGACCATAACTGTCTTAAACAGGATCTCTATATCCAGCTTCAGACACCATTCGGCAATGTACTTTGTATCAAGCTCTACGACTTCCTCGAAATCCGTAATATCACTTCGACCGCTTACCTGCCACATACCGGTAAGTCCCGGCTTGATGGCCAGACGTTTGCGATGGTGAAGCTCATACTTCTCCCACTCATCCATTGTCGGCGGTCTGGTTCCTACAAGACTCATATCTCCTTTCAGAATATTCCAGAACTGTGGAAATTCATCCAGGGATGTCTTTCGGATAAAATGTCCTACTCCTTTGATGATTCGTGGATCATCATCCATTTTGAACATCATTCCATCTTTTATGTTATTCTGTTTCATCAGTTCTTTTTTGCGTTCTTCTGCATCCATATACATGGAGCGGAATTTATAGATCTTGAACGGACGACCGTTCTTTCCCATGCGGACCTGTGAGAAAAATGCAGGACCCGGAGATTTGATCTTGATGGCCGGAACCAGAAAGATCGCTGCGATTCCTGTAAAAAGACAACCCTACCAGACCGCCCTGCGATTATCCATAGCTCGTTTCGACAAACATCTGGCGCGGTGTCACAATGTGGATACTGCTGGAAAGCACAGTGTATCCGCCAAGCTCCTCCACCACCTGGTTCTTGCCAAGAGATTTCATAGTTGCCAGTCTCATATGGATGACAACTCCCATTGCAGAGCAATCCTTGATCATCTGCTCCGGGATCGGGATTTCCTTAGGCACTGCAAAAAATACTTCATCGATCCAGTTCTTATGGATATAGGAGATCATATCCTCACTCCCGGCTACTACCGGTACTCCACAGACGGATGCACCTTCTTGTCACAATCCATAAAGACGATTCCTGCCAGATGATAGGTTCCGTAATTATTCTTGCGGATGGTTTCCACCACATTGTCTGCATTTTCACTGACTGTAACGATCAGCAGGGATCGCTTCTCGCTTTCTTCGTATCTGTGATCCTTCAGGAATTTCTTCAGTGCCTGTCTGCCGCAGTAGCTGAAGCAGGTATAAAGCACATAGGTGATCAGCAGGATCATTCTGGAATAATTGTTTCCAATTCTTAAAAGAAACATATATGCCAGGACCAGAAGGCAGACCAGTGTACACTGTTCAAAGGTTTTCTTCAGTTCCACCAGCATTCCTCTTCGCAGAACTCCGCTGAAGCTTTCATTAAAAAATGTGACCATCAGCTGGATAAGAAACATCACCACTGCCACATTTCGATACAGCTCTGTCTCGTATGGCTGACCGATCCCGTTTCGGATCCAGTATGCAAGTACAAACGCAAGCTGCAGACACAACATATCGCAAATCGCAAAATCTGCATGTTTTACCCAGCTGCTGTTTTCTTTTTGATACATATTCTTTTCTACGCCTTCCCTCGCTTACATTTTTTGTTGCTTTTATCCCCTCTCCGGTATCTCAGGCACCTAGAGAGGGGATGATATTTATTTCACGACAATGGTAAGTACGGCTCCGTTGGAGCTGTTTCCACTGTTGTCGACTACATAATATGTAAGCTCGTAAGTTCCCGGTGCAGCTGTATTTACATCACCGGTGATCTGGATCCTTTTGAAAAGATCACTGGTTGACTCTGTATCATCCTGGATATCCTTTACATAGCTTAATTTATCCAGCGTAGTTCCTACCGGTACCTCTACGTAATAGGTAGTCAGATACATCTTCGGATCCTGCGGAGAAAGCTGCTCAATCTTGTCTTCCTGTGTCTTCTGCGCCTGTTCCTCCGGAGTCAGTTCTCCTTCTGCGGAATCTCCGCTTTCAGCATCTGTGCTGTCTGCTTCTGTCCCATCCTGCATATCTGTCTCTTCTGCAGGCTCTGTGGTGTCTGTGGAATCTCCATCCTCTGTGAGACCGTCATTATCGATCAGTCCCAGCTGCGGATTTTCGGCACTGCCGTCCTGAGCTTCCATGGTAAATTCTTTTTTTGTTACATTGTTGTTTTTGTCCTTTGCAACAAAGATAACAGAAACCTGTTTTCCGTCATTCTTCGGATATATGGTTTCTACAGTAAGAGACTCTGTAACATCTCCATCTCTGTCATCCTGTGCCTTTACATCCTTCAGAAGATCCTCTTCTGTCATATCGGATGTATAATTCGTATCTTTTCCCTCTTCAAATGTGATCTTCGGTCCTTCATTATCCTCGGAGCTCTTCATGTATACTACACCGGTCCCATACCAAGGCAGATGACCACTATAAAACACAAAAAATTTCTTCATATTTTTTGCTGCTCCCGGCCTTTCCCAACACTTTGATCCGTTGTTGTTATTTTTATGCGTGACGTTTCTTTTTCTTTTTGGATTTCTTGCCCATTTTGGAAGAGTATGGGATTGTACCAAGTACGCTTAATCCAAGATATTTCTCTACGTCTTCCGGTGTCTTTACAGTATCGTTTGTCAGATATACGATGATCACAACAGCTGCTGCCAGAAGGATACCCAGAAGTCCGCCGATCACACCGTTTTTCGGTACGCTTGGGCTTGATGGCTCATCCGGGATGTTTGCTGTCTCTACCACATTTACTGCCTTGATATCCATAACCTGCTGGATATGCTTGGAAGCAATATCTCTTACTGCGTTTGCGATCTCTGCCGCTGTATAAGGATCGGTATCTGTAACTGTGATGGATACTACTCGTGTATCCGTTGGTGTATCTACGGAAAGCTTCTTAAGAAGCTCCTCATGTGTCATATCCAGTTTCAGCTGTGCGATCACACCCTCAGTAACTGTACGGCTCTTGATCAGCTCCGCATAGTCCTTGGTCAGTGATGTACTTGTCTGGATATCCTGATTGGTCAGTGTGCTGCTGTCCTGCTTGGACAGTACCACGATCTTGGTTGTGGATTCATACTTCGGTGTGATCAGAAGCATGGTTCCCATAACAGCTGCCAGGCAGAAAACAATACCGGATAAAATGATAACACCCAGCTTGCTCAGTAACAGGTGAAATACCTCACCAAGATCGATCTCTACTTCGTCGTTGTTGTTAACAGTCTGATTTTCCATTTCTTTTCTCCATTACCCTGTGATTTTCCGGGGATTTTTGATAAAGATCTTCTTTACATATTCGCTCCCCATTGTTTTTTCCATTTTGGCGACACATTTGCCGATCTCCGGGATACGCTCCGTCTTACGGTGTCCGTCAGAACCGACAAAATCCAGAAGCCCATGCTTCATGACTTTCCGTGCAAAGGTTTTTGCCCCGAATCCGTCCTGACCGCTGATGGTATCTGCATTGACCTGGATATGTGCTCCCATATCCTTCAGCTCTGTCAAAAATCCAATATCGTTCCGGGTAGCCTTATAACGTTCCACATGAGCGATGATCGGGATAAAACCATTCATCAGAAGACTTCTGACCCGTTCTTCAATATAATTTTTCTCATCTCCGTTGCTGAATTCCACAAGCACATATCTGGAACCTGCAAGGGTAAGCCGCCGTCCCTTCTTAAGGCATTCCACCATATCCATACTGGAATGGAGTTCACAGCCCAGATAAAGTCTCATGCCTTCATCACCAATATTCATGGCTGCTCTACGCAGCTGCATGAACTGTCTTGTCACAATGTTCATATGCGGCTCAAACATATCGTACCGGAAATGTGGTGTCAGGATCACATGACGTACGCCCTCCTGATACTCCTTGTTGAGCATCCAGAGTGATTCTTCCATGTTTCTTGCACCGTCATCCACCCCGGGGAGGATATGACAATGAATATCATAAAGTCCCTTCATTAAAATAACCCACTCATTTCTGTTGTCAATGTTTTTTTATTTACTGCTGCTCTCACCATAATCTCCGTAGGAACCATACTTACCGTACTTGCCGTATTTACCATACTTGCCATAGTGACCGTAATTGCCGGCCTTGCTGTAGTCCACCTTGTTTCAGGATGGTTCCCAGGATCGGGCAGTTGCTCTTGGCAAGCTGATCTCTTACTTCCTGTACAAAACGGTAGCTGATGGTACCGGATTCAACGACGATTACAGATCCGTCGCAGGAATCTGCTATGATAGCACTGTCGATGATCAATCCAAGCGGCGGTGTATCTACAATAACGTAATCATAAACATCTCTTACCACGCGGATCATATCCTTGAAGAGTCTGTTTCCGAGAAGCTCTGCCGGGTTCGGAGGTACGATACCGGAGAAGATAATATGGAACTTCGGAAGTGTAGTGGCACAGATCACATCAGAAAGCTTGGCCTGCTTGGAAAGATAATGAGCAAGTCCCATTACCTCCTGGTCTACTGTCACACGTCCCATCAAAACGGATTTACGCAGATCGGCATCGATCAGAAGCACTGATTTGCCGCTCTCAGCAAGAGAGGCAGCAAGATTAAATGCCACACTGCTCTTTCCCTCATTAGGAGTACAGCTGGTAAGTGCGATCACTTTCTTATCTGCTCCGCAGAACTGGATATTTGTTCGCAGAGCTTTATAAGCCTCATCCATCTGGTGATCAGACTTCCAGTTGCTCAGTTTAACTTTAATCATAATTCCTTTTCACCTTTACCTTTATGTTCTATCTGATGACAGTCTTGCCCTTTGGGCATGTCTATAGGTTATTATACAATCCTATTTTCTAATACGCAAGTTCTTTATTCGACAGAAAAGTCGTTAAATATGTACAATTTGCCTAATTTTTATTATTTTTTATTTTCCGTCCCAGAAACAGGATAGATTATTTTTATTCCCTGTGTTAAAATAAACCCACGGCAATGAGTGCAGCGGTTACAGGAGGAGCCCTATTTTTTGCCAACCGTGATTGGCTGCCATAAGGAGGATATAAACATATGACAAAACAGGAATTTCAGAAACTGACCGAAGATCATGTCCTGCTGCTGGATGGTGCTACCGGCTCCAACCTGATGAAGGCCGGCATGCCGCGTGGTGTCTGCACAGAGAGCTGGGTGCTTGAGCACAAGGATGTGATCCAGTCTCTGCAGAAGGCATACATCGAAGCGGGAAGCCATATCATCTATGCGCCTACCTTCGGAGGAAACCGCATTAACCTCACTATGCACGGACTGGAGGATCAGATCGAACAGATCAATCATACCCTGGCCGGCTATTCAAAGGAGATCGCACCGGAGGGTGTTTTCGTAGCAGGTGATATCACCACCACCGGCAAGATGATGGCACCGGCCGGTGACATGACTTACGAAAAAGCCTTCGAAGTCTATCAGGAACAGATCGGTTATCTCCGTGACGCAGGTGTGGACCTGATCGTAGCGGAAACCATGATCAACATCGAGGAGACACTGGCTGCTGTAGACGCCTGCCAGAGTGTCTGTGAGCTTCCTATCATCTGTACCGTGACTGTAGAAGCAGACGGAAGTATCTTCAGCGGCGGAAATGCCATAGAGGCTGCCATGTCCCTGGAAGCTGCAGGTGCAGACGCTGTCGGCATCAACTGCTCGGTTGGCCCGGATCAGCTGGTATCGGTTATCCGCAATATCAAGGAGAATGTTTCCATTCCGGTCATTGCCAAACCCAATGCGGGAATGCCCCAGATCGATGATCTTGGAAATGCAGTTTACAGCATGACCCCTGCGGATTTTGCAGGTTATATGAAGGTGCTTGTGGACAACGGTGCTTCCGTGATCGGCGGATGCTGTGGTACCACACCGGAGTTTATTTCGGAAACCGCCCAGGTGCTTGGACTTCGATAACTTTAATCGGAACAGATATGCTTCCACGCACTGCTTCAATTGAGAACAGCAATAAACCGTGAGTGAAAGATTCCGTCAAAAAAATCCTGAGGATCCTATGTGAGATATCAACAGATATCAATATAGAAATTCTCAGGATTTTTATTTTTCCGGATATTATTTCTCTTTTACTGCTTCTTCCGGCCGGTTTGCCTCATCCGCATAGGAGCTGCGGATTGCTTTTCGCACTGGAAGTACACAGGCAGGAACAACGGAAAGGCCGTCCACTCCCATCTGGATAAAAGCTTCGGTAAGATTGGAATCTGCTGCCAGCTCTCCGCATATGTAAACTTCACATCCTGACTTATGTCCTGCCTCTGTTACCATGCGGATCATCTTTACAAGCGCCGGATGATGATCGTTGTATTTATCCTTCAAAAGAAGATTCTGCCGGTCCATAGCCAGGGTATACTGGGTCAGGTCATTGGTTCCTAGGCTCAGAAAATCCACACGTTTTCCAAGTTCTTCACTGATCATGACCGCTGCCGGTGTTTCGATCATAATTCCGGTACGGATGTTTTTGTAAGGAATGTTCTTCTCATCCAGACCCTTTTTTACCTCACGGATCAGCTTCTCGATCTCATCCAGCTCTTCCTCGGACGTGATCATCGGATACATCAGGTTGATATTTCCATAGGCACTTGCACGGTAAATAGCCCGAAGCTGCGCTTTAAACATTTTTTTGCGATCCAGGCAAAGGCGGATGCCGCGGTTTCCCATCATAGGATTGACCTCATCAGGAATCGCCATATATTCTGCCTGACGGTCTGCCCCCAGGTCCACAGTACGGATCACTGCCGGCCGTTCATCCATATCCTCGGCTACTTTTTTATAGGCACGGAACAGCTCATTCTCTCTTGGATAATTCTCTCTTCCGAGATACTGGAATTCACTTCGAAGAAGGCCGATACCTGCTGCTCCGTAATAAAGAACCGTATTCAGATCATCCAGATTTCCGATGTTTGCCAGAAGCTTGATTTCCTTGCCATCGGCTGTGATATCCTTCTGGTTCCGAAGTCTCAAAAGTTCTTCCCGCTCTTCCTTATCTGCTGCATGACGGATCTCATATTCCTTAAGAAGCTCCGGCTCCGGATCGATATACAGTGTTCCTGTATACCCATCTACAATAGCCATATGGCCATCCCATTCTTTCTGTATCTCCACCTCAACCAGGGTGGGGACTTCCATGGATTTTGCCATGATCGATACATGGGAAATAACAGACCCCTGATGCATGACTACCGCCAGAAGACTGGCTTTGTTCATCTCCAGAAGTTCATTTGGGGAAAGCTGCTCTGCTGCAAGGATCACCGGCTCATCTCCCAGATTGATCCGTGCATGGGAGCCACCCATGGCGCCGATCAGCAGCTCGGAGATCTCCCTGATATTTTCGATCTGTTCTTTGACAGCCTCGTCCTCCAGCTTGCGGAACACATTGGCAAGCTCATCTCTGGTTGTTTGGACTGCGTAAGCTGCACTGACCTTTTCTGTCGTGATCATGCTTTCCACAGCCCGCTGAAAGCTGCCACCACTTAAGAGCTTCAGCTGACGTTTCAAGGTCAGCTCCTGCTCTTTGGGGAGGGGTGCTCCGTTTTTATACATATGCTGGATCTGATTCTTTACCGCTGTTCTTGCATTATCCAGACGATCCAGCTCCTTTTTTACATTGTCTACCATGGACTGACGGATCTGATATTCGCCTCTGTGGTAATACAGTATTTTTTCCAATGGCTATTCCGGAAAAAGCGGATGTGCCTTTGTATATCTCCACCTGAAAAACCCCCTTACTGGTTCGTCTGCTTAATCGCAGGCAGCTTTAAACTCTGTCCAGATCTTATTGTATTCCTGCTCTGCTTCCTGGCTTACATTCTGTACGATTTCACCCTTTGTCACGCTGTCCGGAACAACCAGGCTCTCGTCTACCAGATCATCTGCTGCCTTGTTTGTATTGTAGTATCCGATATAGTTGATGCACTGTGCAGATACTTCCGGCTCCAGGATATAATTGATAAATTCATTGGCAGCCTTCGCATTCGGTGCTTCACTTGGCACAAACATTCCCATAATACCAAATCCAAGACCTTCCTCCGGATAAACCACCTTAAGATCCGGATTATCCTTCAGTGCCTGTGTTACCTGTGATGTATAAAGAAATGCCACACTTGCCTCTCCGTTGAGAAGGGCATTCTGTGTATTGTCATCCTGGATCATACGAATGTTCGGTGCCAGCTCTTTCAGCTTCTCACCGGTCTTGTCGATCACGGCTACATCTTCTTCGTTCATGCTCTCTCCCATGGAAAGCTGTGTGATGCCACAGATCACGCGGTAATTACCTACGATGGCAATGCTGTCCTCCAGAGACTTATCCCAGAGATCCTTGTATCCTTTAATGTCGATATCTACCTGTTCCGGATCATAAACGATCAGTGGGATTCCTGCTCCGTAAGGTACTGTATATTCGTCATCCGGATCATAAAACTGTCCCTGATAAAGGGGGTTGATGTTCTTAAAATTGGAAACGGTATCCTTGTCGATCTTCTGGACAAGTCCCTCTTTTACCGCGCTGTCGATAATGTAATCATCTGCAATTACCACATCATAATCGCCGCCCTTTGCCTGGGAAAGCTTCTCAAGCATGGTCTCATCGGTATCAAAGTTGGAATATACTACCTTGGTCCCTGTTTCTTTTTCAAAATCATCCAGCACTTCCTGCGGAAACATTCCGTCCCATGTATAAAGTACCAGTTCATCCTTATCCTTTGCACTGACACTGACACCTGTTATCATAGATGTTCCAAGTACCGCACATAACATGATCGCTGCTGCTTTTTTTACTTTCATAGAACCTCCTTCATGTCTCTCTCTGACGTCTTGTTATTTTGCTTTTACCTTTGTCCAAAGCTCCGCGAATTTCTGCTTGATCTTTGGCTTCTGGTATCCGAAGATCTCATTCTTTGGATTGTCGATCTGCGGAATATAGGAAGAAATTCCCTCATAAGTTCCGTTCTTCATCTCCTCGAATGCACTCTTTACAGTAGAAGTATATCCTACTTCTTCGGTATTGGAAAGAGCATTTTCATCATCCAGCATAAAATTGATGAACTCATGAGCCAGATCTACTTCATTACAGTCCTTGGTGATGACCATGGCATCATACCAGGTATTGGTTCCCTGCTGCGGAGTATAATAGCCAAGCTCCGGATTTTCGCTGATAATATAGGAAGCATCTCCGGAATAAACAACCGCCATTGCCTTGTTTCCTGAGATCATGTTGTCGATCACATCATCACCTGCATAGATCGGATCCATGGTATCTCTCTGCCGGATCAGCCACTCATAAGCCTGCTGGATCTCATCAAGATTTTTTGTGTTCATGGAATACCCCAGCGCTTTCAGGGCGATCATAAAGGAATCCCTTTCGGAATCATACATATAAAGATCTCCCTTATATTTTTCATCGCAGAGAATATTCCAGCCCTCTTTGTCAAGATCCTCCTGAGAGACTACATTCTTATTATAAAGGATTCCTACTGTTCCCCAGAAATACGGACAGGAATAACGATTTCCCGGATCATAGTCCTTATTCTGTACCTCGGGAAGAAGATTTTTGCTGTTTGGGATCTTTTTCCAGTCAAGGGCCTGAAGATATTCCTCCTTGATCAGTCTTTCGATCATATAATCTGACGGAACCAGAACATCGTAGGTTTCACCGCTGGCCAGCTTGGTGTACATCATCTCATTGGACTCAAAGGTTTCATATACAACGGTACAGTTATACTGCTTCTCAAATTTGTCCAGAAGACTCAGGTCCATATATTCTCCGGCATTATATACACGAAGCACATGGTTTCCCTGACTTACGATCGTCCACTTTCCCAATACCAGAACAACCGCAGCAGCTGTGATAACCGCAACGATCCTTCTTTTTTTCGGATCCATTTTTTTCACGGTGGAGGCCTGAAGCTTCGGCATGATCAGATTTGCAAAAAGAAGCACCAGTACAATGACCACGATCACAATGGTAGAAAGGGCGTTGATGGTGGGATTGATGCGCTTTGTCATATTATATACAACAATGGATATATTTTTTACTCCGTTTCCGGAAACAAAGTAGGAAATTACGAAATCGTCAAAGGACATGGTAAAGGCCAGGAGCGCTCCCGCAAAAATCCCTTCTTTGATCATGGGCACGATAACCTTGGTAAGTGCCTGATATGGCGTTGCACCAAGATCCATGGCTGCATTGGCAAGGTTCGGATCCAGGCTTCGTACCTTCGGATATACACTGGTGATCACATAGGGCGTACAGAATGCGATATGTGCCAGCAACATGGTCAGATAGCCTTTCGTCATTCCCAGCGAAGAAAACAGCAGCATCAGACCAATCGCGGTTACGATCTCCGGATTCAGAATTGGAAAGTTATTGATGGTAAGGACCATCTCCTTCAACACCTTTCTGGATTTTGAAAGTCCGATGGCTGTGATGGTTCCCAGCACTGTGGAAATAACAGTTGCCAGAATTGCCACTGTGACCGAAACATAAACTGCCTTACTGATCTCCATGTTGTTTATCAGCTCTCCGTACCAGCGCAGGGAAAATCCTGTAAATCTGGTCAGGGACTTGGATGAGTTAAAGGAAAAGATCATCGTCACCAGGATCGGCAGGTAAAAAAATGCCAGACACAGCACTACATATAATTTTGAAAATATGGTATTTTTTCTTTTACATCTCCTGCCTCCTTTAATCGTCCTGGGTATCCATCTTCTTCATCAGGCTCATAAAGATCAGGATGATCACTGCCAGGATCAGAGAGATGGCACTTCCGAAGTTCCAGTCACTACAGAAATAAACTGTGACTCGATGAGATTACCGATCAGCATGTACTGGCCGCCGCCGAGAAGCTTCGGAATAACGAAGGTTGATATGGACAGAAGGAATACCATCATGATACCATTGACCACACCTGGCATGGAAAGCTTCCAGGTGATCCTCCAGAAGGTCTGGAAGGGATTGGCACCAAGGTCGTTGGCCGCTTCGATCAGTGACTTGTCCATTTTACTTAAGGATGTATGGATCGGAATGATCATAAAGGGCATAAAGTTACAAACAAGGCCCACGATAACGGAAAAATCTGTATACATCATGGTGATCGGTGAGATTCCCAGCATTTTCAGAAGGTTGTTCACCAGACCATTGTCAGAAAGAATGTTCATCCATGCATAGGTACGGAGAAGCATGTTGATCCACATGGGAATGGTGACCATAAGGATCAGAAAGCTCTGCACCTTTTCGGAATATTTGGAGATAA
>ENA-OQBV01000739-OQBV01000739.1-human-gut-metagenome-genome-assembly--contig:-NODE-739-length-18090-cov-4.727718_pt1 | contig 18090 bp, 20 predicted proteins | sample MGYA00242750_ERZ504559 | MGnify/ENA primary metagenome ERZ504559 (study PRJEB26092, sample SAMD00036230) | human gut metagenome | host: Homo sapiens | study: EMG produced TPA metagenomics assembly of... | reverse complement strand
ACGGTCGAGGGCACCATGCGCTACTTTGCGCGCGAGTTCGACCCCGAGAACGAGGAGTTTTGGGGCACCGTCGGTCTGCTGCACGACCTGGATTGGGAGGAGCATGAGGACGACCCCATGAACCACACCATCTATGCCGCTGAGATTCTCGAGGGTGAGGGTGCGTCTCCCGAGCTCATTCGCGCCATCCAAACGCACACGTCCGACTTCAACACCTCGCTGCCCAAACCCGAGCTGCAGATGGAAAAAGATCCTGTTTGCCTGCGATGAGCTCACCGGCCTGATCGGCGCTGCAGTCATCATGCGTCCGAGCAAAAGCGTCATGGACTTTACGACCAAGTCGCTCAAGAAGAAGTTCAAGGACAAGCGCTTTGCCGCTGGCTGTTCGCGCGACGTGATTACGCAGGGCGCCGAGATGCTGGGTTGGGAGCTACCCGAACTCTTTGACCGCACCATCGCGGCCATGCAGTCCTTCGCCCCCGACCGCGATACCTTACAGGCCTAACCGCCCACGCTACCTAAAACCACCACAAAGGAGAAAGGCACCTTTGTGGTGGTTTTTCTTGCGCAGGCGTTAGGGGCGGACCTGGCCGGTGCCGCGGAGCTTGTATTTGTAGGTGGTGAGGGCCTCGGCGGCGAAGGGGCCGCGGGCGTGGAGCTTTTGGGTCGAGATGCCGATCTCGGCACCCAGGCCAAACTCGCCGCCGTCGGTGAAGCGCGTGCTGGCGTTGGCGTACACGGCCGAGGCATCGACCGCATCCAGGAAGCGCTCGCAAGCATCCGCGTCCTCGGCAACGATGGCCTCGGAGTGCATCGTGCCGTAGCGGTTGATGTGTGCGATGGCCTCGTCCTCGTTTGCCACGACCTTCACGCTCATCTCGAGAGCCAGGTACTCGCGACCCCAGTCCTCCTCAGTCGCGGCGACGTAGTCATCACCCTCGGCAAGACCGGAATCGGCGCATGTGGCGCACGTGGCCTCGTCGCCGTGAATGAGCACGCCGTGGTCGTGCAGCACAGCCACAGCCGCGGGCAAAAACGCGTCGGCCACGGCGCGGTCGACCAGCAGCGACTCGGCGGCATTGCACACGCCCACGCGCTGGGTCTTGGCATTGACGATAATGTTGAGCGCTTTATCGAAGTCGGCCGACTCATGCACGTAGATGTGGCAGTTGCCCGTGCCCGTCTCGATCACCGGAACGAGCGACTCGCGCACGCAGCGCTGAATCAGGCCCGCACCGCCACGCGGAATGAGCACATCGACGATGCCGCGGAGCTTCATGAGCTCGCCGGTGGCCTCGCGGTCGGTAGACTCGATCATCGACACGGCCTCGCGCGGGAAGCCTTGGGCTTCAAGCGCATCGGCCAGCAGCTCGGCAATCATGGCGCACGAGTGATAGGCCAGCGAACCGCCGCGCAGGATGCAGGCGTTGCCGGTGCGGATGCAGATGCCAGCAGCGTCGGCCGTCACGTTGGGGCGCGCCTCGTAGACCATGGCGACCAGGCCCAGCGGCACACTCACGCGCGTAAGGTCCACACCGCTTGCAAGCACGCGGTGATCGAGCACGCGGCCGACGGGATCGGGCAACTCAGCGAGCTTCTCCAGGCCGGCGGCCATGCCCTCAACGCGCTCGGGCGTCAGCAGCAGGCGGTCGAGGAGCCCCGCCGAGGTGCCCGCATCGCGCGCGGCAGACATATCGAGCTCGTTGGCGGCAATGATGCAATCGACACCATCGCGCAGCGCCGCGGCCATGGCGCGCACGGCCTCCTGGCGCTGGGCATCGCTCGCCGTGGCAAGCGCGGCAGAAGCGGCCTTGGCCTCGACGGCAAGATCGTGAACGTACGTGGCTATATCGACCGACATGGACGGCCCTTTCTCTTAGATGTTTGCCAACCATGGTAGCCGATTTATGCGCATCCTCGCCGACGGCGGTAGAATTGGTCAACCCGAAACACCGCAACGAATGGAAGCATTACATGGCGATCATCACTTCATACCACGTCCCCGGCCTGTATGTCGAGGACCACAGCATTGATGTCCCCCTTGACTGGCGCGGCCTTGAGCCAATGCTTTTGGCCGTCGGCAGCACCATGCGCCGCGGCGCCATGCCGGCGCCCATCGCCGGCGCGCCCGAGAGCATCAAGCTTTTCTACCGCGTGGTTTGCGCACCCGACCGCATCAACGATGATTTACCGCTGCTCCTCTTTTTGCAGGGCGGCCCCGGCGGCGAAAGCCCGCGTCCGCTGTCGCCCACCAGCGATGGCTGGATCGAGGAAGCCGTCAAGCACTTCCGCATCGTCCTGCCCGACCAGCGCGGCACCGGACGCAGCAGCTGCGTAGACGGGCGCACGATTGCCGCACTGGGCGAGTGCGCGACGGCAGCCGGCTCCGATGCCGCACGCTCGCAGGCGGACTTCCTCAAGCGTCACCTCGCCAGCTCCATCGTGCGCGATTTTGAGTACCTGCGCCTGGTGGGCTTTGGCGGCAAGCCATGGGTCACACTCGGGCAGAGCTACGGCGGCTTTTTGACGTTGAGCTATCTGTCGCTCTTCCCCGAGGGCGTGGCGGCAAGCTTTACCTGCGGCGGCATTCCGCACGTGCCGGCGAGCGCCAGCGAGGTCTACGCACACACCTTCCCGCGCATGGCAGCAAAGACGCAGCAGTACTACGACCGCTACCCCGCCGATGTCGAGCGCGTGGCGGCGCTGGCCGATGCGATCGAGGAGCAAAAGCCCGCACTGCCCGACGGCTCGCCGATGACGGTCGAGCGCCTGCAGCTCATGGGAAGCGACTTTGGTATGAAGCCGAGCTTTGAGCGCATGCACTGGATTATCGACCATGCTTTTGTTGACGGCGACGGCACGCTGAGCTGCGGAACGTCGGTATCAGACAGCTTTTTGATGCGCGCCTTCGAGCGCACCAACACGCGCACAACCCGCTGTACTGGACGCTGCAGGAGTTCATCTACGCCGACGGCGACACCATGCCCATTCGCTGGGCCGCGGCAGAAGAGAAGGCACACCGTGCCGAGTTCGACACCCTCGCGCGCCCGCTCATGTTTACCGGCGAGGCCATGTTCCCGTGGATGTTTGAGCAGATGCCCGAACTCAAGCCCTTCAAGCCCGCCATGGACCTGCTGATGGAAGACACGAGCTGGGACAAGATCTACGATCCGCAGCGCCTAGCATGCAACGAAGTGCCGCTCCAGGCCGCCGTGTACTTCGATGACATGTACGTGGACTCGGGCATGCAGCTCGACACGCTCAGCCGCGTGGGCAACTCGCATGCCTGGGTGACGAACGAGTTCGAGCACGACGGCCTGCACGGCAGCGTGGTATTCAAGCACCTCTTCGACGAAGCCCTCAACCGCGGAGACCTGCGCCAAATCTTCTAGCAAAGGAATGTCCCCGCCTGCCGGCACAAAAGGAACGTCCCCAAGTGCCGGACAAGTACCGGCAATGACGATGCCGCAGGTAGAAAACAGAAAGCGAAAACGCCCCTAAGCGAGTGGCTTTAAGTCGCAGGTCGAAGAAAAGAAGCGAGCGCCGCCCAGAGCGAACAAGTTGGCATGAAAAAGGCGAGGCATAGACCTGATGGTCATGCCTCGCCTTTTGAATGACAAATTGTCGCTCTGGGCGGCGCGCAGCGTCGACCCGTTATGCGAAGACGATCAGATTATCTCGGTGAATCGCAGGCTTCTCGGCCAGGTTTGCGAGCAGGCGGTTGCTGGCGATCTGGTCCTGGCGGCGGCCGGCAGCAAGTTCCAACACGTCCGAATCGGCCTCGGCGATACCGCGCGCGACAACCATGCCGCTCGGGTCGCACACGTCGAGCACATCACCCTCGGCAAACTCGCCATCGACCTCACGAATACCAACCGCAAGCAGGGACGACCCGTGGCCGACCAGAGCTTTCGCGGCACCGTCATCGACCGTCACCGAGCCGTGGGCCTTGTCGCCCAGCGCAATCCACAGCTTGCGGGGCGCAATATCCAGGCGCTCAGCCGGCGGGTCGAACAGCGTGCCCACGCTCTCGCCGCGGGCAAGGCGCACGAGCGCATCGGGCTCCTCGCCCGAGCAAATCACGCTCTGAATGCCCGCCGTCATCAGAATGCGGCTCGCGCGGATCTTAGTGATCATGCCGCCCGTGCCCACCGAGGTCGAAGAATCGCCCGCCGAGGCGATGATCTTGGCATCGATCTTATGCACGACAGGGACAAACTCGGCCGTGGGGTCCTCATGCGGATTGGCGGTGTAGAGGCCGTCGATGTCGGACAGCGTCACGCACAGGTCGGCGGAAACCAGGCAGCTCACGAGCGCCGCCAGCGTGTCGTTGTCGCCGAACTTGATCTCATCGACGGTGACGGTGTCGTTCTCGTTGACGACCGGCACCACGCCCAGCTCCACCAGACGCAGCAGGGCGTCGCGCGCGTGCAGATAGGACGTGCGACGCGCCGTGTCGTGACGTGTGAGCAGCACGAGCGAGGTGAGCAGATCACGTGCATGGAACTCCTCGTCGTAGGCCGACGAGATGATGCACTGACCGGCCGAGGCGCAGGCCTGCAGGCTCGGCAGGTCACCGACCGGTTTGCGGTCGAAGCCCAGCACGGGATAGCCACAGGCGATGGCGCCCGAACTCACCACGACCAGACGCCAGCCGAGCTTGCGCAGGACAGCAGCCTGATCGGCCAGCCCGCCGATAAAGGCGCGGTTAACCTTGCCATCGGCGCCCACCACCGTGGACGAGCCGATCTTTACCACCATCGTTTTATAAGAAGTCGTCATACGTCAAACCAATCGAATGCTGAGCAAGCGAGCGAACGGGTGAGCGAGAATATAGTCCGCTTTCCTCCGTCGCATGCGGATCATTTTGCCCAGGGGAAAGCCGATGCCGCGGCCATGTTCTTGCGCACGAGCTCGTCGCGCACCTGGGCCAGGCCCTGTTCCATACCCACCACGTAGGTCTGCGGATACAGGAAGCGCTTAAAGCCGCGTCCAGATGATCGAGCGCCCAAGCACAGCGCTCGCGCGCGTCCTCGATGCTCTCACGCGGAGCCACCGCACTGCCATCGCGCACGATCGGCACCAGCAGCTCGCGATACTCAAGCTCCGACACATCGGTTACCAGGGCGGCATCGTTCACGGCCACGAGGGTATTGCCGCGCGCGGCGCCCTCCCCCGCCAGATGGTCCTCGTCATAGATCATGTCGCAGACCGGGCCGCCAAAGCCGTCGTAATAGCGGCGCACTCGCTGCACGCCCGGAATCGTGCGCTTGTAGGGCTGCTCGGAGAGCTTCACCACCGGCGTCCACGGGTCCGCATCGCTCGCACGACGGGCGGAAAGCTTGTACACGCCGCCCAGCGCCGGCTGATCGTAGCAGGTCGCGAGCTTGGTGCCCACGCCAAAGCTGTCGATGGGCGCGCCCTGGTCGAGCAGCGACTGAATCGTGTACTCGTCCAGGTCGTTGGACACCGAGATTCCCACATAAGGTAGGCCCTCGGCATCGAAACGACCGCGGACATACTTGGAGAGCTTGGCCAGGTCGCCCGAGTCAATGCGAATAGCCGACAGGCGCTCGCCCGCCGCCTCCATCTCCTTGGCAACCGTAATGGCGTGCTCGCAGCCCTCGCGCACATCGTAGGTGTCGATGAGCAGCGTGCAATTCTTGGGGCTCGACTTGGCAAAGGCGCGGAAGGCCTCGAGCTCGGAGTCAAAGCTCATCACCCAGCTGTGCGCGTGTGTGCCAAAGACGGGGATACCGTAACGGCGCCCGGCAAGGACGTTAGACGTGGACGAGCAGCCGGCCACATAGCTTGCGCGGGCGACGGCCAGACCGCCATCGGGACCCTGGGCGCGGCGCAGGCCAAACTCGGCGACGGGACGGCCATCCGCCGCCAACACCACGCGCGCCGTCTTGGTGGCGACGAGCGTCTGGAAGCCGACGATGTTGAGCAGCGCCGTCTCGAGCAGCTGGCACTCCAGCGCCGGACCGGTAACGCGCACCATGGGCTCGCGCGGAAAAACGAGCTCGCCCTCGGGCACGGCGTCAATGTTCACGTGCGCGCGGAAGTTGCGCAGGTAGTCGAGGAATGCGGGTTTAAACATCGCACCGCCGGCGGGAGCCTGAAGCGAGGCTAGGTACTCGATATCCTCGGACGTAAAACGTAGATTCTCGACGAGCTCGGGAAGCTCGGCGGTGCCGCACATAACGGCGTACGCGCTACCAAACGGATGGTCGCGGTAAAACGCCGTAAAACAACCTTGCTCATTGGCTTTACCGCTCTCCCACAGGCCCTGGGCCATAGTGAGCTCGTACAGATCGGTGAGCATTGCGATGTCGGTGGGATGCGAGATGTCGGTCAAAGCCATGGGGCGACCTTTCGAATATGTTGTACAGAGGTTGAGGGTTGGGCGGTGCGGAATACGCGAGCGGGGCGCCGGGTGCGGTTCGGTTAGTGCAGCCCCATGCTGCCCGTGATCGTGTAGCCCATAAAGACGATAAACCCAATCAGGGCGAGCGCGATGATGAGCTTTTGAGCCGGCGGCATGCCGGGGATATCGTCCTCGTCCACAGGCTCTTTAGAGGTGACCATGCGCTGGGCAAACGTCATCTCGTCACGGCTCGGCTTAGAATCGACGGGCTTGGGACGAGCGACTTTTTTAGGCTGAGGTTTGGACGCGGCGGGCGCCGGCTCGGATGCGGCCTTGGCAGCGGCCTCATCGGCCTTCGCACGCTCGGCGCGCAGGGCGACCAGCTCCTCACGCTCGCGACGAGCCTTTTCCTGCTCCTCGCGGCGGGCCTTCTCGGCGCGGAGCTCTTCCAACTCGGCGCGCTCCTCGTCAGACAATGGTTGGGACTCAAGCTCGGCCATAGTGCAGCCCTTTCTTTTAAAAAAAAGCCGCCGACACAATGTCAGCGGCTTATCAAATCCAAGGGTGGAGCCTCAGAAAATCTTTGCGAACCCTACGATAGCCGCGAACGGGCGCGAAATCAAAGTCTCCACTAACTGGTTTTGCATAATAACACTGTTTAGCTCGAAAAAAAGTTAGCAAAATTCAATATGAGCTTGCCTTACTATGGGGTATACCTTATAATAATAGACGTAAGAAAGAAAGGAGGTGGTTCAAATGGATGACAAAATATGGGACTTAACGATTGTTGTCATCAGCGTGCTACTGGCAAAGGCGCTGGATGAAGGAATCGAAGCCCTAAAGAAAAAGACCTCTCGCAAGCCCGGAAAGCACGCAAAGAGGTCTAGGTAGGGCAAGGGGCGCTGCTTAGGCAGTGCCCCGCTAGCCAGAATCATCTTACATCAGGAGTGCAGCGATGAAAACAGGCATTATAGCTTTTGTCATCTCGTTTATCTCGTTTCGCATCTGGCGCAAGGCCAGAGAAAAGCGCGGTGAATGAAATGGCAACCGAAGCGCAAAGACGCGCAACATCCTCCTACCGCAAAAGGTCGGTGAAACAGCTTGTCATACGCTTTTACCCTAACGAGTACGACGAGAGTATATATAAATGGCTCAAGGAGCAGGACAATACAACCGAGTACATCAAGAACTTGATTCGAGAGGACATGAACCGTTAGAGACTTGTTGCCATGTCCCCTAAACGCAAAATGCCCGCGCCCCATTACAGGGCGCGGGCATTTTAGTTAAAGAAGCTCGTTTACTCGTTTTTGCACAGCATCAAAGTTAGCGCCAAGCCTGGCCTTGCGCTCGTCACCGTTGCCGTACTCGCCGCGAATGACGGCGCGTGCAAGGGCGTCGATGTCTACGGCGTTGACGCGGGAATTGACCACAGCTTGAACCTCGTCATAGCGGGTGCCAAGAATTACCTTGCGCGTCTCACCGTTGCCGAGCTTGCCGTTGAGCACATCCGCTGCAAGATCGTCGGCGCTTGCGGTGGCCGTGCGATTGATTAGGTCTTGCACCTCGTTGAATCGAGCACCAAGTTTGGCCTTGCGCTCGTCACCGTTGCCATACTTCCCTCGCATTACGTCTGCCGCAAGGTCGGCGGTGCTACCACTATTCTCATAGGCAGTCGCAGCCGGCGCATTGTAGGTGCTGGGCTTCGCATAACGCGACCAGGCGGCAGCGTCTATGAAGGCAATGTCAAGATCAAGGTTGCCGTTGTACCCAGATAGCCTACCGTGCGAAGAATACTGGTGCATCACACAGGTATTCCAAGCACCAAAGCCGCCATCCGGAAGCCATGGCGAATCCTGGTATCCAGTCTGATTCTCGTTGGCATACTGGGCAACCCAGAGGGCGTGGTTGGGCGCAATCTTAGACCAATCTTCCTCTTTGGTGAGGTTGCGGTAGGTATACAAGAGACACCTCACGCCAGTAAGCGCATAGATGCGGTCAAGGAATTTCTTGGCACCGTCCGTGCCGATTCTGCCGCCGTCCTCATAATCGAGCACGGGAATACCTTTGCCGAAATAGTTTTTACAGTTCTGATAGAAGTGATCCGCCTGCTTGATAGGATCATCCATATTCATGAAATGGTAGAAGCCCCAGAGCTTACCCGCCTTGATAGCCTTTTGCACAAACGCGTCACAAAACGTATTGACGTAATTGGTGCCCTGGGTTCCTTTGATGATGACAAAATCGTATTCGATTGAATCGAGATTAAGGTTCTTTTGCCAGTCTGCAATATCGATGCCCTTCATGGTCATCTGCATCACCTCTTAATTGCATTGAATTGTGTGAAAGTAACGGCGTTAAGCTCGTCGGCTGTCCATGCATGGATTGAATTGGTGCCGTCATCAGGGTCGCGGAGCGCGTAGGTACCGTCGGTGTTCTCGCGCCAAATCATCACGACGTGCGAGCCGTAAGAGCGCTCGCCAAGGGTTCCGGTAACGCCTGCGAAGACGATCCAGCCGTCATCGACGGCCTTGAGGGCTTCGCCCGTGCCCCAAAACGTGTCACGGGCTTCGAAATGATAGGTCTTCGCTAGATAGGCGCTGAACTTGGCCATGTCGTTAACCCGGTCGGTCAGGCAGCTTTCGCCGACGAAAGCTGCCAGCAGGTCTGGCGTGATCTCGTTCCCGTTGAGGTAGCTCAAGGCCATCGCAGCAGCCGTAAGGCCGCAACCGTACGTGCCTATGGTTTCGTCCGAGTAAGCGACGTTAGCCCATTGAGGGTCTTTTTGCAGAAAGAGCGGCATACAGCCGCTCTTCGCACTCGTCTTTTTTTCATAAACAGGAAAAGCCGCCGTATAACCATCGCTATAGCCTTGGTTATAGGCTTTCCCAAATGCTGCCGTATCTCTGCCAACGTGGTCGATAGTCAAAACGAACCACAAGCCCATTCCTACCGCGAAGCCAAGCAGTAGTGCGACGGCAATCCGCATCCTAGCCGCGCTTCGCGACTTCATCGGCAATCGCCTTCGTAATATCGTCAGTGTCAACGTTGGCGTGCTCGAAAATCTTCATGATGGGCGTATCGGCAAGCTCTGGATAAGCCTGCTTGATGTTTTCGAGGATAGAAGCGAACTCCATGCCGATGATGGCGATGCAAACGACATAGACGGTAATACCACCGAAATTCAGTCCAACGATATGCGAGCTTAGAATCTCGATACATATAACCAGCATGATGATAAGGGAAAGCGTTGCCTTATGACACAAGCCGCGGCGCATCGTCGAAGACTTAAAACTACGGTTGTAAATTGCCTGGGCGATGCCTGTAACCATGTCGATAAGCATCATCAGGAATGCGCCGCCGATTGCCCAGATCTGCTGCTCCGTGAACGTGTAGATAGCTCCCATTATTTCTCCTTCGCATTGTCATCGATCATTTTCTGCACGGCGGCACGCCAAAGCTTGGGTACGCTCTCGACGGTGCGCTTGCTGTCCATGACGGCTTCGTAGTAGATCTTCGCCATCGCTACTCACCGCCAACAATGTCGCCGATTTCGAGAAGCGCTGCGTTGGTATCCGCAAGAGATGCCTTGACCGCCTCCAACCGCCTGATAGCGTCGTCGATTCGCGCCGAATCGGGCATTCCGTCTGCTGTATGGACGCTCCAAAGCTCGTCGAAGCTTTCACGCACGCTCTCGACGGTCGGAAAGCCGCAATCGACGAAATACACCTCGTCATACCTGTATACAGTTTCCGTGGCCGTGTCGGTATCGTTCAAACCGACCTTGCGCGTAGAAGTCTCGATGTCCTTACGCAGCCAGACGTTCTGGCCGATAACCTCGACTGGTTCCGGCGCTTCGCCAGTGCGCTCGGCTTTCACAATCATGTTTTCTCCTAACTCGCGGCTCTTGCCGCGTTGAACACTCTTTGACGTACAACCAATTGCCCTTCCATCTCCGCCGTCTTCATCCACCCAAAGTACGAGCACACGCGGCGGGCAAGTCTCGGCGTTCTTCGTTTGTCAAATCGGAAAAACGCGCGGCGGAGACGCTTCCAAAGCCGCTTCCGCAAATCGACGTGCTTTGCCCAAATTCGATAACCCGCGAAATCGATCGGCTCAACGCCGTTATGCATGATCTTCCAAGGCTTAAGTTCAAGACCGAAGCCTGCGAGAACGCGAGCGATGAGAATGACCGCTCTTTTCAGCGCCTTTTTAGAGTTGCCAAGCAAATAGCCGTCATCTGCGTACCAGACCTGACAACCTACTAGATTCGTGCGCTTGCCGCGCCTTACCGTCCCAACGCCTTCGATTGCGTGGTAGGCAAACGAGATGACGAAAGCGGCCAGCCGCAGCGAAAGGTAACTGCCGAGAATGAGCACTTCGCCCATGGTCGATAGCAGCGTATAGAGCAGATAGAGCACCTTGCGGTTTCGCACGTAACGTGCTGCAAGCTCAAAGACCATCTCTGTTCGCATGGAGCCGTAACAGTTTCGTATGTCAACGTGGACGTGCAGTAGATAGCGCCGAATCGCCCGCTTGAGCTTACGCATGCCGAGGGCTGCACCCTTGCCCTTAACGCCGCCGCTGACTTGCCAGAAGCCGACTTTAGCCGACAGCAGGGGCTCGAGCGCATTGACGCACAGGTAGTTGCAAACTTGGCGTTTGACACTCTCGACGCTGATTTCGCGCAACTTGCCTGAATTCGGGTCGTGCTTTACATGCGTTCTGATCGACTCGAATTCCAGTGTTTCAGTTGATAATTCAAGCCATATAACGTCGATGAAGGACGATTTCGAGCCGTATTCCTCTCGGATTCGGTGCTCATTCTTCCTGCCGGAATCGCCCTTCTTCCATTCCTCAAGCGCTTCTGCAACCTTTTGGCGCGTGAAGACGTAGTTTTTGCAATAGGTTTTCAAATCCAAAGCTCTTTCTGTCTGTCATACGAGCTTTCGCCAGGCGGCTACTAGCCCGCGAGCCTTGCGGACAAATTTCGCTCAGTTGAGCCAGGCTAGCCCGGTCGCGCCAGAAAGCGACGCGCCGGGTAGCACGGTGCGAGAACTTTGGTTCTTGTTTATAGACAGATTGCCGGGAAGCGATGTTCCAGTTCGCCCTGCCAGACCTCGTGTTCGCGTTCGCGTAGCGAAGACCAGCCTTCGTGCCGTTCCTCAGGTTGCCGAGGAACTGAACCAGACACCAGCGCCGCCCTCACCGTGTATCCCTGTTTGTTGTTAGAAAGAAGGGGGTCAACCCCCTCTCATGGCTACGCCATGATTCACCCCCGGCTGCGGCTGGTGGCAGAAAGCCGGGAAGCGATGTTCCAGCTCGCCCGGCCAGACCCCGAGTTCGCGTACGCGCAGCGAAGACCAGCCATCGCGCCGTCCCACAGGCAGCCGAGGAACAGAACCTCGCGAATAGTTCCCTTCACGGTTTGGTCGTTAACGTTGACGTAGAAGTAATCTCCCGTGCCGGTCGTGGAGGAGCCGCCAACATCCTTTTCGAGGATTAGGCCGCACACCATCTGCAAGTTGAGCGTGTAGCCCTCTTTGAGCGGCATGCACGCCGCAGTTGCAATCACGCCGTCGGCAACAGCTCCCTTTTTCTCGTTGCGGCTGTCGGGGTTCACGGCGATTCCGAAGCCCGTTCCATCGCTCACGAACAGAGCGCAGCCCATGACTTCCCAAGCACCTGTTGCTGTCTCAACGCCGCCGATCTTGAACGGATGTTTGCCATCATTGGCAACCTGCCCATCCCCCACAAGCTCGTCGGTCGAGCCGGTGTTCCACGGCGAAGTTTGAACCCACGTATCAGTGGTAGTGGAGAACGCTTTTGCAACACGCATCAGCAGGGCAACGTTTCCGTCCGCAAGCGTCTCCTTGCCATCAACTACCGCAGCATCGAACACGTCATAGGCGTTCGATGCGCCACGGTCGGGACAAGAAGCCGCGTTGCTGGTTCCGTACATGAGGGCGCATCCAACCGGCAGCGAAGCGGCGATTGAAGCGGCAACGACGATACGCGTTGTATTGCTCTCGGCAATCACAGGATGGAACTGTACGTTGAAGTTTGAGCAGCCTTGAAAATCCACCTGCGAGGACTTGTTAAGCGTCTTGGTGAGCTGGTGAAAGTTGATATACCACTGGTCGTAGGCGCTCATGCCGCCATAGCCCGTCGTGGCGCACTTTGTAATGTCTATAAGCGAATCGTGACTGATCGTGCGCGTCTTTACCGGCATACCCGAGATGGAGCGCGGGTTGTTATTCGAATCCATAGATAGAGGGTATGACGGCGTAAGCATATACGGTCGCAGACTTCCATCAGGCAAGTATGCATCCGGGCACGCGACGGCACCGGTGAACTTCGTGTCGGAGACAGACCATAGGGCATCGCCGTTTTCAAGCGGCTCCCAAAGCTGCCACACCACAGGCGCAATCTCGTAGACGTTGTTCCCCTTACTGTTGTCGATGCGCGAGAAACCGTAATCCACCGAATCGATAGCGACAACCCACGGAGCGCCGTCGGGATCGGCACCCGCGTTCGCGGAGACGTGGAACCACGGCCCGCCCTCTGCATTACACGGATCTACGGCTGGAGTGGCTGCGGTGGCGGCAACGAACTTTGTCGCAGCAAGACGCTTTGCCGCAGCGCTCACGGGAATCAGCGCCGTAGGACTTCCGGCTGGAACACGCCACGTGTAAATAAGCCCGGTCTTATGCTTGTCCACCATTGCTTTGATTGCGCTGTTTTTGTATCGTCCGGTCGCTTCATCACGCTCAAGAGCTTTCACGTCGGCAATCTTGCCGATGGCTGTTGCGATGGAAGCAAGGCCGTCTTTCAGCGCTTCATCTGTCGGAAAGTTATAGTCCATGCCAACTCCTAACTAACTGTCATATCGACGAGAACAGGGCGCGTGTCCCCGTTCTCGTCTGTGATTCGCTTGAAATAAAACTGTCTGTCTGCGCTCACGGAGCCGCGAGCTTCCTCAGCTGCCTTACGAGCGTCAGCTGCCGCCTGATCCGCGCTGTCCTTGGATGCTTTCGCCGCGTTTGTCGCGGCATTCGCCGCACTGGTTGCGGTGTCGGCGTTCGTCTTGGCTGCATTTGCTGCAGAGGCGGCATCCGTGGCGCTCTTTGTCGCGGCGTTCGCCTTGCCCGTCGCGGTGTTGGCCGCGTCCGTGGCGCTCTTGCAGATGTTGACCGCAGCGTTGGCGTTATTCAGCGCTCTGCCCGCGTCAGTGACGGCCTGTTCGCTCTTGGCGGCGGCGTTTTCTCCACGCCTGATAAGGTCGTCAATCGCGTTGTCCCAAGACTGCGCTGGCTGCTGACCCTCTTTGGCGCTGCGCAGGATGTCCAGGGCGAATCGCTCCGTCTGTGCAAGGAAATCGTCCTTGACGATTTCGAAATAGGCTTCGTCGGTGTAGCCGGGAACGCTTGCGAGCTTGGATTCATCGCAAACGTAGGTGATCGTATTGCCGCTGACCGTGGCGCTGCCACGGTAATAGTGGATTCGGTCGGGCAATCGGGCAACCAAAAAGGCGCCGTACCCAGACAAAGACAGCTCGCCGCCGTTGTCGTAGATAAGCGCCTTGATGGTCGTTCCGCCGCCCTCGCCCTGGGCGATTCGGATGCAGTTGTTACCGCATCCGCGTTTGTCGATATCAAGCTCGATGGTCTGTGTGTTCATCGGGCATCACCGTCGACCAGCATCCACTCGCACGCCAAAATCTCGTTTCCGGTCATCTTTCCGATCGCGTCGGCATAGGCAATCTTGAACAGGTTGGGTCGATGCTTGATGTTTGCGTACATCTCGATTTCGCGGCAGAAAGCCTTGTGCTCGTCTGAGCCGATGCGCAGCTGCGTGCGACCGGTGGGAAGCCCATCATCGCCAAGTTCAGGTTCGCCGTACTGCGCGATAAGCTCATCACGGCGTTTTAGGTACTCAAGCGCCTCCGCACGCAACACCCTCGTATTACGTGCGGCGGCATAGCCTACGATGTCGCGGCGGTCAAGAAGCGGCTCGAGCGCAATAAGCATCTGCTCCATCTGGGTATTGCTATATTCATCGGGGATGATGTTCTCGATTTCGATGCTCTGCTTGCTTTCCGTAACGCTGGCACCGAGCGCGGTTGCCAGAGATTCGATTCCTTTATCCATTGACCTTCACTTCCTCCACAATCGGTGCCGAATCGTCAAGCGCGGCGATTTCCGCGGCAACGTCTGTGACGCTTTCCTCTACAGTCTTGTATATGGCATAGCCACTCGCAGCGTAGTAATCGAGCATGTGCGGTTGGACGTAAAACGAGAGTCCATCCTTCTCAACTCTGTACGCGGTCATTCCATACCTCCTTATAGCGACGTGATCATTAGTCCATGGTCGAAAGTGATCGTCCAATTTGTCCAAGTCATAGACAGGTTTTGACAAAGGCCGGACACGTTATACGTTCCGGTCAGTTGAAGATTTGTCCACGAGCTTTTCAGGTTCCCGACGAGCGTGACGCTGCCGCTCATGCCGGTCTTACAGGAGACGTACTCGCCACGGTCTTTGTATTCGCCGACGCCGATCCAGTCATCGGTGAGAAGGCAAATGCACCCTTTGCCAGCGAGACGCGCGCCATACACCTTGGACTTGGTGTTGTAGTTGTTGAATCCGACGTAGCCCGTAATGTCCTCAGCTGTGCCGCCGTATAGGTATCCGTTGGCCATTGCTGTGTAGCAGGTGCCGCTGCCGACGCTGAAACCGTCTGTACCTATGTAGAGACCAGAGGTGTTCGAATCGAGCGTAAGCTTATATCTATACAATTTGTTGTTATCGATTGATAGCCCGCCGATGACACCATAGGTTGTCTGGAAATAGCCGCTCGTCAGATTCCAGTAGTTCTTCCCCTGACCGTCGCCGATTGTTCCGCTCTTGAGGTATGTCGCATTGACGTACAGCTCGCCGCTGGACATGTAAATGCCTTTGTTTGCTCCGTTGTTGGTAAGCCGATTGAAGATCTCTTGCTGTTTGAGGCTCTCGTCGAGCTTTTCGACAAGTTTCTCCGCATCGGTCTTAGCTACCTCTTGCGCAATCATGCTCGTAGCCTGTCGCGCTACCGCCGCATAGACTGTTACTGCGGATGAATAGTTTTCATAGGCGCTCTTATAATCCGACATGGCGGAATTCAGCGCCTCGGCTGTTGAGCAGTTTGTGACATCCGAGATGGCTGACATCAGGACATCGAACGCTCCGCCCTCGCCGAACGCTTTGTTGTACCTCGGCTCTAAGACTTGCGCCTTGAACTGAACCTGCAAATTTTTGTTTGCCGACAGCGATTTGTGTTGTGCGGATAGGTCTTCTTTATCTTTCTGCACGGTCTGGAGAATCTTATTTACGGCAGCTTTCTCCGCCTCGGTGACGATGCCGTCTTTGGCGATGTCGTAAACCGTCTTGTCGAGGCTGCTTATCGTCTCGTCAAGCTCCTTATTCCTTGTCTGGAAGTCTTCCCCAAGGGCCTCGATGTTTTTTCCGTTCTGCGTCATTCCGCTGTGCAGGTCTTCGATAACGCCATCGACAGTCCAGCCGTCATCGCCGTATTTGGCATTTGGCGAAAGCTGGAATTCGCCTGTCTCCAAGTCCCAATAGTTCGCGCCCACCTCGTCGGTGAGCAAGCCCGCGCGGATGCGGTCTGCCCTCATCGTTCCGGCGTTGATGCAATCGGCGCTCACCTGTGCGCCGGTTATAAACGTTCGCCAATTCCATTGGCCGTCGCTTGTAAGATTTGCGGCAAGGCGGATGCCCATGCCGTTGATGTTTACCGCCCACATGCCGGACGTTGCCTTGAGCGGAACGCCTGTTTCTGCATCCAGCGGCACGTTGGAGTAGATCACGCCGAGCTCGAACGTCTCGACCTTGTAGGTGCCGACGGAATTGAACGCCTTGTTGAGCGCCGCCATGAGCTGGTTGAGCCACGAGACGGACGTGCCAGCCGCCGCATCGTAGTTAGCCCGCTGATTGCTGCCGCTCTTGAGCTGCTGCGCCATTGACTGAAAGATGTCGGCCAGATCATCGGTTAAGTTGCCGAACACCACCGTGGCATCGCCTGTCACCAAGTCGCGGGTCAGCTTCGAGACGCGACCCTTGAGCCTGATTCCCGCAGCGGAGAAGCCCTTGTCGATGATCGCCACGCAATCGCCGGCAGCAACGCTTTCCCAATCTCGACCGAAAGCAAATAGGTCGATCACGCTTGCTTCATAGGAGACGGTCGGCGTTTTGGCTCGCTCAAGGTAGTCGTTCGTTTCGGCAAGGAGTTGCGCCGCGTCCTCGCATTGCTCGTTAACGTAAACGTCCACGGCTGGCGCGATGCCGCCGTTGCCGTCGGGATGTCCCCAAACCTCGGTCGCGGAGGTATCCTCGACGTAATTCTTGCCGCCGTTTATATCGCCGAAAGTCAAGCGCCGGCCATAGCCGCCTCCATCGGTCTCAACGCCCTTGCCGTAACCGTAAACGCGCGTCTTTGGGTTGGCGCTGCCGGTCTTGCGCTTGATGCTGATCAAGTCTTTAGTCCACGTGAAGCGCTTGGGGCTTTGCTGATTGCCGCGCGTCGCTACCACTCGCACGTAACGGTGCGTGACCTGCACGCCGTCCGTCTCGATGACGGTTTCCAGCTCGCCGCCCCACGTTTCCAGCAGGTCGCTCAAGCCTTCGCGAACGCTGATGTGATAGAAGGTATGCGATGCGCTGCCGGGCAGGTCGCAGTTACCGACTTCCCAACGAGTGCCCGCGAGGATGGACGCAAGCGCGACGGCAACGCTGCCGCTTGGCCGCTTGTCTTCAATGTAATCGTCCCACGTTTCATTAATCGAGTTGATGCACGTTACGCTTGTATACGGCTTGCCGGAATCATCGTGCAGGCGCTCGATTTCGTCAACGATATGCTCATGTACAACGCCTTGGCGGTCAACCCAAACAAGGTACTCCCCCTTGCCTAAATCCTCGTCGCACCTGATCTTAAGCTCGTCGGTGCCGTCCGTCGCGTCCTCATGGGTCGCTGCGGTGTAGGTGAGCCGTCCGAGATTCACGCCGAAACGGCTGAAACGGGTGAAGTTGACCTTGTTGATTAAAGCCATCTTTCCTCCCATTCCAAAAGCGCGGTGCCGCTAGAAATCTTGATGTGCGCGCGGTCTTTTACCGTGAAAAAGTCGCTCATGATGTTGAGCTGAACGACAGAGCCGTTAACGGTCACATGCTCTTTATCGAAATCCATCCGAACCACGCTCGAAGCCGTCAACGGCTGGACAACCTCAACGAACTCGGCGGTGTCGGTGTTGGTGATGCGCCAAGAGCTGCAAGCGCCGGGCTTGGCCGTCACGGTGAGCGCCGCAGGCAGCGTGCCGCCGACGGCGAACGATGCTGCGCCGCTCATATCCATACGGCGATGCTGACCGTAATAGTCGGGGTCGCCAATGTGGAACGTAACGGTTGCCTGTGGGCAATCATCGGTAATCTCGTCAAGGTCGGTTGCACCGCTGACGATCGCCATCAAATAACGCGTAGGGTCATCAGGCAAATAAAGCGGCGCTGGCTCGTCAGACCAGAGCAGCGCCGCCAGCTCATGACGCGCCTTTGCGACCTCGCGCCGGTGCTCGGTGCGAATCCACATGTCAATCTGCAAAATCGTAACCGGCGCGACGAGCGTTCTTGAAGTATTCGCCGTGCCGCCCGGGCGATCCTCGAAGCTCGCCGAAACG
>ENA-OQBV01000734-OQBV01000734.1-human-gut-metagenome-genome-assembly--contig:-NODE-734-length-18145-cov-2.717227_pt1 | contig 18145 bp, 20 predicted proteins | sample MGYA00242750_ERZ504559 | MGnify/ENA primary metagenome ERZ504559 (study PRJEB26092, sample SAMD00036230) | human gut metagenome | host: Homo sapiens | study: EMG produced TPA metagenomics assembly of... | reverse complement strand
TATCGGCAGCCATACATGTGTGGAACTTTTAAATGCAGGATACGAAGTTGTCGTAGTAGACAATTTATATAATTCTAGTGAAGAAGCTTTAAAGAGAGTAGAGCAGATCACAGGGAAAACAGTAAAAATTTTATGAGGCAGACGTTTTAGACCGCGAAGCATTAGAGAAGATCTTTGAATATCTAGTTTTTGATTTATGATTACAAGTTTTGCTAAGGATAATCCATGTACCCCTCTTTCTACTTTTCCATAATAAGTGGTACTAATCTCTAATATTTCAGCCATCTGTTCTTGTGTATAGTTTAGGCTAATTCTTGATATACGTAATCTTTTTCCTACTTCAGCATAAAATGGATTAGGTGTTACTACTTTTTCCTTTTCAAATTTTTTCATATACACATATACCTCTCTTCACATATCTATTATAATACATACCTAAAAACGACTTATAAATACATATATTATTCTCATTTTATAAATATATACTTCCTATTTTAAAACTCATTAATAAATATAGTGCAACAAATCCTTTTCTCATTCTAGAAAAGGGAAAAATCTTTATACTAATTGATTTTCTCTATTTTTTACTTGAGCCAGCATCTACCAGATGCTAATAAAAAAGATTTAGCACTCTAAGATTGAAACACTCTAAATATAACAAATTTAACAAAATCCATAAATTTATTTAGAGAATAAAATAGCCGATACTGACACTAATTTCTAATCTGTGAAAAACTGAGGGCATTATATATGAAAGTAAACTTCAAAATTCAATTAATACTACAGCCTTGATCGGTAAAATATTCTTTATTGATAATGGTATACAAAAATAAGGGTAAAAAGCTCGTTTTAAGCTTTTTACCCTATTTTTATCTAAGAAATCTTATTTATAAACCATTTTAAAAGATACTGAAATATTTATTAACGTCTTTCTTTCCCCGAAAATCATAGTATATTACCTATCATCTTTGCTATTTATTTGGTAAATACAGTAAATATATCTCTTTAAAAGTTTTTCTTATTATAAAACTTTCCTTTTTATCCTTTTCCAAATTTTTTACAAAATTTTTTCCATGCAAATAATAAAGATAAAATACATAAACTGATAAGTATTATGCAACTAACAAAAAACATTTTATCAAACTTACACTGCAGCAAATTTCTGATAGCATTTACAGCATATGTTATAGGATTTAACTTAGTAATCACTTCTAGCCATACAGGGATATTTGTATTTGGAAATATTGCATTACTTGTAAACATTAATGGAAGTGTAATAAAACTCACTAAAGAATATATTGCATTATGCGTTTTAAAAATCATGGATAAAATTAATGAAACTCCTGTCATTGTTATACAAAATATGCCGGCTATAAGTATTGATACTATTATTGGGAAAATCCCTTTATTATATTCTACTCCTATAAATACAGAAATTAAGACCAACACTAAAAGTTGTAATAATGTTTGAAATAATGAAGATTCCATTTTCCCTAAAATAATTGCCCTTCGATCAATCGGGGAAGTATTCATTCTTACAATATAACCAAATCTAATGTCATTTAGCAACGTAACCCCTCCATAGAGTCCGCCGTATAGTGCTGTCATAATTAAAATTCCAGGAAATAAATATGTAATATAATTCGGAGCTCCATCAAGCATTTTATTTATATAAGGATTGTTATTTAACATTCCACCCATTCCCAAGCCCATTAAGATCAACCACATTAATGGCTGAACAATAGTCATCACAATCATGGATTTATCCTTATAATAATCTTTCATTTCCTTTATAAAAACACTATTAATATCATACAAAAAATATCGTATCATTTTTTCTCCTTTTAATATCAGGCAACTTCCTCACCTGTTATTTTTAAAAAAACATCGCCCAAAGTAGGTTTTTTACATTCTAACAAACGTACCGATATTCCATACTTTTCTAATAATTTTAAAGTATCAGGTATTGCTATTTTACTATCTCCAACGGATAATATAAGCATATCCTTTTGAATATCAACTGATTTTAGCGTTCTAACTTCTTCCTCTATGTTCATCTTTGAAATATTTATAGTTTTATTTGGCTTTATCACAATTAATTCTCCCATAATTTCTCGTTTTAAATTTATTGGAGAATCACATTTTACAATTTTCCCCCTACTAATAATAGCTACTCTATCACAAACTTCCTCAGCTTCTTCGATATAATGAGTTGTCAAAAATATCGTTGTTTTTTTTCTTGCTCTTATCTCATTTATATATCTCCAGATTTCCTTTCTTGCTTGAATATCTAATCCCACCGTTGGTTCATCTAAAAATATAACTTTAGGTTCGTGCAATAATGCTGCAATAATATCTATTCTACGCTTGATTCCCCCTGACAGTTCTTCCACATATCTATTCTTATATTCATAAAGGCCAAATTCTTTTAATACTGTATCTATTTTTGCAAAAATTTCATTTGGTAAAATATGATAATATCTAGCTGATAAATAAAGATTCTCTTTAACTGTTAATTTGGAATCTATAGTTAATGCCTGGGTCACAACACCTAATTGCTGCCTTACTTTTAGACCTTCTTTTTCTCCTTCTATTCCGTTTATAGAATAACTACCCTGAGTAGGCTTAATCAATGTTGTCAGAATACTAATTAATGTAGATTTTCCGGCACCATTCGGCCCCAAAAGTCCAAAAATTTCTCCTTCCTTAATTTCTAATGTAATGTCGCTTAATACAATTTGATTTTTAACATATTCTTTACTTAATTTTTGAATATTTATCATTTTTCCACCTCAATACTGTACAATCATTTTTTCGCTTTTTTCAGCCATTTCCACTAAAGGTCCTTTTAGTAAACAGTCAAAAGCAATATTACTCCCTCGAACCAATAGCAAATTATCTCCTACATTCACGTCAAATTTTTTTAATATATTTGAGCTAAGTTTTACTATGTTATTCTCAAATTGCACAGACACATATACACGATTTTTATATGTTATTATAAAATACTGCTTATTTTTTTCTTTTAATATGGGATTTCTATCAATAATATGACTTAATGCCGATTTTCTTATTTTTTTCATACTCGTCACGCAAAATCCTCCTGACGTTTTGCTACTACTCATTAATATTACGATATCCTCTGTATCGTTTAGCCCATATTCCTTTACCAATTCTGGTGGTAAGCATAACTTCATATCCGAATTCACTCGACTCCAGCCATATACATATTTTCCACCTGGATTAAGTTGTGGCATTATAACACCCTCTCTCTATCTCTTCCACTATACTAAGTTCTGCTTCAATAATTTTTAAATTATGCAGTACAGATAAGATTTCTATTTGTTTTACTCCTCTACTACGTAATTTTTCTATTTGATTAGACAAACCATTCCTATATTTCAATAATAGTTTTTTCCTCTCGTTACACATTAAAACTATATCCTTGTAATCAAAAATTCCCAAAAATAACAATGCAATTGAAAACCAAACAGTATCATAAGATATATTTTCTATACACTCTTTTACCTTTTTTTGTAGTTCTATTTTACCTTTTTCTGTTATCTCATAAACTGTACGTTCAGGGGCATTACTATCTTTAACACTATATCCCTTGACCAATTCTTGTTTTTCTCAATGTTTTGATAGTCGCATATACTGTAGAATTCGCAATTGGATACCAATTTTTTATCTGAAAAACTTCCAACTGTTTTATAATTTCGTATGGATTTAAACTTTCTTTTTGTACCAGTCCTAAAATTAAATATGCTGATTTTGATTAACATTTTAACCTCCATATACTATAATTATATATTACTATATAATTATTAGTATATAAATAAAAAAAAATCAACCTTTTTCTAAAGCAAACGAGAATAGATCATAGCCAATACAATCTCTCATGTTTGAATTCATGTAAAATTGTGATATAATGCTTAGTCGTCTTTTCTTTTCTTCCCACTCTTCATTAATATATGTAATAGAAAAGTTATTCTTAAATATATAATGGTTTTCACATTCTTTTATTTTTTTAGTTTCACTTTTATATTGACAATCAAATTTCACTCCTAAATTACATATTTCAAATGTACATTCCCCTTTTTGTTTCTCTTCGAGAAAATTCAATGGCTCTCGAAAGTTAAATGAAAATTGCTCTTTATCATTATCAAAAAGCTGAATATTCTTCATCCCTGTTTCCAAAGTAGTTATATGGTAATTTATATTTTCATTGTAATTATTATATTGTAAATTAAACCCCTCACTACAGGGAATTGCCTTGAATACATCTCCATTAGAGTCTTCAAAAATTTGTACATTATTTTTAGTTTTTACAAACTTAATCTTATTTTTTTGTGGAGACAAAACCCCCATGTAAAAAGCTCCGGAAAAATAAGCATCAATTCCGCCAAATTGTTTAAGAATAGGATCTTCTGCTTTTCTAATATTTAAAGACTTATCATCAATAACTACCTTGCACTTTTTCCCTACTGTATTGTTTGAACTAAACATAAACGGTAATACTTCGCTACTATGTCTTCTTGGATCAACAATACCTTCTCTTACTTTTGAAACTGGAAATAGACTTTCAAAGTTAAGTTTTGCTGTGTGATTTTCATTAGAACATATTACATCAATGTATAAACCATTTATCCCTTCCTTCATTTTATATTCAATATTTGCCAGTTCGGCAATCCTACCACTTTTTATCAAATTTTCATGTGTAATTTTACTATTAGTAAAAATTTCTTGAGAATTATCTTTTTTGGTAAATATAATTTCTTCACCTTTTCCGGAAACTCCACTTCCATATTGCATAATCTCAACAGCATCAAATTCATCATCTTCTAAAAAAATAATCAAATGTTTACACTCTGAAAATCCAATTATCTTAAAAGGTAATACCGGAATCATGCTATCCCTCCATTCAAATATAATATTTTGTTATATCAGTACGTCTATACATACATCTTTGTTCGTTACAATAGGATTGCTCCCACCATGAAGCAATATTTAGTACTTCTTCTCTGATATAAGAAGAATCTTTATCTGTTTGTTTTAAAGCTTCACAATAGATTTTAACCAATGTTCCTATAAGTTTTAAAGATAAGCCTCTCCCCATAATTTTTAACGAGGTGACCCCTATTCTTTCCAACTCCTTTATTGAACATATAGTACAGTCTTTTCCCGCATCAATAAGGCTAATATTTTTAGCTATAATTTGATTATTCTTATCATAAACAGTATATTGTCCTCTACAAATTGACGGAGGATCATTAAATATATTGCATCTCCCATTAATATTAGAGCAGCCAAAATGTCCGAATACTTCCACTGTCATATCATATCCTTTTTCATCAATATATTTTATTATCTCTTCAATTTCAGATATGGAAAGTGCGGTTGGCAAAATAATTCTTTTCACTCCAAATTCATTAAAAAAATCCACATTGTACTTATTAAATGGATAAAAAAAGTACTTGCATGTAACGGAATAGAATATTTATCCTTTAATAAAATGAGTCCTAAAATTGACCCAACAATAATCGCATCAACCCCACATCTAACTGCTTTATCCACATATTCTAAGTATTCCTCTTTTAAATTTTCCGATAAATTTCTGACATTTGCAGTAAAATTCACAAGCATGTTGTTATCATGGCATATTTTAACCACTTTTTTTAATTCATGGAAATCAGAAAGCTGAACATTTTCTCCTGTACATAATTTGTTTGTTCTCCCTGTAAATGTAACTAATTTCATTCCGAACTCTTCACAACTTACTCCTACATATATTTCTTTGGCTCCCATTTTGGCAAAAAGTTCAGCAGCTTTAACACTACTAACCGGACACATAATATTCATTTTTATACCTCCTTATACTCAATAATTTTCTCTTCAATTTTTTCCAATGAATCATAAAATCTATCTTGTATAATCATTACTCCATTATCTCTAAATAACTCCAGTTCTAAATTAGCATTTTCTGGATATAAATGATAAATTGCATTGCCATAAATAACCCAGTTATGAACCTTATATAAAACTTCCGATTTAGGTATAGAAAATTTTTCTGCTATATCATGTATAGCATATGTCTTTTCCAAACAAGCAACAAATGGGTTCTTACAACACTTCTGGCAATCTTTACCTGGTTTTATTTCATAAAATTTTCCTTGATGGCATTTCCTTGAAACAGCCATTGTATAATATTTATCCGAAAAATTCACTTGCATATTAGCTCTCTGCATAACTTCTGCACTTTTTTTCCCAAATGGCAAGAGATTAAAAATACCACCAGCAATATGATATTTTTCTTTAAAATATTCAATTACACTTTCATTGCCAAAATTGCTGTACAACCAGCTATTCTTGACCTTTTCGCTTTCTTGTTTTATGATTTCATCAGACCACAAATACTCTTCCAAGCTATGATTTAGCATTTGCCCAATAATAATTTTATTATCAATTTCTTTTTTATGTAAATACTGCAATACACCATAATCATTAACTACAAATTCGATTTCTTTCGATATTAAGCCGAGTTCTTCAATTAGTCGTACTGTATTTTCAAAACATTCTTTTGTGGTAAATGATGTCACAACTCGAACGGTCTTTCCTGCCTCCAGCGTTTTTTTAACTACCTCTTTTAATTTCGGAACATTAAAAATTGCCCACTCGCAATATTCATCTCCAAATCCAATAATATCTATATCCCTTTTTAAATATTCATCTAACAAATCGTAATTACTAATTCTTAATTCTAATTTCATTTCCATTCTCCTACACATGAATTTTTTTATTAATTTTTTCAATTAATTCTGTTGCATTATTTGATTGAAAAATATTACGACCTATAGCTACGCCTTTTGCACCTGCTAATAACGCACCATCAATGTTTGAAAGTAATTTTTCCTCTGATGTAATTTCCCCACCAGCTACAACTACTGGAATTTGGCACCCTTCTATCACTGTCTTAAATTCTTCTGCATTTCCTGTATAATTTACTTTTACAATATCAGCCCCCATTTCTTGAGCTAATCTTGCTACAAATTTTACATTCTTTACAGAGCAAGGGTCCTCTATTTGACTACCTCTTGCGTACATCATAGCAAGAAGAGGCATCCCTAACTCATTACATTTTTTTGACACTTCAGCAAAATCTTTTAGCATTTCTGTATCATACTCATTTCCTATATTTACATGTATAGATACTCCATCACATCCTAAAGTAACTGCTTCCTCTACGCTACCAACAAGAACTTTTCTATCAGACTGCGGACTTAATGCGTTCCCTGCTGACAAATGCATCATTACTCCCAGTGTCCTTTTACATAACAAATCATAATTCGACTTAATCATCCCTTTATGTAATACCACACAATCAATTCGTGCTGCCAATCTAAATAAAGTATCATTAATATTTTCTAATCCCTTAACCGGTCCTAACGTAGCCCCATGGTCTAACGGTAGTATCATAATTTTACCATCCTCTTTGAATAAGCGATTTAATCGTTTGTTTTTCATTTGAATTCCCCCTATTAAACATAGCTTTTTTCTAATTTCGTATTTTTATATTTGCACCTTTGATTCTTACAAAATTCATTTTCCCACCAAGGTATTTTACAAATACTCTTTTTGAGTTTTGTCTCAGCTATTTCAGGATCTTCTTTTATTCTTTTTATCATCTCGCTATGTATATTTGTCATAGCAGCTGTAAAGTTAATATCCTGGTCCCTACCAATAATTTTCAGGACATCAACTCCTATCCTATATAATTTTATAAGACTACAAATAAGGCAATCTCTAGTAGAATCCAAAGGTGTTCCTATTTTATTTCCATTCATTCTAAACTGAGCTTTACATGGTATTCCTAAATCTAAGCATTCACCAGAATTATGTAAAAAGCCACATCTTCCATCGATATTTGAACAGCCAACTCCTGCAAATATCTCAAGCTCCATATCTGTCGATTTTCTTATCTCTTCAATTTCTTCTATGGTCATATGATGTGGAAGTACAATTCGATTCACACCATATTTCTTGTAAAAATTTATGGTTTCCACATTCATAGCTGATAAAAAAACGCTTCCGACCATCGGCATTTCGATTCCTTTTTCACGTAAAAATATAATATTCCCTAAATCTCCTATAATTATTCTATCAATACCTGTTGTAATTGCTGCTTTTACATAATTATAAAAAAGAGGAGCCATACCATTTTTTCCAACTCCCAAAATAGTATTAGCTGTAAAATTTACTTCTACATGATATGTATGGGCATATTTTACAATATTGCATAACTCTTCATAAGAAGGATTTATTTTTCTTCCTTGATTATTATGTTTTCCACGTCCTGAAAAAGAAATCTTATTAAATGTATCATCTTCCATTCCAACATAAATTTCATTTGCTCCTGCCTTTATCTGCTGAACACATGTCTGGTAAGAGCTAACTGGTGCCATTACTTTCATTTATTCTCCTCATATATAATATTGACTATTTACATATTTACATCTATTAACATCACAAAAATTCTTTTGCCAAAAACTAAAATCAATATTTTTCTTTATCAATGACAATGTATCTTGAATACTCATACCTTCATACAGTTTTTGTAGCATAAAATTATATACATACGTGATTGTACTTGACAACTTACAATCAAGTTCTCTTCCAATGATTTTTATACTTGTAATTCCTGTTTTTAGAATCTGATCCATTTGGCACAAGGAACAATCCTCTCCCATATCAAGAATGTTGACAAGTTTTTTTGAATGTCTAACACAATATTTTGCTCTACAGGGAATCCCAAAATCAATTTCTTCACTAGCATGATGATATAAGCTACATGTTGATTCAATAAACGAACAGCCAAAATGCCCAAAAATTTCAACATCAATATTTGATTTTTTTACTATGTCAGCAATCTCCTTTTATTGAGAAGTGATGTGGTAGACATACTTTTTTTGCTCCTAGATTTTCAAGCAACTCAATCTGTGAACAATTTAATGTTCCAAAAAAATACCCCCGCTGTTAGCGTATTTTATTTTTATAATCTTAGTAGCATGTACAGATTTCCTAAATCTCCTACTATCACACCATCTACGCCTGCTTGTATAGCTCGCTCAACATATTCTAAATATTTTTTATGAAAAGAATTCTCTGGATTTTCAGAATTACCACTCATTGGAACATTTGCCGCCAAATCAACAAAAACATTATGTTGATGTGCAAATTCTATTATTTCTTGAAACTCTTCATATCTCATTTGGGTTTTTATTTTATTAAAAGATTCTTTTCCACGCCCCGAAAAGGATAACGCATTTATGTCATTTGACGAATAACTCAAATAAATTTCTTCAGCTCCAGCAGCAATTTGCATTTTAGCTGACTGTAAAGAATTAACTGGTGCTTTAATTTTAATCTTTTTCACTTTTTATCTCCTTTACTATTTTCACTACATCAAAAGATTTATAGATCTGGAATCAAATATTAGTTTATCTACATTTCTTAAATTAATATTTAATTCTGAGTTTCTAAGCAATGTATTTCCTATCAAATAGAACGCAGGATTATACTTTTCCAATTTATCATTGATATCTTTTTCACTATTATCTAATTCGACATTCCTTGTCCATATTTTCTTCATGTCTATGTAAATTGGTGTTTCGCAACATTTGTCACATTTTCCTGTATTTATTTCAAAGTATTTTGCCGTTTGACATGCTCTAGAAAAAGCTATCGTTGTATATCCATAATGAACAGCAACTTTGTAGTTCATTTTTTTTAGATACTCATATGATTTTTCCAGACTTTTTAATTGATTACATTCAATTTCTTTAACCCCATAAAAATCTAAAATTTTCTTTTTATTATCGTCATATATATTATTCTGTAAAATCATTTCCTTGTTCTCTTGAAGTTCCGATCTTAGTATATGTTCCGACCATAAACATTCTCCAAAAGATCTAGATATTCCTCGCCCAATTCTCACATCTTCCGGTAAAACATCTGCTTTCTTCGCTGCATACATAATCCCCAAATCGTTGCATGTTAAAGAATAATTATCACCAGCATCCTTTAGTTTATCTAATAATACTAAAAATTTTTCCATATGTCTTTCTGGAACTTTGGGCAAAATCAAATTGAATCTTTTTTTTGCTTTTCTTAATTCTTTCCATATATGTATTAGATTATTTTCGCTAGGGACTTTATAAACACATGATTCAGAACCACATGAGTATTCATCAATAGTAGGATTATATAAATCCGCATTATCTATATCATTTGATAAAATCCTATATTCTATTTGCATCACTTAATACCTCTCTAAAAGAATCATCAACAATTACTGTCGAACATTCTAGATTTCTCATTTCCACTTCACTATAATCTGTATTTATTCTAAAAATTATATTTCCTTTAAGAAAAAGCAGCGGAAATTTTTTATTTGTTTCTGGATCAACTATATACCTTTCTTCATTTGTAATGAATGAAGTTTGTGGAATCCATTTTTTAGAAAATTCTAATTTGAGTAAATTTTCTCCACATCGTTTACAAATACTTTCTCCAAATATTCTTTTGCATGGACACGCCCTTGTTATCGCAACAAGTTTTTCATTAATGTGAACATGAACATCTATTCCATAATTTGCAAACCATTTTACAATCTTATTTGTGGACTTGCTCATTTCTATTTCAATAACTTTTATATTCATTTTTTTGTAAAAACTTATTTTATTCCTATCATATAGTGTTGTGGAGTTTACAAAATTTACTATATTTTCCGATTCTCCTAAAAGAATATCCTCTTTCCATGGAATCCAATTATATGACCAATCAAAGTATCTTCCTAATCCTAAAACCACATTTTTATTTTCCTTTTGAGCTGCATATGATAATAATCCCAAGTCATTAAAAATTACTATGATATTCTTATTTTGTAAAAATAATGTATCAATATATTTTTTTGCAGCATCTAAGTTTTGTTGAGGCACGAATGGTAGCACTATTTTAATCTGCGATTTTGGTTTAGAACAAATTTCTTTTACTTCTTCAATTGACGGTACATTTTTCCAACACGTTTCACTTCCAAGGCTAATAATGTCAAAATCTTTGACATTATTAGCCTTCTCAATATGATTAAGTCGAAGTTCTTTTAGTCTCTCCATATACTTCTCCTCTATATAACACTACACATTTTATCATTCCTCAGAGCATATAAATCCATATTTTTTTTTGCTTCGTTTTTAATACTTTCATCTAACTCTACAACTTTAACCTCTTCATCGTTACCTAAATCTTGAAGTATTCCTGTTGGTCCCGAAACAATACTTTCTCCAAAAATTGGCATATCTACATGTGCAAATTGACCTACACCATTTACAGTTACCACAAAAATCTGATTCTCCATTGCTCTAGCGGTAGAACAAATTCTATATAAATTATCCGGAAACAAATCTTTCTCTTTTACACCAGGTGCTAAAATTGGATTAATCAAAATTTCAGCTCCCTTTAGAACCATATTTCTTGCAATTTCTGGATAAAATATATCAACTCCAATAACCATTCCTAACTTTGCACAATCTAAATCAAATAACACATATTCTTCCCCACTATATGAAAATGGTTTTTCACTTTCTGTCTGATGAAATCTTTCTTGATACTTCGGTGCAAGCTTTCCGTTCCTTTCAATTACAAATCCAATATTATTTCCTTTAAAACCCGTTTCATTAAATTTTGTTGATAACGCACCTACAATATTCACGTTATATTTCACCGCAATATTACATAACTTTTCAAACACTGTTTCTCTTATTGTATCTTCGTCATCTTGTAAACTAATTGGTCCATATCCTGCACCCGCATAAAATTCTTCTGGTAAAACAGCAATATCAACCTCTTTATTACTTGCAAGATGTTTCTCCAACAATTTGCACGCATGTTCAACATTAGTTTTTCTCACATCTGTACCAAAAACATTTGATAAAATATTCATTTGTACTACTAAAATCTTTAAGTTTGCTTTCATTTTTATTCTCCTTTTATTATTCTAACAATATTCTTCCCGCAAATATTTTCATATTCTTTGTTATTACTAACTACTTCTTTAATTGTTTCCAATCCAATATATGGACTGTACATAGGAAATTCACTTCCATAAATTAACTTTGTAGATCCTAAACGTTTTAGTGCATATTGTAGGTTAATAAAACTACCTTGAGAAGTTTCTATAAACATATTCTCATGATTATAAGCATACTCTATAGCTTCTCTGTCTGCAGGTCCAAATCCCATGTGTCCTAAAATAAAAGTTGTTTTTGGAAACTCCTCTACAAGAGTACAAAATTTCTTCGTAGATGCAGCTGGTGAAAAAACTACATGTGAATAAAAAGGGATTTGTAATTCTCCACAAATATCTGCTAATTCTCGAACAATTCTACTACTTAGTGAAAACTGATGTACCATAGGCGCCAATTTTAGTCCAACAAATCCTTTATTTTTTGCATTTTCTAATTTATCTAATACGCACTTTCCTTCCAAAGGATTTACACAATAAAATCCCCAAAATTTATCCGGATACTTTTTTATTGCATCTTCAACAAGATTGTTTGGAACAGTTCCTACTTGTGGTTGAATTTCTCCTGTAATATATTTAGTCATTATTCTTACATCCATCATTCCTCCCGGAACCAAAATTCCCTTATCAATCCCAGCTCTTTTGTATTCTTCCAGTATCTTCTTAACATCTCCATAATCCTCATTCAAAATATGAGCATGTGCATCTACAATCATTATATTTCCCCTCCCAATGGATAATCTTCATTAATATGTACGACCCGTTGTGCTTTTTTCCCTGTATAACCTATCTTTTCAGTAATTTCAACTATATTGGGTATTCCGCATCCAAATTCTACTTGACTAGATATTTTTTCTTCTAATTCTCTTGAGTTTTCAAATTCTGTATTTATTTCAGTTTTAATTAGTAAGACATTATTGTATACAAGAAATTGATAGTTGTTTCCCACTTCTGGTATCTTCATTAATTGTTCTTCTACATAAAAGGGAGAATATTCTTTTTCATTGATTACAATTTGATCATTTTTTCTTCCTCTAAGAATCAATTTAGGCAATTTTATACCACATCTACACTCCTCTTCTATATATCCTAAATCCTGAGTGTCATATCTGATAAAAGGAGAGCCATCTTTAAGTAAAGTTGTAACAACAATATTCCCGATTTGTCCCGGTTCTAATTTTTCACCTGTTTCACTATCTAAAATTTCTACATATACATGTCCATTACATACGTGATAACCATTTTGTTCTTCACATTCTATTCCGATTCCTCCGCATTCCAAGGAGCCATAATAAAAATATGCACTGCATTTCCACAGTTTCTCTACTCTTTTCCTGAATGCGTTTGAACATCCTTCTCCAGTCAACCAAATTGTCTTAATGTTAATGTCCTTTCCAATCTCTAAAAAATTTTCATTTGCACATTCATATAAACACATAGCATATGAAGGACTTGTTAAAAGTACATTAACTTTCATATCTTTCAACGCTTTAACTGTTTTCTTGGGTTCTGAATAAGCTCCACCTTTTCCTACTGAAATAACCGCACATCCCATTCCGTCCTGTAATACCCTATGATATGATAAGCCGGCCGAACTCATCTCATATGGAAGTGCTACTGCTGCAATGTCTTTATTCGAAATAGGAAATAAAATCGGCATTTCTGGTGCCAAATCATGAATATAAAGATCCTCCCATGTATGTTTAACATATACAACAGAATCACTCGTTGTTCCTGTAGACAAAAAAACTTGTACAATTTTATCTTCTGGAACCGATAAAATGAGATTAGGATCATCTATCAATTCCTTTTTTGTTAAACAGGACAATTTTTCAAATTTTTCAAGACTAAAGCTTTCTTTATCTGTAATTCCTACTTTTTTGAGTTTCTCTCTATAATACTCATTATTTTCTATTACATGCTGAATAGTTTCAGCTATTGTTTCCTCTATATATGAATTCCATTCCCCTTGATTCCAGTACTCTAAAGGATATTCATTATCTACAAAGTACTTTTTTATAATTTCCTTCTTATCCGCCCATTGATAAAATTTGTTTCTTGCCCATTTCATATTTTATCCTCTTACTTTTCTACAATTGTTTCATTGATTTGAACACCAAGATGTCTTCCCGCTTTCATTGTATATCCTAAAATCAATATCACCTTCTTTAAGTAATGTTGAATTTTTTACTTTGCCATTTTCTGATATGATTCTGATGTGCCAATCATCTTGGACTATTACATTAATTTCTTTATTTGAAGAATCTGTTACTTTAATGAGTAATAACGGTCTTCTTTCCATCTTAACTCTTCCAACAGCTACCACACGAGTATTTCCTTCAGAATCAACTGCTAATAATTTATCACCTGCTTTCAATTCCGATAAATATTTTGTGGTATTATTTTCAGCCAACACATACGAATGAAGTGCTCCTGCATTTACTCTAAATGGCCTTAAATCCATATATGGAAGAAAATGAGTTTCTGAACTAACCAATATTCCACCAGATGAAGTAGAGCCAATGATCATCCCTTCATCTTCCTTTAACAACGATGTTGTATCTATGCATACTCTATCTCCCATGCCTATATGTTCCACAGACTTTACTTTTAGTTTCTGAATGTTTATTTTTTTCTCCATAAATTTATCCAATTTCATTTTCAATTTTGGAATTTCATCAATATTTTTTGTATTCAATAAAACTGAGTAACTTCCCATCTCCATTGTCATTGTAGCAATCCATCCGTCATCCGCCGACTGAACTTGTTTACATACTTTACATTTATTTTTTGTGAAAATGCAAGTACTAATTCTAGAGGTATGTTTGTTTCCGACTTAAATTCTATTACACATACCTCGAATCTATTTGAAAGCTCAATTGCGTTGTTCATCGACTCTTTATCATAGACCTCTACATAACTCGCCCATCTAATTGTTGGATATTCATCTGTTTTCAATTCAGGATCTTTAATAAGAGCAATAATACGATTTGGATATTCCTTTGAAATTTTCAATAAATCTTTTTTATTATTCTCATCCATCATTATAATTACCGAAATGTTCTGAGGAATTTGTTTAATAAGTTCAATTTGACTTATTTTAAGCATAATTCCTGAATATCCATTATTCAATGCTAATGGCAACTGTTCTTTAACCCCTTCTGGTTTTAAATTCATAAGATTAATCCATAATTCTTTACTGTTCATTGTAAACAATCCTCTTTTCGCTTTATTTTAAATAATATGTAGGTTTTCCATAACTTTCTTCTTTCATCAAACCTTCTATATTAACAATCCTCCCTTCTGGTACTAAAGTTAATTTATATGGAAAATCTACATTTATCCCTATTGAATTTTGTTTCCAATACATCGGAGATTCAGCTATTATTTCAATAAAAATTTTTATGTTTCATTATCTTCCAAAAATCCCCAACCACATCAGTCGGAAGACTTAAAAAAATGTCTTGCAAAATCATACATTGTAATTACTTTATTATGAATTTTTACTACATCTGATTGCCTTCCAAAATGCTTTATATACATCTGACCGTCCTTTTTCCATAATGACACAATATCCTTTGTATTATATCTAATCAATGGAAAGCACTCTTTTCTCAATGTAGTGACATGTAAAATTCCTTTTTTAGAAAAGCCAACTGGTCTTTTATTTTTTTCATCTAACACTTCCAAATAGAAATTTTTATCAGAAACTTTTAAATTTATATCATTATCTGAAACAGCAAGATTTCCCAATTCTGTTGTTCCATAAAAATTATAAATCGGTACTCCCCACAAAACTTCTAACCGCCTTCTACGTGCTTCACTTAATACTTCTCCAGCTGTACAAATTGCCCTTAATGAAAAATCTTTTTTAGTGTCATACCCCATTTTTTTTGCCACATATCCTAATAAAAAAATTTCCATTACATTTCCAGCCAATATTGTAGCTTTAAACTTTAGTAATAAAGTAATAGCTCTTTTATATCCACAATTCCTGTCACTCCTCCCTGCATGTAATACGCATCCGTTACGTCTATGTACAACTTCTGTAAATGTATGTGCAGGAACAGATAATGCAGAAGGAAATCTTATTAGTATCCGGTCATTTTCATTAAAATTAATAGGACTTTCTAAAATTTGTTCAACATATCCCATAAAGTCAGCTTTGGTAAACCATGTTGCCAGTGGTGTTTCTTCTGTTCCTGAAGTTTCGTGATATTCATAAAGATGTCCCTCATATCCTCTTACAAAATCTTCCGGTTTTAATTTTAATAATTCTTCCTTTTCTAACGTAGGTAATTCTTCGAATTCCGATATTGAAGAAACCTGTTGTATTTCATCATAAAACGGATTCCGTTTCGCTATATTTATAGTTCTATTTAATTCTTCCAAAATTTCATTCATATCTAAGCTCCTTTTTCATTCTTATAACTTCATCTATTTTTTTCTTTATATTTTTAAATTCATTTATTGTAATTGATTGTTTCCCGTCTGATAATGCTTCTTCTGGAGTATTATGTACTTCTACCATAACTCCATCACATCCCGCCATTATTCCAGCTAGACACATTGGTTCAATTAAACCTCTGCATCCTGTACCATGAGAAGGATCTATAATAATAGGCAACCTGGTCATAGTTTTTATGAGAGATACCGCACTTAGATCCAGTGTATTCCTAGTCCAAGGTTCAAACGTTCTAATTCCCCGTTCACACAGAATCACTCTCGTATTTCCTTCCTTCAATATATACTCTGCACTATATAGCCATTCTTCTATTGTGGCATTCATTCCCCTTTTAAGAATAATAGGCTTTCTACATTTTCCCACTTCTTTTAGCAAAGCATAATTTTGCATATTTCTTGTTCCAATTTGCAAATAATCAACATATTGTTCTAAAAATTCAACATCTCTGGTATCCAAAACCTCTGTTACTGTTTTTAAAGAATTTTCCTTTCCCACACTGTTTAATATTTTCACCCCTTCTTTCCCTAAACCTTGAAATGAATATGGAGATGTTCTCGGTTTAAAAGTACCTGCCCGTAAAATAGAAATCCCTGTATTTTTTAATTCTTTCGCAATTACATTCATTTGTGTATAACTTTCAACAGCACACGGACCTCCAATTATAAGAAACTCTTTAGAATCATATTTACATTGTTTTACTAATTCAAAATCCATTTTATTCTCCTAATACTTTATATATAGACTACTTTATTTATGTAGTATTTTAACACAAAAAATTTACATTTCTATTTGCCATGTAATTTTTAGTAGTAAGCATGTAACTTTTACGTTCTAATATTGTCTTTAAGATTCTAGCTGATGTATTTTTATCGTAAACCTAGTAAACAAAGTATTTGAATGATTAGTAAGAAACGAAAATACAGGTGAGTCTACATCACTTTTGTATTTATTTTGTAGAACATTCAAATACTATAAATAGCAGAAGTAAGTTTCATTACCTTTGTTAAGCATTGATATAGTCGTTTGTATGACTAAATTCCACCTCTGGATTCGTTACTGTTCAGAGGTTAACTGGACTTAAGAAAACTGATGGTGTAGACTGATAACAGTCAAAGCCATCGGTTTTCTTTATCCAAATATCTTGGACACTCTGTCAAATATATTTGCCGATTCTTCCAGGCGCATCAAAACAAGCATGCTCATGCATTGGCAGAGATAATCGATACTTTCGAAACTCCTAAATGTCACGGCCTGCGCCTGTTTCCGCTTATAATTCCTCAGAAGCCGTTCGGCTTCGTTATTCGTGGCAGGTACTCTGGAGTTATGCAGGAACAGCAGATGATTCTGCATGTATTTCTCCATTCTCAAAAATAAATTATACCCGTCTCTATAATAATCATTTGCCGGAATGTCCCCGTATTCCTTTCTGGCGGTTTCCAGTATCTTCTGATATCTTTTTTTCAAATTCGGAAACCTTTTTCAGCTCCGGCTCCTGGGGCGGCTGGAACCTTTTCGGAAATGGATCATTTCCTGTACCAGTGAACGCATTTCTTTTGCTTCCAGGTGCGCTCCGGGTTCGTTATCTATACTGTCTTTCAGAT
>ENA-OQBV01000732-OQBV01000732.1-human-gut-metagenome-genome-assembly--contig:-NODE-732-length-18157-cov-2.659512_pt1 | contig 18157 bp, 19 predicted proteins | sample MGYA00242750_ERZ504559 | MGnify/ENA primary metagenome ERZ504559 (study PRJEB26092, sample SAMD00036230) | human gut metagenome | host: Homo sapiens | study: EMG produced TPA metagenomics assembly of... | reverse complement strand
GCAACGATGCCAACGCCGAATTCATGGCCAAGATCCGCCGCATCTTCAACGAAAAAAGAAGTTCCCTGGCAGGTCGGGGAACTGGGCAAGGTCGACCAGGGCGGCGGCGGTACCATCGCCTACATCATGGCCGACTGGGGCTGTGACGTCGTCGACTGCGGCGTAGCCATGCACAGCATGCATGCTCCCTTAGAAATCGTCGCCAAAGCCGATGCCTACAGCGGCTACCTGGCATACAAAGCATTTTTTTGAAAGTAAGTGATACAAAAGGAGCTGTCGCATCGCGACAGCTCCTTTCAAGTTGTTAGGGGTTAGGGGTTAGCGGATGGTGGCACAAACCTCGTACGACACCCTTTTTTCTGTAGGGGCTCGCCACGTGCGAGCCCTACAGCGTCATTCAGGAACAAGGACCGTACCTAATGGTATCCGCTTTCCCGGAGCCCTTTAATAGTCTGGTAAAGGCCGTACATATACAGGGCTACGGCCACCCAGGCGAAGCAGAAGGTCAGGCGCAGAGGTGGCGTAATGGTTTCGCCACTCAAGAGGCCGATAACCAGGGTGATGCTCGGCGAGAGGTACATGAGCATACCGCCTGTTGTAATGGGGACGCCTTTGACGCCGGCCGAAAAGAGCATCATCGGAATGGCCGTGACGATGCCCGTCGCCGGCAGGAGCAGCCACTGCCAGCCCTGAAAAGTCCCGACAGCCCCCATGCCGTGATATTCGCTGAAAGCGATGAACAGCAGGGACAGGGGGCACCATGGAAAAGGATTCGATGAAGACCGAAACCTGGCTTCCAGGCGGACTTCTTTTCAACATGCTATACGTCGCCCAGGTCAGGCAGATGAAGAACGACAGCCAGGGGACGACGCCGTACAGGCAGAAGGCCAGGACCAGGCCGGCTCCGGCAACGACGACGGACAGTTTCTGGACCGGCCGCAGCCGTTCGTGGAAGAGGAGTCCGCCAAAGAAGACGAGGACGATGGGATTGATGAAATAGGCCAGGCTGGCCTGGAGGATGAAGCCCTGCGTCGTGGCGTAAATATAGGATCCCCAGTTCAGGGTAATGAAGATACAGGCACCGGCCACGTAAGGCCATTGCCCGCGCTCTTGCCGGATAGATTTCAAATCGGGCAAGAGCTTTTTCTGCAAGATCAGTAAAAAGCAGAAGACCGATGCCCAGACAATCCGCGAAGCCAGCGTATACAGCGGCGGCAGCTGCCGCAACAGCAGCCAGAAGGCCGGCAGTACGCCCCAGATGGCCTGACTCAGCACGAAATAGATATAACAGATTTTGCTCCCGCCCATAAGACATCTCCTTTGTCTGATACCTCTTAGTATTATCACTATCATGCAATAGGTAATCTCATTTGTCAATAACAAGGCAGCATGTCCCTGGCGGGAGCCTTTTCATACTTCTTCGATATGATGGGAACCGTATTTTTTGAGTACCAGTTCGGTCAGATACTGGGCCGTCGCTTCGACGCCGAGGAAGCTGCTGTTGATGAGCAGATCCGTATGGTGGAAGTCGCCTGGCAGATAGCCGGCGTAGCGCACCTGGTAGGCATCGCGGGCCCGGTCGACGTTGCGTATCATTTCCTTGGCCGTCCGTTCGTCCATCTTGAGCCGTTCGACGCAGTTCTTGAGGCGTTCTTTATAGGGCGCATAGATAAAGATGCGCAGCAGGTGCTTGGAACATTTCAAGATGGAATCGGAGCAGCGGCCGACGATGATACACGACTTGGCATCGGCCAGGTCCAGGATGATTTTCTTTTCCACCTGGAAAAGTTCGTCCTGTTTCCGCGATTCGTCGTGCCCCAGTGGGAAGCACATGCGCCAGAAGCGGTTCGGCCGGGACGATTCCTCCAGGTCGCTGGCAATAGACAAGGACATATTCATCTTCTTCGCGGCCGCTTCGATGAGGTCGCGGTCATAAAATTCGACGTTCAGGGCTTCGGCCATTTCCTTGGCAATGGGCCGACCCATGCTGCCGAACTGGCGATTGATGGCGATGATGAATTTTCCATCGTACTCCCTCCCTTACGATAAGAAACGGCTCAGGAAATTGCGGGCCCGTTCCGTCTTGGGGTGGCTGAAGAATTCGGCCGGCGTCGTATCTTCCTGGACGATGCTGTCGGCCATGAAGACGATGCGGTCCGATACGTCGCGGGCAAAGGCCATTTCATGGGTCACGATGACCATGGACATGCCGTTGTGGGCCAAGTCGCGCATGACGTCAAGGACGCCGCCGACGAGTTCCGGGTCCAGGGCCGACGTCGGTTCATCAAAGAGGATCATCTTGGGACTCATGGCCAGGGCACGGGCAATGGCGACGCGCTGCTGCTGGCCGCCGGAGAGCATGTCCGGCATCTTTTCGGCCTTATCGGCCATGTCGACTTTCTTGAGCATTTCCATGGCAATATCGTGAGCATCGGCTTTCTTCATGTGCTTGACGCTCTGCAGGGCCAGCATGACGTTGCCGACGACATTGCGCAGGGGAAATAAATTAAAGTGCTGGAAGACCATGGTCACTTCTTCGCGCATCTTGCGGATGTCGTAGCCCGGCTGGAGGATGCTCTGGCCGTTGTACTTGATGTCTCCGCCTGTCGGCGATTCCAGCAGGTTCAAACAGCGCAGGAAGGTGCTCTTGCCGGCGCCGGACGGCCCGAGGATGCAGGTAACTTCATCATCCAGGGTCAGGCTGATGTCATTCAGGACCAGGTTATCGCCATACTGTTTCTTCAAGTGTTCAATTCGCATCATTTTACATCAGCTCCCATCTTCTGTTCACAAATATTGACGGCTACGGTCAGTAGCGAAATCAAGACTAAGTAGAATACGGCCAGGACAGTGTAGCTTTCGACGAATTCAAAGTTCGACGAAGCGTACTGGCCAGCCTGATAGGTCATTTCGGCGACGCCGATGACCGTCAAAATGGACGTATCCTTTACGGTAATGATGAACTGGTTGCCCAGGGCCGGCAGCATGGTCCGGAAGGCCATGGGCAGGATGAGCTTCATGACAATCTGCAGCTTCGTCATCCCCAGGGACATGCCCGCTTCCCACTGACCTTTAGGCACTTCCAGGATGGCGCCGCGGACGATTTCCGATATATACGCCCCGGCATTGAGGGAAACGCAGAGGATGCCTGCCGCTTCATGAGATAAATGGATGCCAAAGAGTTTGGGCATGACGAAATAGATGTACAAGGCCTGGACCAGGATCGGCGTACTGCGGATGATCCAGACGTAGAAGGCGCTGATGCTCTTGAGGATGCGTATATTGCGGGCCCGGGAAAACCCCGTAGCCAGCCCGATGAAATAGCCGATGATGATACTCGTCACGGAAATGACGACAGTCCAGAACAAGCCTTTCGTAACAACACCGACGATGATGTCCAAGTGTTCCCAGTTAAACATAAGATTCCCCCCTTAATAAAAGACCCCTTATAGCAAGAAGTCCGGCAAAAGTACGACTCTTGCCGGGCCATTGCTGTATGACTGCTCCCTTAGACATTCAGCCATTTATCTTCTAATTTCTTGATTGTCCCGTCTTCCTGCAATTCTTTCAGGGCCTTATCGAATTCAGCTTTATACGGGCTGTCCTTGGGCAGGGCGAAGCCATCGGGGATCTTGGCCGTTTCATCGCCCAAGAGGGCCAGGCCGCTTTCGGGATGTTTCTTCAAATAATAGACGGCATTCGGTTTATCCTGCATGAGGGCATCGGCTTTCCCCTGTTCGACTTCCATGAAGGCCGCCGAAATAGCCGGGAAGACGACGATTTCCGAATCCTTGCAGTGTTCCGTTACGTATTTATGGGCAGCTGTCCCTTTTTCAACGGCGATTTTCTTGCCTTTCAGCTGGTCCACAGACGTAAGGTTTTCATCTTTGCGGACGACGAATTGCAAGCCTGCGTTTTCATAGGGTTCGGTGAAGTCCATCTTCTTCTTGCGGTCTTCGGTAATGCAGACCTGGCCCATGCCGATATCGTATTCACCGTTGGCGACGGCCATGAACATGTTGTCGTATTCCGTCGGCGTGACTTTATAAGTAAAGCCCAGTTTCTTGGACATGGCATCGAGCAGGTCCAGGTCGAAGCCGACGAGCTTGCTGTTTTCATCTTTGAAAGCAAAGGGCGCATAGATCCCGGTCGCTACTTTCAATTCTTTCCCTTTCAGGCTGGCCTTATCGCTGCTGCCGCTTCCCCCGCCGCAGCCAGCTAAGACGGATATCGATACGACGGCACTCAGGCCGGCTAAGATTGCTTTTTTTACCTTGCTGTTCATCATCATCATAATCAGGCACCCCTCTTCACATGTATGACTGGAATCTATCATTCAGGTCTCATGACCGGAACTGTATATTCAGGCTTGAATCTGGAAGCCGTGGCGGAACGGGTCCGTCTCATCGAGGACCAGGCAGTTGATGCCAGTGATATAGGCACTGCCCGTAATCTGCGGGATAGCTGCGGCCATGCCGCCGACGTTGGCATCATCTACGATGCGGGCTTTGAACAAGGTCCCCATGATACTTTCATAAACGAAAAGTTCATTTTTCTTCAATTTCCCCCGCAAGTACAGCGACGCTACTTTTGCGCTGGTACCGGTCCCGCAGGGGCTGCGGTCGATCTGATAATTGCCGAAGACGACGGCGTTCTTCATAGTCGCTTCGGGCCGGTCGGCCTTGCCGTAAAATTCGACTAAGTCGACGCTGTGGATGTCCAGTTCCGGATGGGCCACGACTTCCTGGTCATTGACAGCCCGGAGGATGTTCATCCCCGTGTCGATGATAGTCCGGATATTGTCCGGCTCTAAGCGCATCCCCAGGGCATCGGCATCGACGAGGGCGAAGAAGCTGCCGCCAAAGGCGATGTCCAGGGCAACGTGTCCTAAGCCGTCGACAGGGACCGTGACCCCTGTCCGATATAAAAAGCAAGGCACGTTGGTAATAGTCACTTCCACGGCCCGGCCAGCTTCGACTTTGACGTGGGCCTTGATGAGGCCTGACGGCGCATCGAGGCAGATATCCGTATAGGGCTCGCGGACGGGTATCATCTGTTCATTGACCAGCACCATCGCCACGCCGATGGAGCCGTGGCCGCACATGTTCAGGTAACCGCCGCTGTCCATGAAGACGACGCCGACGTCGGCTTCTTCGTGGACCGGCGTCATGAGGATGGCACCGAACATATTCGTATGGCCCCGCGGTTCCAGTAAGATGGCCTTGCGGTAAGCATCGTAGTGCTTGGCGATGTACTGCTTCTTTTCCATCATCGTCCTGCCTGGCGCGTGAGGAAATCCATTGACGACGATGCGCGTCGGTTCTCCCATGGTATGCGAATCGATGACCAGGAATTTTTCTTCTCCCCTCAGTTTTTCCATCAGGCGTTCCTGATTAGCATGCCACATCGAATCTCCCCTTTCATTCCTTAAAACGAGCAACGGCGTTCATCTCTCATCGAGATAAACGCCGTTGTTTATTTTAAGATTATATTCTTATTTATTTAATATTTTTAAGAACAAATTTATTATACTATCATCTTTACATATGTGCAACGTTTAACTTTATTACATTTTTATTACACATTGTGACGATATTCATAGGGGAGGACTTTCAGGCCGTTATAGCTCGGGCAGTCGCGGACCCATTCCAGGGATTCCTTGAGGATGGCCGTCTGCATGGGGATATTATTCGGTTCGCCGGCATTGGAGCCGATGGGGACGTGCGGCGCCGTAATGCGCGGTGCCCCCTGCTGACGGGCGATGGGAGGCAGGGCGGCGATGACGCAGCAGCTCATGCCTTCAGCTTCACAGCAGCGGGTGACGATCGTCGCCGAACGGTGGCAGGTCCCGCAGCCGCCCGTGCAGAGGACGATGTCGACGCCCTGGGCTTTGAGTTTCTTGGCGATTTCCGGCCCCGTTTCATTGCGGAATTTTTCGACGTTGCCGCCGCCGCCCATGAAGGTATACGTTTCTTCCGGCAAGGAGCCGATGAAGCCTTCTTTAACCAGTTCGTGCAGGCGGTCGATGGGGAACATGGCATTGACGTCTTTGTTGATATCGGAGTTATCGAAGCCGCCGTGAGTGACCATCAAGTTCGACGATGGCGTATCGAAGGGGATGACACGATAGGTAAAATCCCCGGACGTATTGAACGGTGTCTGATCCTTTTTATGGATGCCGCCAGCCGTGATGAAGGCGACTTTACATTCGCTCAGTGGTTTCTTTAATTCGGTAAATACCGGTTTCGGTGTAACGGGAACGAAGATTTCCGAACGCATCCCTTCTACAGTCGTTAAGTTCATAACTACCCCTCCTATAGTTCATCTACAGCCGCCATGGGGCTGATGTAAAATTCAGTATATTCTCCCTCTTTCAGGGCGACATCGGTAAAGACCCAGCGCCGCGGTACGGCGATGGTGGCCAGGCCGCCGAGGCAGTCGGCTTTGATGGCCGTATCATTGACTTCGCTGAGGACGCCGCCGGCCAGGACCGGCGTGAATTCCCGGTCTTTTTCGAGCGGCGCATAATCGTAATCGAGCGGGGCCTCTACGATCTGCATGTAACTAAAATAGAATCGGAATTTCCGGCCTTCCCGGGGCTGGTGAAGGAACAAAGACGGTGCTGCGTGGATCACACCCAGTCTCCCCCGCAGGTTGAGAGCCACGTCGTCAGCAGCGGCCTTGGTGACCGTCCCTTCCATGAGTACCGGGTTGAGCTGATAGTCGAGTTTGGCCATCAGTGGAGCGTCCCCTTGTCGAGGAGGACCGTTTCAGGGAGACCGAGCAGTTTATTATTGGCGTTGATGACAGCGTTGTCCCATTTCTTCGGTGCTGCTGCAATGGGGACGCCGGCCATCTTATTCTTGAGCATCTGAATGGCGCGGGCGGCGACTTCCTTGGTGACGCACGAGCAGCCGGCCACGTCGTTTTCAAAGCCGCCCTGGTCCATATTTTCTTCGACCATGGCATCGGCATAGGGATTGCCGACGACGAGCTGGCCCTGGTAGGCGCAGAAGGAAACGCCGACGACGGGGATGCCCCGCTTGCCAGCCTGTCCGATGTGCTGGATGAAGTCGATATGGTTGTTGCCAAAGCCTTCGGTCGTAATGATGCAACCGTCGATGTCAAGGCTTTCCAGGAGCGAGCCTAAGCGGTCAGAAACCCAGAGTTTTTCGTCATTGACCTGCGGCGAGCCAACGAAGACGACGCCGATGAGGTCCAGTTCATCGTCATTGGCCAGGCCTTCGACCAAGGGTTCGCGGATATAATGACGGGTCATTTCTTTCGTAGCCGGCCCGATGCAGGTCAGGGCGTGAATGGAACCGTCACGTACCTGGTTCGGTGTCAGTACGATCGGTACGTTGCCGAGGTCGACGTTCTTCTGGCCGCCCATGACGCCGCACGGTTCGTTCGGGCAGAGGACGTTGTCGTGCATAGCCCCCTGGCCCATGATTTCCTTGACCAGAACGACGCGGGGATTGCCTTTGCGGCGCAGGTCTTCGCAGACTTCTTCGCGGACGACTTCGCCGTCGTACTTCTTCAATTCATTGCGGACGGCCTGGATGATGTAGTCTTCGCTTTATGAGCAGCAAAGGTCCCGGACGGGTCATGCCCGTAAGGCGCTTGATGACGGCATGGCAGCGGATGATGATGTCGCCTTCATCGGCGCAGCCCGGATGACCGAAATACACTTTTCATCGAGAAAGCCTTCAGACGACGAATTCATGGATCTGGACGCCGTCTTCGTCGACGCCGGTGAGCATGAATACGACGCCGTCGGCGACTTTGGTGACCCCTTCACCGAGTTCGCCTTCGACTTTCGTCGCAATAGGGGCTAGCGTCCATGATGGTATCCGTATAGACGTGGCGTTTATCGGGATAAATGACATCGAGGCTCATGCTGACACAGAGCGGGTCTTCTTTGACGGCCTTTTCGACGATGGAGCCGTCGATGAAGATTTTCCCGTCTTCAATGGCCGTCTTGTCGCTGATTTCGACATCGGTGATCTTGATGTGTTTCTTGATGAGCTTGCGGATGACTTTCTTTTCGCCCGTCTTTTCTGTCGGCCCTGCCGGCAGCGGACCAGCAGCACCCAGGATGGTGCCGGCCGGGATATCCAGGCTCAGGCCTTCCAGTTTATCTATCTTCAAGTGAATCGTTCCCGACGGTGCTGCCGGGGCACTGGGGCAGCCGGCGAGGCTTTGACCGGTTCTGCCGGCGCTTCAGCCGGGACGGACTTGGCATTGACTTTATCCAGGACCTCTTTGGTAATCGGCGTCAAGGCTTCGACATCCTGCAAGAGCGTGCTGCCCAGGACTTCTTCGATGGTCAGGCCGTCGTCACTGAGCGTGAGCAGGCCGGCATCGACCATATCGTCGAACAGCGTCGGGTCTTCCAGGTCATCGGCTCCGATGACCGTCCCCTTGGCCCGGCGGCAGCAGAAAACGGCAGGATCTGTAAGGTGTTTCTGTAAGGTATCTTTCGTAATAGACATACAATCACTCCCCCTGTGTAGTATGAGTTACGCCTTGATGCGGCGGATTAATTTATGATGGACTGCCCGCATGGCTCCATCGGTACAATGGTAGACCGGCAGATGCAGCTGCGGCGCACAGGCCATGACCGTGTTGGTGCAGTCTGTGCAGTTACTGATGAGCAGGGCCTGAGCCCCTTCTTTTTTCAGCGTCATGACCCGCTGGACCTGTCCCGGACAGTGGCCGGGATTGTCGCATTTGCGGACGCCCGGTTTGACTTCATGGGCCTGTTTGCAAAAGGCTACGCCGGCTACGGCCGACCCCATAGAAGCGGCTATTTCCCGGAGACGCTTTTCATCGGCACCGCAGGCACAGACGAGAAGGCCAATTTTTTCAGGTCCTGGCAGGAACGTTTCTGTAGCGATAATGCCGCCTGTCGTCTTGACGATAGGTGCATCCAGTGTCGTCCGCTTGCCCATGAAAGGACCGCCCATGATGAGCTCGCCATATTCTTTCCCCAGGCCGCCGGCCTTTTCCAGGACGTCGCTGACGGCCATGCCCAAAGGCAGGTCGTGGAAAACCTGGACTTCCAGACCGTTCAGCTTGCCAGCTACGGTCACGTCTTTATCGATGAGCGGTTTCTTGTCATCGACGGCTTCAGCCACGCGCTGGAGCGTTTCGACGTTGATGATGACGGCGCCGGCTTTCGACGGCAGGCTGCCCGCATCGAGGAGCGTCCCCAGGACTTCCCGGACGACGGCCCGTTCTTCACCGACAGGATAGACATTGGGCAGAAAATGAAGGGCCAGGCGTTCGTCATCGGCCATAGCCTGCTGTAAAGCCCGGACGGCGTTACCGTGGATGGCTTTGACGGCAATGACGCCTTTATCGGCATGGACGAGGTCCATAGCCAGCTGCAGCCCTCGTATCATCGGTCGGCAATCCTTTTCCAGGGCGTCTATATTATGGTTCAAAATGGGTTCACATTCTGAAGCATTGGCAATGACGACGCCGCCATTCAAAAAGGGAACGGCCAATTTCTGATACGTCGGGAATCCGGCACCGCCTAAGCCGACGATACCGGCCTGGCGGATACAGTCCAATGGAGTCTGTGCCGTAAAGGGCACGTACTCTTTTTGGCTGGACGTCGTCAGCTCGAACGATGACGGCATCATCCGTCACTTTCCCAGGACCGTCCCGGATACACTCGTATATACCGGGCTTCCCAGTCCTTCCCCAGCTTCAGCGATGCACTGGCCGCGCTGTACCCTGTCTCCCGATTGGACTACAGGGACCGATGGGGCACCGATATGCTGCGAAAAAGGAAAAAACAAAGGGTCTCACGTCCGTCCACCTCCTAGGATCATGATGTTTAAATTCTTGCTCCGCTTGATGTCCTCAAGCATGGCCTTAGTATAGTCCCCGCCTATCTTGAAAAAAACAGGAAAACTTGAAATTTTCATGAATTCATCATTTATTCCTTAAATTTATTTGTTCTTTATGGCTTCATTTTGTGTTAAAATAAGATAAACAGCCGTCTGAGGGGATATATTAAAAGACGGCTGCCATATAGAGGGGGAATGTGCATGATTGTAGAAACCTACCCGATTGCTTTGAAAAAATTCATGAAATTCACGAAAATGAAGTCCGTGACCCTGGCCGAATACATCGGTTACGACGTATCGTACATCAGCAAGTGGATCAACGGGGCCAAGCTGCCATCGTCACGGGCCATTGAACGCGTCAATGAAGATGCGGCTGCACTCTTTGCCGAAACGATTGAAAAACTCGATCGCCGTCAAGACGCTGCCGCTATTTTTCTTTTCCTGCAGATACAGCGGACCTGGCCTTTGCCATCAGCGACTATCTGAACCGGGCTTACCGCACGTCTCTCCAGAGCGGGCGCACGGAAAAGGCCAAAAAGTCCTGGCCTGTCCGCATCGTGACGAGCCATCAGAAGGTGGCCCACTTTTTAAAAGACTTGTTCCGAAAAAAACTCCCGACCCTGACGGGAAAGGAGGAACTCGTCATCTACGGGGAATTCTTCGATTTTTACGACGACGGCTTCTGGTCCTATCTCGACGTGCCGTCCCATTATAAACGCCTGCGCATCCGCGTCGGCCTGGATAAAGAAAAATTGCGCCGCCATCCCGAATACGTTTCGCGGCTCTATGCCGTCCTCAACCGCTTCATGGATACGGAATTCACCTTTTACGATTTCTCCGCCCTGAGCGACGCCAACCTGATTATCCTCAAGGACCAGTTCGCCATCCAATACTCGCTCCAGAGCCATCGCGGCATGATGATGTGTTCTTATATGGATGACCCGGCCGTCGTCCACGACATCTATGAGCGCTTCGGCGTCCACCATACGCCGAAACTGCTGACCCACATCCAGAGTCCCTGGAACGACGATTACAGCTACCGCACGTCTTTCTATGAAACATCGCGGTTCTGCTTCTTCCTGACCAACGGCATCGAATACCTCCTACCCCAAGAAGTCTTCGACCGGCTCATCGCCGAATCGCCAGACGAACGGGCCGGCAATATCGAACGCCTGCGCATTACCTGGGAAGAAATCATCGCCAAGGCCCGCGTATCGGTCATCGTGCCGACACCGTCTTTCATGCGCTATCTGGAAACGGGCCACATCGACCTGACCGACGTGCAATACACGCTGACGCCGGCCGAACGGATAGACCACCTGAAGACCATCGCCAGGACCCTGAATAAAAGCCAGGGCATCACATTGTCGACCATGCACCTGTCGCCGGCCTTCCTGGCCTATAAAGAAGCGAACCTGTCCTTCTATTCCAACTACCGCATGAGCTTCTTCAAAAAGAACACCCTGGCCATGAACAGCCAGGCCGACCCGTTCTACATCATCGTCGATAAGGACCTGGACGCCATGGTCCTGGACTTCTTCGACAACATGACGAAATCCGCCTACTGCCATCCGTGCAGCAGCCTGGAGCTGGAAGGAAAAATCAAAGTCTACCAGCACATGCTGGAAAAAATCACCAGCTTGGCTGGGACATAGAAAAAAGGCTTGTCGCTGTGCGACAAGCCTTTTTAAGTTGTAGGGGGCGCCACGTGGGCGACCCGCCGGGGATTCGGTAACTATCCTGGACGGGCTTGCCACGTGCAAGCCCCTACGGACTACAAACTATTATTTACATGGAAATCTTGCTGGTCTTGGTCCAGATACCCATCTTTTCTGCGTCTTTGATGAGTTCTTCACGGAAGTCCGGATGAGCGATGTTGATCAGGGCTTCGGCGCGTTCCCACGTCGATTTGCCTTTCAGCAGGGCTGTACCGTATTCGGTGACGATGTAGTGGACAGCCGAACGCGGTGTCGTGATGACCGTGCCAGCCGGGAGGGTCGGTTTGATCAGGGATTCGACATGGCCGTCCTTGAATTTACGCGTCGAATGAACGCAGATGAAGCTCTTGCCGCCGTTGGATGCGAAAGCGCCCTGGGCGAAGTCGAGCTGGCCGCCGGTACCGCTGATCTGCTGATAGCCAGCCGTTTCAGCGTTGACCTGGCCATAGAGGTCGAGGTCGATGCAGCCGTTGATGGAGATGAATTTATCGATGCTGGCGACGACGCCGATGTTATTGATATAGCTTACCGGTGCGTTGAATACGATCTGGTTGTCATTGATGAAATCATAGAGGCGCTGCGTACCGCCGGCAAAAGCGTACATGATTTTGCCTTTGTCACGATTCTTCTTGCCCGTAATCTTACCGGCTTCATAGAGGTCAACGTAGGAGTCGACGAGCATTTCCGTATGACCGCTCAAGTCCTGAACGTCCGATTCAGCCAATTTCTTGCCGACAGCCGACGGAATGCCGCCGATGCCGAGCTGCAGGGTACTGCCGTCTTCGATGAGGGGGAATGATGTGATCGGCGATCTTATCATCGAGTTCCGTGCCCGGGCGATTGGGGGATCTGCGGCATCTGATGGTTCGAACCTTCGACGACATAGTCGACGTCGCAGAGGTTCAATTCCGTTTCATAGCCCAGTGCCTTCGGCATGTTCTGGTTGACTTCGAGGATAATCATTTTAGCTGCGCGAATGAGGCCGCGAAGGTCAGAAGCCTGAGGCCCGATGTTGAAGTTGCCCCATTGATCCATGGGATGAACCTGGATGATCAATTTATCGATATGCTGCCAGTATTTCGGCAATTCGTTAAACAAGATCGGCAGGAACCAGCAACGGCCGTCTTTGCACATCTTCCGTTCAAAACCGTTCATATGGCCCGTAGCGAAGCGAATCTGATCGTTAGAGTCACTGTTTAAATATGCCGCATAGGGTTCGTCTTTAACGATGGTCGAAGCGACGATTTCAACGCCATGCAAACTTTTTGCCCGTTTACCGATTTCGATGTCGATATCATACGGAGCCGAGCAGCCCAGACCATAAGAAACACGTTCGCCGTCTCGAACGAGCGCCGCTGCCTGTTCAGCAGTAATTAACTTCTTCTTATACTCTTCAGGAACTTGTGAAAGCTTGTACATTATAAATGTCTCCTCCTTCATGACTTGCAATAGTTGTATGAGATAACCTTATATATAGTATAAAGCTTTCGGCCTTTAACTGCAATCATATTTTGTGAAAATTATTACAATAGGCAATCTGTTTATGCATCGTTAGGAAGAGATGCTTGCACCAAATGAAAAAGCATAGCCAAGACGACTATGCTTTCTGATTGGAATCGGTCATCTTCTTTTTCGTTTCCTTTCCATTTTGAAGCATTTCCTCAAGTTGTCATTGTCGCTTTGCTTTTCGGGTGTAACAATGGTGTCTTTTCCGGTCTTGTCTACTACAACTTTTTTCCCACCAACGGTTATCGTTGTCCTGCAACCTTCGGGGGAGAGATTTGTATGAAATTTCGTACAACAGGCGAATTGGCATTTTCACTGATGGTATCCGTAATGGACTCATCTGCGGCATATGGATAGACGTCCATAATGGCAGTTTCCGCTACCGATGCAATTTGGTAGTCGGCCATTGTGCCTTTCATACCCTCATCCAGTTTATTTACTGCATCACGCAAGTCGGCTGCTTGTACCAGTACGTTGGTAGCCGTCTTTTTTCTGCTCCACTTTTTTCATCTGAGGTAATGAAATACAGCTTGCACTTGAACCAGCGGTCGGCACTGTCTTCCTCACAGGGAAAGAGCTCGCTATAGTTGGCACGTTTAATGTCGGAAACTGTAAACTCACCGGAAATAAAGGGTGTCATTTCTTCAATGATGCGTGCTTCCGCTTCCGTGAAGCTGAGCGCGTCAACCAGATAGGGTTCTGTTACTTTCTTGTTCATTCCGTTATCCATTGTCTTTTCATAACGGATTTTACATTCAAACCACGTGTGCATCATGAGTTCATTTTTTCTTTGAGTTGTTTACTGACTACAAGTTTTACTGTTCGTCTTGCCGGAATGATTACCGTTGTTCTCTTGTAGATATTACGGGCTTTCCTTTCTTTTGTGATATAAGTCTTGATAGTGCCAAAACCACGTATATAGACACTTTCACCTTTACAAAGTGCTTTCTCAATAGCATCAAAAGCACAATCTACGGCTTGAATAGCCTGTGAGCGACTAATAGTCGTATTGTTGATAACATGTTCAACGATCTCAATTTTTCTCATTGTTTTTATTTTTATTAAAATGATAGATCACTATTGTTTGGTCTACAATTCTCAGTTTTGTATTGAGTATTTTCAACTGATTTTTTCATTATGATTCTTGATTTAAATCCGCAGATAGAAGTAGGACGATGGCTGCAATGGCAAAACTCATTCCTAAAATGGCATACGTATATGCTTTAGAGGATTTGGATTCTAAAGCAAAATGAAAGTTAACAGCAAAAATGATGATATTCAAAACAATAAATATTATATCAAAATAGATTCTCATATTACTTCTTTATTTACTGGTTACTATTATTTTTCCTCATAATCACAAATGCTAATAGGGATTCTTGTTAAATGTTAACGAAAGCCCATTTGTAGCGGCTGTTATTTCTATCTCTGGATATAATCTTTCTATTCCATGGATAAACTCCGTAGCATTGCTGTTATTGTCGGACAGATGCAGGAGTAGAATGTTGCATACTTGAGACAGGTCATTGGCTTGCAATGTGAGGAGACAGTTATCATAGGACATGTGCGACTTAATGGTGCGTTCGTAGCGTTTCTTGTCAATGCGCCCGGCAGTGAAATTTGCATCAAGAATTTCCTTGCTATAATTGCACTCCAACATTACATTGTTAAGACCGGGAAATTTGTATTTTAGGAAATAGGTGTCTGTGGCAAACAGCACTGTTCCGCACTCTTCATGACGGATGAGGTATCCGTAAGGTTCCGCAGCATCATGTTGTACAGGGAACGGTATCACTCTAAATCCATTTATCACAACTTGTTCGAATGGCAACAGCCCTTTTGCCCAATAGCTGGAAGAGAAACCAAGCGCATGTTTTGTGCCTTGACTCATATAGCAAGGTATGCAGGCGTTTATAAAATCGCCCACACATTTGGCATGGTCGCCATGCTCATGGCTGACGATACAACCAACAATGCTGTTTAGATTGAAGTCAAGAACTTTTTTTACTTTGTTGAACTTAACTCCGGCTTCCACTGCAAGTACCTCACCAGTCTTTTCAGACTGGAAGAGGTAACAGTTGCCTGATGATGAAGAACCTAACACATGAAGTTTCATTTCAAATAGGATTAATAGCCCGGTCCATCATCCTCGGTTGAGGCTTGGTTTTCGGTACTTGTTTCACCTTGGGGCTCTTTAATTTCTCCTGTTTCAGGGTCAACACCTGCCGGAACTTCGTTGGAAACCGGAGCTACTGCATCATCAAAACTGATAGTGCCTTTGTTGGCTTGCGTGGAAATTTCTTTCGCAACCTGTTCTGTAACATCGACATAATCGGCGTCCTCTACATTTTCTTCAACGGTACGCATACCCATTGACAGTTCCGGTGAGTATGTAGAGCACCAGAACGAGGCGGCACGGTAACGTAACATCTGTTCGGGCATAGTACGCCACTTGCTGCCGTTTTTGCTATACCAACCCTCATCAATCGCCATTTGTATGGTAACGGCTGTACCACGTAAGGCAAGTGGTGATTTTGATGTAACCGGTTTTCCGTTCTCATCATGCGTAACACCTTTAGGAGTAGTCCATGCCACACACTTGACATTTGCCACACCGTTATTGCAAACTCCATTTGATGTCAATTCAAACTTCAGTGGTTCAAAGCGTCCACAAGTATTGATAGTGGCAATTAGGAACTTGGACGACCAAGATGGGCGACCATATACAATGTACAAGTTCTGCATTACCATAAGAGGGGATGCGCCAATGCGTGTGGCCACATCGAATGCGATTACGCAGTTGGCTACTGCTTCGGCTTCAGAGACCGTTTTTTTAGGTCCTTCTCCGGTCTTACCGCCAACAACACCGCCAATGCGGTAACTTTCGGGTACAAGACTGGAATTGGCAAACATGGTGGAGAAACGGTTGAGCGTTTCAATGGTTGTCGGGTCAAAGAAGTTGATGCCAACAGGAACGTTACTTTGATGTGTAACCGGTGTGATTTGTCTTTCGTTCATAATTCTAATAATTAAAGATTTAACTATTTATTTTACTGTTAGTTGACTGTCTGTTGTAACCTGCAAGAATATCATTTGTGCGTTGGAAGCAATGAATGTATTCACGCTTTCGGCACGGTCAATGAACATTGGAGCATAGACTTCGTAATGCCTTGCCAATGTGTTGGTGATGTCAATACCTGCGTTCACTTGCTTTGCTGTATTGCACGTACCATAGGACACACCATCAATTATAGGGATACATACTTCGTATTCGTTTCCGTCAAGAGTGGTATCGAAAAGTTTCCAGTGTACCATGCCAAACAGCGAGTTCAAACGGCTCTCACAATCATCAATGCGAGCTTTGGCAAACTTAGCAGCTATATATTCACGTTTCTCTATGTCGGCTATCTTCTGTGCGAGTTCACGACCTTCCTTTTCAAGACGCTCTATTTCTTTATCATAGTTGGCGATAATGGTACGGTTGTTTAGTTGGATTTCCAAGTTCTTAATAGCAGATTTCACCAACTCGGCACGTTCGGACAGTTCGGTATCTGTCTGAGTATATGTGATATTTGCTATTTCTTTTTCTATCTCATCCAAACGTTTTAGGTTTGCTGCATACGCAGGCAGCTCGTTTTCGTTGATGGCGGACGGTGCTGCTTTCGGGGTGGATTTCAGACGATCATACAGCCCTGCAATACATTCGTCAATGGCAGTAATCTTTTTGGAATGCTCTACAAGTTCTTCATTACGCCTGTTTAATTCCTCTCGGTATGATTCGACTTGTGTCGACAGGGATTTTCCACGTGATTGATTCTCTTTGAGCCTGTTTTGTTTATATTCTTCAAACTTTTGGAGAACGTCTTGTATCATATTGTCGGGTAAAGGCTGGCCGCAATGAGGACAGATATTTATCACCGGTGTACTGTGTGGCACGAATGGATGCCCATTCGGAACGTAATTCTTCAAGTCTGCTTGTTGTTCTAGTTATTTCTTCGTTCAAATACTTGATGCGTTCTTTTGCACGGGTAATGTCTATATTGCAATCCGATCGTTCGGAATGAATATTCTTCAACTCTTTCTCGATTTCATTACGTGTTTCGTTCTGCTTATCGGCTTCCTCCTGACGACTTCTCCTTTCTGCGGCAAGAATATCCTTCTGTTGCTGTTCGATTTGCCGTTTTTCACGGTTCAGCGCAGCTTTTTTATCGATGGCAGATTGCTTGCGAGCATCTTCAGAATGCAGAAGTTCGTTTATTTCTTCCAGCTCTTTCTTTTTGTCGGTGAGCATTTCTTCCAATGAGTTCCAATCCTCGGCTTCTGGTTTCATCTTGTCCGTTTGGTCGATACGTGGCTTGATTTCATCCGCTTGCATTTTTAGACGTTTTTTCTCTGCGGCAATCTGCCGACGATAATCCGCCAATGATTTGCCACTCAACATGTCTACGAGAGCGATAAATTCTGCATTTCCCTGCGCCAATTCGTTGTCTGATTTTGGCTCCGGCAATGGACATTAACACTTCACGTTGAACATCTTGTTTAACGATAGGAAATACTCGGTATTGGTTAGCATCTTGAAAAGTTCTCATCAATGATTTCGGCATTTATACGTTCCTTATACTCATTGACACGAACAGGTACGCCGTCCCATGTGCATTCGGTGACATTCCCCTTGAACACTTCCTCTACTTGTCCACGAGGTTTGACCCATTGCTCCTTATACTCTCGTTTGATGGTAATTTCCGTTCCATCAACGACTAATGTTCCCTCTACGGAGCATTCACAATGCTGTAGGGGATTGCCCCTTTTCGTCTGTGGTGCGCAAGTTGAAGTCTTTACGGTCTTTGCTGTCCTTGCCGAAAAGCAGCCAACAGAACGCATCCATGTGCCTGGACTTGCCGAGACCGTTACGACCACAGATACGTGTAACAGTGCCATCTGTATGGAACTGTGTTGTCCTTTCTTTTTCTCCACGCCAGTTGCGAAGCGTGATTGATTTTAGCTGAATTGCTTTCATCTACTTTGATTTTTAATAGTGAAAAAATAGTGGGAGGAACAGGATTTGAACCTGTG
>ENA-OQBV01000730-OQBV01000730.1-human-gut-metagenome-genome-assembly--contig:-NODE-730-length-18181-cov-4.267420_pt1 | contig 18181 bp, 16 predicted proteins | sample MGYA00242750_ERZ504559 | MGnify/ENA primary metagenome ERZ504559 (study PRJEB26092, sample SAMD00036230) | human gut metagenome | host: Homo sapiens | study: EMG produced TPA metagenomics assembly of... | reverse complement strand
TCATCGGTAATCATTGTAGCTGCTGGCCATTTTTCTGGGGGTATATTCTTTCCACGATCCTGGTGAAGCCATTTGCCAGGGTAACGAAAGCAATCGAGGACCTTACAGACGGATATCCAGAATGAGGAGATCTCGGTACCGGATTATACAGAGACAGCTTTGATCACAGATGCATTTAACAAGATGCTTTCCAGAATGAAGACGTTGGATGAATCCAGACAGGAGTTTGTATCCAATGTGTCTCATGAGCTGAAGACACCTAGTGACTTCAATGAAGGTTCTGGCGGATTCGCTGGTAGGACAGCAGGGGGTTCCGGAGGAACTGTATCAGGAATTTCTTTCTGATATCACAGAAGAGATTGACAGAGAGAACAAGATCATCACCGATCTGCTCTCCCTGGTAAAAATGGACAAAAAAGCAGCAGATATGAATATCAGTAATATGAATATCAATGAGTTGCTGGAGAATATCCTGAAGCGTCTCCGTCCCATTGCAGATCAGAGAAAGATCGACCTGATCCTGGATTCCTTCCGACCGGTAACCGCAGATGTGGATGAGGTGAAATTTACCCTTGCCATCAGTAACCTGGTTGAAAATGGTATCAAATACAATGTAGATGAGGGATGGGTCCGCGTAACACTGGATGCGGATCATAAGGATTTCTATGTGACGGTTGCAGATTCCGGCCTGGGAATACCGGAAGATTCCATTGAACGGATCTTTGAGCGTTTTTATCGTGTGGATAAATCCCATTCCAGAGAGATCGGCGGAACCGGTCTTGGACTTGCTATTACAAGAAGTTCTATAGCCATGCATCATGGGATCATCAAGGTATCCAGCAAAGAGGGCGAGGGAACCACATTTACCGTGAAGATCCCGCTGTCCTATATCCCGTCCTAGGAGGTACAGCATGAAAAAAACGATTTTGATCATCTGTGTGGCCGCTGCCTGCATCCTTTTTGGTCTGGTTGCTTTCATAGGTTTGTCGGGAAGAAATAAAAACGAAGAACAGCAGTATAGATTTTATTATATCAATAGCGATGAAACGAGACTGAAAGAAGAAAAATATACTCCGGAGAAGGAAACAACAGAAGTGATGCTGCGCAATTTTTCCGAGAGTCTGAATAACCGTGAGACCCGGGAAGACGGAATCTCACTTTTTCCGGATGGGGTAAAGATTTCTTCTTATTCCATACAGGATGGAGTCCTGAACGTAGAATTCAATGAGGCCTATGATAAAATGTCACGTACCAGGGAACTTCTGGTGCGGGCAGGTATAGTGAAGATCTTTTTACAGGTTCCAGGAGTAGATTCTGTGGAGATCTATGTGGGTAAAAAGCCGCTGACAGATACCAGGGGGGGAAGAAGTGGGAGCCATGAACAACGACACCTTTGTGGAGTTTTCCGGGTCCGATGGGGATGTGTACAGCTATGACACCTTTACTTTGTATTTCACAAATAAAAACGGAGATAAACTGGTAGCGGAACAGAGAAGTGTCCGCTACAGACGAAATCTTCCGAAGGCTACGGTGGTTCTGGAGCAGCTTGCAAGAGGTCCGCTGGAAAAAGGACATTATCCTACAATACCGGAGAATTCAGAGGTACTTTCCCTGACGAGAGCAAACGGAATCTGCTATGTGGATTATAATTCCGTATTTCAGGATTATGCGCTGGATGTTTCGGAACAGATTGCCGTGTATTCGGTGGTAAATACGCTGATCGCGGCAACGGATGTGGACAAAGTTGAGATTTCCATCGAAGGAAACAAGGAAGTGACCTTTGGCCAGAATATGCAGCTTTATAAGTTCTATGAATGGAACGACAGCCTGCTGGCACACACAAAGGCTAAAAAAGAATAGAAAAAATAAAACATTTCAAAATATCAGAAAACGGGAGAACATTTATGGCGAAAAGGCCGATGTGTCTTTTGTGTTTTCTTATGGTGCTGAGTCTTGGCGCACTGGAGCTTATGGGGATTCCTCTGATCAGGGGGAATCCCCTTCCGTTAAATGTGCAGGAGCAGATCGAAGCGCATCCTGGTTCCATAATCTGCGGGGAGGTGGAACAGTATGAAAACACAGAATTTTCCCAGTCTGTTTATCTGAAAAAAACATATCTTATCCATCAGTCAAAAAAATTTCCAATTGAAAATGTAAGAATATTTCTCAAAAAAGAAGAAAATCTGAAACCGGGAATGCGGATCCTGGTCAAGGGAACGTTGAAAAGAGTGGAAGGTCCTGCGAATCCGGGGGGCTTTGACAGCCAACACTTTTATGCCTGTCGTCATATTTATTATTTTATGAAGAACGCTGTGCTCCAAAAGAAAACAGCAGTGTATTCCGGCTACAGGCAGCTCCTTTTGGAGATAAAAGAAAGCTGCAGACAGATCCTGAAGGAAGCTGCAGGAAAAGATGCGCCTGTTTTTTGTGCCATGACGCTTGGAGACAAACAGGAACTGGATCCGGAAACACAGATGCGCTATCAGCTGGCCGGAATCATACATATCCTTGCCATCAGCGGACTTCATATCAGTATTCTTGGAATGGGGCTTTACAACCTTCTAAAGAAGATGGGACTGGGAATCTGGCCTGCCGGGATTTTTTCTCTGGGAGTGATGCTGCAGTATGGGATCATGACCGGAGGGAGTGTTTCCACCATGCGTGCAGTAACTATGTTTTTGATCGCCATGGGAGCCAGGATCACCGGACGGATCTATGATATGATGAGTGCTCTTTCCGTAACTGCCATGATGATCCTTGTGGAATCTCCGGCCTATCTCCTGGACAGTGGATTTCTTCTGTCCTTTGGCTGTGTTCTGGGAATGGGGCTCGCTGCGGAAAAGATCTGTGCCCTTGCAGGAGCGGAGAAAAAATGGACAAAGGCACTGGTAAGTCCTATAGCTCTTCAGCTTGTGACTCTGCCGGTGATGCTGAAGTTTTTCGGAGAAGTCTCTATTGCCGGATTTATCCTGAATCTGTTGGTGCTTCCAAGTGTGGGGGTAGTGCTGACTGGAGGAATGGCGGCGCTGCTGCTGGGAATTCTCAGTATTCCTGCGGCAAAACTGGTAATCCTGCCGGCAAGGGTACTGTTGCTTTTTATGAATATCTCTGCAGTCTGGCAGGAAGATCAGGATGGAGTACCTGGATCGGAGGGGAGCCGGAAATATGGCAGATCCTGGTATATTATGGCTTTTTGATCACAGTTCTATTTATGGGACAGTATATAAAAGAACAGCTCCGGAAGAAAAAAGCAGTCTGTGAGGAAACGGAGCTAGCAGAGGAGCGGGCGGAAGCAGGTTGTTGGAAGCTATATGCTATCCGGATAACAGCCGGTATTTTTCTGGCAGTCGGAATCCTGATACTGGAATATCATCCAACAGGAAGTCTGAAGGTGATCTGCCTGGATGTAGGACAGGGGGACGGTATCCTTGTGGAGACCCCGGAAGATCACCATTTTCTGATCGACGGAGGAAGCAGCAGCCAGTCGGAGCTTGGAAGATACTGCCTTTTGCCGGCATTGAAAAGTCAGGGGATTTCCTGGCTGGATGGGATTTTTATTTCCCATACAGATCAGGATCACATCAACGGTGTGAAGGAGCTTCTGGAATATATGGGAAAAGGTCTTACAACCATCCGGGCCGGATATCTGATACTGCCTGCCTGGGCGGAAAGACCAGATGCGTGGAGGGAGCTTGCAGAGGCAGCAAAAACAGCCGGAGTTAAGGTCATGACAGCAGGAAAAGGGGATGAGCTGCCTTGCGGAAAAGTATCTTTTTCTGTTCTGTGGCCGGAGAAAAATGCCACAGGAAAAGATGTGAATGAGGAAGCTATGGTGATGGAGTTGTCTTTTGGAGATTTTCAGATGCTTTTTACCGGAGATATCGGTGCAGATACGGAGAAAAAGCTTCTGGCAGCCGGGGGGCTTGAGGATGTTGACTGTCTGAAGGTGGGACATCACGGTTCCCGTTATTCTACCACAGAAGCATTTCTTGAGAAAATAAAGCCGGAAGTGGCGATCATTTCCTGTTCGCTCACTAACACCTACGGACATCCGTCACCGGAAACCGTAGAGCGGCTTAAAGCGGCCGGAAGTCAGGTGGAATACACCATGAAAAACGGTGCTATTACCGTGGAAACAGATGGAAAAAAGCTTAAGATCGGAAGGTTCCGAAAAAACAGGTGACTTTTGAACACACTTGTTGTAGAATAGACAGGGTTTATGCAAAAACAAAGTACTGAAAATGTGCAATACAAGATAAGGAGTTTTTATTTATGAAATATGATGTACTGATCGTAGGAGCAGGTCCCGGTGGAATCTTTGCGGCCTATGAACTGATGAATAATGATCCGGAGAAAAAGATCGCGGTTTTTGAAGCTGGTCATCCTCTGGAAAAAAGAAAATGTCCCATCGACGGAAAGAAAGTAAAATCCTGTATCCACTGCAAAACCTGTGCGATCATGAAGGGATTTGGCGGTGCAGGCGCTTTCTCCGACGGAAAATATAATATCACCAATCAGTTTGGCGGAACTCTGTACCAGCATATCGGCAAGGATACAGCCACAGAGCTGATGGAATATGTAGATAAACTGAACCTGATGCATGGCGGTGAGGGAACCAAACTTTATTCTACCACAAACAGCGAGATCCGTAAGCTCTGCCTTCAGAACGGCCTGCATCTTTTGGATGCATCAGTCCGCCATCTGGGAACAGATATCAACTATGTGGTGCTTCAGAACCTCTATGAAAAAATGAAAGACCATGTGGACTTCTATTTTGACGCATCTGTTGACAAAGTAGAAAAAACTGAAGACGGTTATGCAGTTTTTGTAGGAGATGAGCGTTACGAGGGAACTTACTGTATCATCTCCGCAGGACGAAGCGGAAGTAAATGGATGGAGACGGTATGTACAGAGCTTAAGATCCCGACTCTTTCCAACCGTGTGGACATCGGAGTCCGTGTGGAGCTTCCGGCAGAGGTTTTCAGCCGTCTGACAGATGAGCTTTATGAGAGCAAGATCGTTTACAGAACTGAGAAGTTTGAGGATATGGTCCGTACCTTCTGCATGAACCCGCGAGGTGTTGTCGTGAATGAAAATACCAACGGTATCATCACAGTAAACGGTCACAGCTACGAAGATCCGGCAAAGCATACCAACAATACAAACTTTGCCCTTCTGGTATCCAAGCATTTCTCAGAGCCGTTCCATGACAGCAACGGATACGGTGAGAGCATTGCAAGACTTTCCAATATGCTTGGCGGTGGTGTTATGGTACAGCGGTTTGGAGATCTGATCCGCGGAAGACGAAGCACAAAAGCCCGTATTGAGGAAAGTTTCGTAACACCTACACTTTCTGCGACACCGGGAGATTTAAGTCTTGTTATGCCGAAACGTATCCTGGATGGCATCATCGAGATGATCTATGCTCTGGATAAGATCGCACCGGGAACCGCAGATGATGATACTTTGCTTTATGGCGTTGAGGTTAAATTCTACAACATGGAGGTCGAGATCGACGAAAATCTGGAAACCTGCCACAAGGGTCTCTTTGTTATCGGAGATTGCAGCGGCGTGACACACTCTCTTTCCCATGCATCTGCCAGCGGAATCTACGTAGCCAGATACCTGGAGCAGGAGTATTTTAACAGATAAACTGCAGAGCAGTTTATCTGTTATGAGCAAGTAGCAAAGCGGATTGCGAATATCCAGTGTAAGACAGTCCTTTTCTGATATCAGGGTGATGACAGAAAGGGGCTGTTTTTTATGCAGGATGTGCATGAATATTGGAGAAAGTATTCTGATAATAACTGACAGATACAGGGAGAAAACCGGTTACTGTTCACTGGTAATATTCCGCGAGGTGTTTTTTGTGAGCGAAGATCACAGAAAACCGTGAATCGTCTGACATCAATCTTGACAAATTTATGAGTTTGTGGTAAAAGTTAGATAACCAGGTAAAAGAAAATATGTGCAAATGTTATAATGATAAGGTTGCATCCAGTCGGATGTGCAAAAGAGAATCCGGTGAGAATCCGGAACGATACCGTCACTGTGAAAGGGGAGCTGCTTTTATAACCACTGGGAGACCGGGAAGGGAAAGCAGCGTGGAACCAAGTCAGGAGAACTGCCTTATTGTGAGATTCAGGGATTCGCGGTTTACGAATCGGTATTCTCCATAACAATACAGAACTTCTTTTTATGTATTTGTATTGCGCAGAGAATCATGTGTGAGCAGGCGGCCGCAGAGAGCTGCTGCTTTTTTTGTACATATCAGTATTCTGGAAATACATGAAAAGAGGACAATGAGAAATGAAAAGAAAAACAATGTTAGCTCTGATGCTCGCAGTTTCCATGACATGCTCTATGGGTGCGGCTACAACAGCAATGGCAGCAGAGGATTCTGCTACAGAAGAGAACGCTGAGGCAGCTGATACCACAGAGGCTTCTGATGCAGATCAGGAAGCAGCAGATAATGTAGCAGCTCTGATCGACAAGATCTATGTACAGGAAAGAAACGACACAACAGATGAGGACTGCAAGGCAGCCAAAGAAGCATGGGATGCTCTGACAGATGCTCAGAAAGAACTGGTAGAGGGTGAGAATGCAGATCCGGATTATTTCGGACGTGACACAGGAGATGCTTCCAAGGACGATCCGCGTAACCAGGATGAGATCGGTGAGAATGAACTTCTTGTTGTAAGCTTTGGTACTTCCTTCAATGACAGCCGTGCAGAGGATGTCAAGGGAATCGAGGATGCTCTTGCAGAAGCTTATCCGGACTGGTCTGTAAGAAGAGCATTTACAGCACAGATCATCATCAACCATGTAGAGGCAAGAGATGATGAAGTGATCGATAACATGCAGCAGGCTCTTGACCGTGCAGTAGAGAATGGTGTTAAGAATCTGGTTGTACAGCCTACCCATCTGATGCATGGTGCTGAGTACGATGAGATGACAGAAGCGATCAATGGCTATAAAGATAAATTCGAGTCTGTAGCTATCGCAGAGCCAATGCTCGGTGAGGTTGGAGACGATGCAACTGTGATCAATGATGACAAGAAAGCCGTTGCTCAGGCGATCACAGATACGGCTTGCAAAGAGGCCGGATTTGACAGCATGGATGCAGCAGCTGAGGCTGGCACAGCATTCGTATTCATGGGACATGGAACATCTCATACAGCTAACGTTACATACGATCAGATGCAGACACAGATGGAAAACCTTGGATTGAAGAACGCATTCATCGGTACTGTAGAGGGTAAGCCGGAAGATACAGCCTGCGACAAGGTTATCGAGAAGGTAAAAGAAGCAGGATACAAGAACGTTGTTCTTCGTCCGCTGATGGTTGTTGCCGGAGACCATGCAAATAACGATATGGCCGGTGATGAGGAGGATTCCTGGAAGAGCCAGTTTGTAGCATCCGGAAACTTCGATAAGGTTGACTGCCAGATCGAGGGTCTTGGAAGAATCGAAGCAGTTGAGAAGCTTTATGTAGAGCATACAAAGGCAGCCATCGATTCTCTGGGAAGCACTGAGGAGTCCGCAGATTCTGATGCAGCAGCAGATACAGAGGCTGATTCTGCTGAGGAGTCCGCAGAATAATAAATATAAAAATATCTGAGTGAGTTCAGATACCTATAAGAAATCAATGTAACTGCCCGGAAAGATCAGGAAGACTGTTTTCCGGGCAGATTGCTGTATCTATGGAAGGGAGAAGATTATCATGAAAAAACGCTATGTAAACTTAATTCTTGCAATGGCAAGTGCATCAGTCCTGGTGCTGGGCTCTGTGCCTGCGATGGCAAAAACAGATGAAACAAAAACAGAGTCCGGTGAGGAAGCAGAAGCTTCCGAAGACAAGGATACAGATGCAGCCAAAGCAGATACCCTGGAAGATGGCGTTTATACAGCAGAGTTTGATACAGACAGCAGCATGTTTCATGTAAATGAGGCCAATGACAATAAAGGAGAGCTCACGGTCAAAGATGGTAAAATGACCATCCACGTAAGTCTGGTTTCCAAGAAGATCGTTAACCTGTTTGCGGGAACTGCCGAGGATGCCCAGAAGGACGGAGCAGAGATCATTGAGCCGACCACAGATACAGTGAAGTACAGCGATGGTTATACAGAGGAGGTTTACGGATTTGATATCCCGGTACCGGCCATTGGTGAGGAATTTAACGTGGCGATCCTGGGAGAAAAAGGCAAATGGTACGACCATAAAGTCAGCATAAAGAATCCTGTAAAAACCTCTGACGACAAAAAATCCGAAGGGGAAAAACCGGAAGAGCTGAAGCTGGAGGACGGAACCTATGAGACGGATGTAACCCTTACAGGCGGATCAGGAAGAGCATCTGTAGAATCTCCAGCTAAAGTAGAGATCAAGGACAAAGAAGCTACGGCAACCATCATCTGGAGCAGTCCGAATTATGATTACATGATCGTGGACGGCGAAAAATATGAGCCGGTGAACAAAGACGGAAACTCCACATTTGAGATCCCGGTCACAGTCTTTGACGCAGAAATGGAAGTGACTGCAGATACTGTAGCCATGAGTACTCCTCACGAGATTGAGTATACCCTGAATTTTGATTCTTCAAGCATGAAAAAGGAAGAAAAATGAAAAAAATAATTTCATACATATTTCTGACGCTGACCCTGATCCTGGGGTGTGCTTTTGCAGTGCAGGCAGCAGAGACAGAACATAAGCCTGCGGATATTCCAGGCCTTACCTTTGACCACAGTATGGATCTTTCCTACGCAAAGGAATTTAATGTGGATTACTACAACGATGGCTATGCGCTGCTCACCATTGATCAGGAAGGACAGTTTCTTGTAGTTCCCGAAGGCAAGAAAGCACCGGAGGGGCTGGATTCTGACATTGCGGTTCTGCAGCAGCCCATAAACAATATCTATCTGGTAGCAACCTCGGCCATGGATCTTTTCCGCGCTATCGACGGGATTGACAGCATCAAGCTTTCCGGAACCAAGGAAGACGGATGGTATATCCAGGAAGCAAAGGACGCCATGGAACAGAAAAAGATGATCTATGCCGGCAAGTACAGTGCTCCGGATTACGAGCTGATCCTGAACGAGGGCTGTGACCTTGCCATTGAATCCACCATGATCCATCACAATCCGGAGGTACAGGAGAAGCTGGAGCAGTTCGGGATCCCTGTAATGGTAGAGCGTTCCAGCTATGAGAGTCATCCTCTTGGAAGGACCGAGTGGATGAAGCTTTACGCAGTTCTTCTGGGAAAAGAAGATGTAGCAGAAAAGGTTTTCAAAGAGCAGACGGACAAGCTGGATAAGGTTCTCACAGCAGATAAAACAGATAAGACCGTGGCGTTCTTTTATATCAACTCCGTAGGTGCGGTAAATATAAGAAAAAGCGGCGACTATGTTTCAGAAATGATCTCTCTCGCAGGAGGAAATTATGTTCCGGAGGATACGGGAGTAAATGACAATGCTCTTTCCACCATGAATATGCAGATGGAAGAGTTTTACGCCAAGGCGAAGGATGCAGACTATATCATCTATAACAGTACGATTGACGGGGAACTTAAGACCATTGATGAGCTTCTTTCCAAAAGTAAGCTTCTTGCAGATTTCAAGGCAGTGAAGAACGGAAATGTCTGGTGCACAGGCAAAAATCTCTTCCAGGAAACTACCGGACTTGGAACCATGATCGAGGATATCCACACCATGCTGACTACAGATGATGATTCTCTGGATGATCTGACCTATATGCATAAACTGAAATAAATTCCAGTGTTCTTTTTAACTCCTTTGCCGGTTTCCACCTGTGAGCAGGAAACGAAAGGACAGGATAACAAAACAGAAGAGGAGTGTACCAGAAAAATGAATGACAGAAAACGCGCAGTCCGATACGGGATCTCTTTTGTGATCCTTGCGGTACTTTTAATCTTTTTATTTATATGGAATGTAAATTCCGGAAGTATCCACCTCTCTGTGAAGGAGATCCTGAATATCATATTCCGGCATCAGGGAGATGAAACTTCTTATAATATCGTCTGGGAGATCCGTCTTCCCAGGATACTGGCAGTGATCATCCTTGGCGGAGCACTTTCTGTTTCCGGATTTTTGCTGCAGACCTTTTTTAACAATCCTATCGCGGGACCCTTTGTACTGGGAATCTCTTCCGGTGCCAAGCTGATCGTGGCGCTTCTGATGATCTTTTTTTTAAGCAGATCGGTGTCCATCGGTTCCGGCGCCATGATCCTGGCTGCTTTTGCAGGCTCAATGATCTCCATGGGCTTTGTGCTCCTTGTGGCAAAAAAAGTCCACAACATGTCCATGCTGGTCATCAGTGGTGTTATGATCGGCTATATCTGTTCGGCCATCACAGACTTTGTGGTGACCTTTGCAGATGATTCCAATATAGTCAATCTTCATAATTGGTCACTGGGTAGCTTTTCCGGTATGACCTGGGGGAATGTGCAGACTATGGCTGCTGTGGTACTTCTTACTATGGTGATCGTATTTTTTATGTCAAAACCGATCAGCGCCTATCAGCTGGGGGAGACTTACGCGCAGAATATGGGAGTTAATATCAAGGTTTTCCGGATACTTCTGATCCTGCTTTCCAGTATTCTTTCTGCCTGTGTGACTGCTTTTGCAGGGCCGATCTCCTTCGTGGGGATCGCTGTGCCTCATATTGCAAAAAGTCTCCTGAAGACTGCCAAACCCCTGCTTGTGATCCCGGCCTGTTTTCTGGGCGGTGCAGTGTTCTGCCTGTTCTGTGACCTGATCGCAAGAACTGTATTTGCACCGACGGAGCTGAGCATCAGTTCTGTGACAGCAGTTTTCGGAGCACCGGTAGTTATCTATATCATGATTCGCAGACAGCAGAGGATATAAACGATGAAATCATATTTTTTTTATACAGATCAGCTGACCGTAGGCTATGATGGAAAACCGCTGATCAAAGAGATCAATATTCAGCTGAATAAAGGAGAGATCCTGACACTGATCGGTCCCAACGGTGCCGGAAAATCTACTATTTTGAAGAGTATCACAAGACAGCTTTCCCTGATCAGCGGAACGGTATATCTGGAACAGGAACAGATGAGCCGGATGACCAACAGGGAAGTGTCAAAAAAACTGGCTGTAGTACTTACCGAGCGCATGCGACCGGAGCTTATGACCTGTGAGGATGTGGTATCCACCGGACGATATCCCTATACCGGAACTCTCGGGATCCTTTCCGCAGAGGACAAGGAAAAAGTTAAAAGTGCCATGGAGATGGTTCACGCCTGGGATCTGAAGGACCGGGATTTTACAGCTATCAGTGACGGACAGAGACAGCGTATCCTTCTGGCACGCGCCATCTGCCAGGAACCGGAGATCATTATCCTGGATGAACCGACCTCCTTCCTGGATATCCGGCATAAGCTGGAGCTTCTTGCTATTTTGAAGAAGATGGTATTGGAAAAACAGATGACGGTGATCATGTCCCTTCATGAGCTGGATCTTGCCCAGAAGATTTCTGACCAGGTGATCTGTGTTCATGGAGATCACATTGAGAAATATGGTGCACCGGAGGAAATCTTTACTTCCGATTATATTCGGAAGCTTTATGGCATCACCCGTGGAAGCTATAATGCAGAATTCGGCTGCGTGGAAATGGAACCTCCGGCCGGAAAACCGGAGGTGTTTGTGATCGGAGGAAATGGAAGTGGGATTCCGGTATATCGGAAGCTGCAGCGACAGGGGATTCCTTTTGTGACCGGAGTTCTCCATACCAATGATGCAGATTATCAGGTGGCAAAAGAACTGGCTGCAAAAGTGATCACGGAGAAGCCTTTTGAATGCATTTCGGAGTCTGCCTTTGAAGAAGCACTGGAGTTCATGGGAAAATGTGAAAAAGTGTACTGTCCGCTGAAGGATTTTGGTATCATGAATGAAAAAAACCGGGAATTGTTGAAAAAAGCAAAAGAAACCGGAAAATTAAACCAGATCAGATAAGTTCTCTGGGAAAATGAGAAAAGCAATAAAACGCTGTCAGAAATGAGTGATATAATTTCCGGCAGCGTTTTTTTATATAATATAAATTACAAATATTTCAGCAGCTGTGTTATAATGTGACAAGAACGACAGATCGTGAAGCGCTCGCATTCGTGGAGATGTAAGTAACGAAGAGGAATGTCCGCTTTACACCGCAAAAGTTAAGCAGATACAATCGATCCGAAAAAATATATGGAGGGAAGATCAATGAAAAAAAGAAACATGATCGCAGCTCTGCTCTGCAGTGCATGCCTTGTGGCAGGAAGTGTAAATCCCGTATTTGCAGATGCATCGAAGGTAGTAACACTTGGAGCAGATCTTACGGATGCTCAGAAGCAGACAATGATGAAATATTTTAATGTAAGTTCCGATCAGGTGCAGGTGATGACCATTACAAATGAGGATGAGCATAAACACCTGGATAATATCGCGCCACAGTCCCAGATCGGTTCCAGAACTTTGAGCTGTGCCTATGTGAAGCCTACACAGTCCGGCGGGATCAAGGTCCGCACAGCAAATCTGAACTGGGTGACAGGTAATATGATCGCAACGACACTTTCCACATCCGGTGTGAAGAATTGTGAAGTAGTTGCTGCCTGCCCGATGGAAGTATCCGGAACAGGTGCACTTACCGGCATCCAGATGGCATATGAGAAGGCCAGTGGAGAGAAGCTGGATGAGACCAAGACGAAGCTTGCCAACCAGGAGATCGTAACCACCGGTGAGCTTGCAGATAAGGTTGGTAAAAATGAGGCGACAACAGTTGTAAACCAGTCCAAGATGGATGTGATCCAGAACGGAGTACAGAATGCAGATGAGATCCAGAATATTGTTATCAATGTGGCTGAGCAGAACAATATTTCCGTAAGCCAGGACGATATTGACAGGATCGTGTCTCTTCTGAAGCAGATCTCACAGCAGGATTACAATTATGATGATGTGAAGGAAACACTGGAGCAGGTAGATGCCAATACCACAGGCCAGACCTCTTCCTCTGATGATACGCTGGATGGCGAGAGCAGTGATGAAACCGTAGATGTGGATGCAGATTCTTCTGATGATATTGTCAACAATGTAAATGACAGCATTCTTGGTGACGATGTGATCCAGAGCTCCACAGAGGATCCGGGTCTTGAGGAAGAAACAGGAGCAGATTCTCAGGATACAAGCAATGAGACCGGAATCCCGGATGCTACCGACGACGGAACCTATAGCAATGAGGAAAGCTCGGACGAAAGCAGCACAGACGAAAGTACCTCTGATGAGAGCAGTACAGAGGATAGTGCATCCGACGAGAGCAGTACAGACGAAAGTGCTTCTGACGAGAACAGCACAGATGAAAGCGCTTCTGATGAGGCTGCATCCGATGAGACCGGAATCCCGGAGGCAACAGAAGATACAGAATCTTCAGAAAGTACAGAGGGCTCAGACCAGGCAGATAGTGCAGAAAACGATACTTCCGTGCTCAGTGAAGAAGCAAAGAACAATTATGATAAATTTGTCCTCTTTGTAAAAGGCGAGTATGAGGGAGATGCAGATTCCCTTCTCGCTGCAACGGAGGATACAGAGGCAGTGGCAACGGTAACACTGGATGAGCAGACAGCGAAGAGTGTGGCAGAAACTGTTGAGAAGGATTATTATGATATCCTGAAGGATGGTACAGAATTCTATGAGGCAGATGGTACAGAAAAATATCAGAGTACAGAGCTGAATATGATGGATCAGAAGCTGAAGAAGCTGTTCAGTATTGACAGTTCCCAGGAGGACACAGAGGCCACAGACGTGACAGCAGCTATTCTTGCAGATGTTCCCCAGGAAGATAAGCAGACACTTTATAAAGAAACCATGAAATATCTGGCAGGTCTTTACGGCGAGAACACGGACTCTTCTGAGGAATCCGCAGCAGAATAAAAGATTTACAGAAAATGAGATAAAAAATACCGCAGCAGAGAAAACAACCTCTGCTGCGGTATTTTTTGTCGTGCCGGAAAGATATCATGAAAATTTTGTGATTTACGACAAGGATTTGTGTAAGCACTGGAAAAATGGATTTTTCTGTGATAAAATTGACCGTAAATCGGTTTTGTGGACTCATACATCGCAAACCGTGATAGGGAAACGAGAAAGGGAAAAGGTAGAATTTATGAGCCTGGCAGTAGTAACATTAAAAAAAGGCGAAGGCAGATTCCTGAAATCAGGAGGCCTCTGGGTATATGACAATGAGATCGCAAGCATCATGGGAAGTTTTGTGAACGGAGATATCGTTCTGGTCCGGGACTTTGACGGATATCCGATGGGAAGAGGATTTATCAACACCAATTCCAAGATCACAGTCCGTATGCTTACCAGAGATGAGCGTACAGAGATCAGTCCGGAATTTTTGAAACAACGTGTCCGCGACGCATGGGAGTATCGTAAGAAGGTAGTAGATACCGGAAGCTGTCGTGTGATCTTCGGAGAAGCAGACTTTCTTCCGGGGCTTGTTGTGGATAAGTTTTCAGATGTGCTTGTTGTACAGTCTCTTGCACTGGGAATCGACCGTCTTAAAGAAACGATCCTAGATGCACTGAAGGAAGTCCTTGCTGAGGATGGGATCCGGATCCGTGGAGTCTATGAGCGGAGTGATGCAAAGGTACGCCGCCAGGAAGGAATGGAACTTACCAAGGGATTTATCGGAGAAGAATTTCCGACACTTGTTCAGATTGAAGAGAACGGTGTGAAATATGAAGTAGATATCAGGGACGGGCAGAAGACCGGATTTTTCCTGGATCAGAAATATAACCGTCTTGCTATCCAGAAGCTCTGCAAGGGGGCGAAGGTTCTGGACTGCTTTACACATACCGGCTCTTTTGCCCTGAATGCGGGAATTGCAGGGGCACAGAGTGTTCTCGGTGTGGATGCGTCGGAAACTGCAGTCCTGCAGGCAAGAAGAAACGCCAGTCTGAACGGCCTGGACGGAACAGTGAAATTCCTCTGTGAGGATGTTTTTGAGCTTCTTCCCGAGCTTGAGGAGAAGGGAGAGAAATTTGATGTTGTGGTACTGGATCCTCCGGCATTTACGAAATCCAGAAGCTCTGTAAAAAATGCCATCAAGGGATACCGTGAGATCAATCTCCGTGCAATGCGTCTTGTAAAGGACGGCGGATTTCTTGCAACCTGTTCCTGCTCTCATTTTATGACGTATGAGCTGTTTACACAGACCATCGGTCAGGCAGCGAAGAATGTCCATAAGAGACTGCGCCAGGTAGAGTACCGTACACAGGCACCGGATCATCCGATCCTCTGGTCAGCAGATGAGTCCTATTATCTGAAATTCTACATTTTCCAGGTATGCAATGACCGTTAGGAACTGCCATCCGGATTTTTTTACGGAAATTTTTGGGCAGTGCCGTCTGGCAGTGAAAAGGAGATGCAGATCATATGAGAGACAAATTCAATAAATTTATGCAGGGACGTTATGGAGTGGATGATCTTTCCAGGTTCACCATGGGAGTCGCACTGGTTCTGATCATTCTGGCAATGTTTGCTAATATATTCAGCAGAACTGTCGGCAGCACCCTTGACATTCTCGGGGTCGCAGCGATCGTATATGCATATATACGTATTTTTTCCAGAAATATCCAGCAGCGTTATGTCGAAAATCAGAAATTCCTTCAGATGACGTCAAAGTTCCGTTTTCGCTTTAATAAAGAAAAGGATCTGATGAAGCAGAGAAAGACCCATCACATCTACAGCTGTCCGGGCTGCGGACAGAAGATACGTATTCCAAAGGGAAAGGGCAAGATCGAGATCGAATGTCCGAAATGCCACACAAAATTCGTAAAAAGGAGCTGACATGTTCGGATATGTGACCGTTAATAAACCGGAAATAAAATTCAAGGATTTTGATGTGTACCGTTCTTTTACTGCGGTCTTGCAGAGAATTGCGGGAGAGATACGGGATACCGGGACAGATCTCACTGACTTATGATATGACATTTGTGGTCCTTCTTTTAAGCGCTCTTTATGAACCGCCAACGAAGAAGGGAACCTCCAGGTGTGTGGTCCATCCGCTGAAGCCCCAGCCGGTGCGCAAAAATACAGTAACTGAGTACTGTGCGGATATGAATGTGATCCTTACCTATTACAAATGTATGGATGACTGGCAGGATGAACACAAACCACTGCGCTATGCATATGCAGGAATTCTGAAGAATTGCGGAAATATGCATATGTCCGCTTATCCGGAGAAGATCCAAAGGATCCGAAACGCACTAGAGGAGCTTTCTTCCCTGGAAAAACAGGGGGAAACCGATGTGGACCGTGTAGCCGGATGTTCCGGACGTATCATGGAAGAGATTCTGGCCTTCCGTAAGGATGTCTGGGAATCGTCCCTGCGCCGTCTGGGATTTTATCTCGGAAAATTTATCTACATCCTGGATGCTTATGACGATGTGGAAAAAGATGCAGAAAACGGAAATTACAATCCTTTCCTTGAAAAATATAAGATAGAAGGGTTCGAGGAAGAGGTACGTCGGCTTCTTATGATGATGCTTGCAGAATGCTGCAGAGAATTTGAAAAGCTGCCGATCCTCCGATACGGAGATATCCTTCGAAATATTTTATATTCCGGCGTCTGGTGCCGCTTTGCGGCGATCGGACAGAAGCGCAGGGAAGAACGGGAGAAAGAGAAAAAATGTTAGATCCATACAGCGTGCTGGGAGTTCCCAGAAACGCATCTGATGATGAAATAAAAAAGGCATACCGGAAGCTGAGCCGAAAGTATCACCCGGATGCCAATATCAATAATCCGAATAAGGATCAGGCCGAAGAAAAATTCAAAGAAGTGCAGCAGGCTTACGAGCAGATCATGAAAGAGCGTGAGTACGGAAGTAGTTCCCAGAATGGCTATGGCGGCTACGGAAATTACGGTGGTTTTGGAAATTACGGAAATGCCGGTTCCAGTGCCTATCAGGATGAGGAAAGTATGCGCAGAAGGGCGGCCGCCAATTATGTGCAGAGCGGTCATTTTCAGGAAGCTATGAATGTACTGGATTCTCTTGGTCAGAAAAATGGGGAATGGTATTACCTGGCTGCTATGGCAAATATGGGAATGGGAAATAATGTAACAGCTCTGGATCAGATCCGTGAAGCAGTCCGTCAGGAACCGGATAATATGCAGTACCGTATGCTGCTCCAGAGAATGGAAGGCGGTGGCGGCTGGTATCAGCAGCGGCAGGATCCCTTTGGGGGAATGCCGACCGCAGGAGGAGATATGTGTGATGCCTGCTGCAGGACCATGGCCTGTTTCATGTGCTGGCCGGGCGGCTTTTTCTGCTGCTGATGCAGGAAAAAGGTCTGTCATCGATGTCCTGAAACTGAGATCGGGGATATCATAAGGCAGCATATCCATATGTTTGTAAGGCGGATCCTGCAGATCCGTTTTGCGATATAGATCGCAGAGGGATTTTTCTGACAGAAATTCACAGTGCTGTCCGGAAAATGTCATACTGCAGAGAAAAAGAGGAGGAAATCGTTATGAGTATAAGAATTGGTATTTTAGGTTACGGAAACCTGGGACGCGGCGTGGAGTGCGCCATCAAGCATAATCCGGATACAGAGCTGGTTGCAGTATTTACCAGACGTGATCCAGAGACTGTAAAGATCCTTACAGAGACCGCAAAGGTTTATTCTGTAAAAGATGCGGAGAAGCTGAAGGATGAGATCGATGTCCTGATCATCTGTGGAGGAAGTGCGACAGATCTTCCTGTTCAGACCCCGGAGTATGTAAAATATTTCAATGTTGTGGACAGCTTTGATACACATAAGAAAAATCCCGGAGCATTTTGCAAATGTTGACAAGGCAGCAGCAGAGAGTGGACATGTAGGAATCATTTCCGTAGGCTGGGATCCAGGAATGTTTTCTCTGAACCGTATGTATGCAAATGCGATCCTTACAAATGGAAACGACTACACATTCTGGGGCAAGGGTGTCAGCCAGGGACATTCTGATGCAGTCCGCCGCATCAAAGGCGTAAAGGATGCAAAGCAGTACACCATTCCGGTAGAAGCTGCACTTGAGGCAGTAAGAAACGGAGAAAATCCGGAGCTTACCACACGCCAGAAACATACAAGAGAGTGCTTCGTAGTTGCTGAGGAAGGTGCTGATCTTGCA
>ENA-OQBV01000728-OQBV01000728.1-human-gut-metagenome-genome-assembly--contig:-NODE-728-length-18205-cov-3.183261_pt1 | contig 18205 bp, 9 predicted proteins | sample MGYA00242750_ERZ504559 | MGnify/ENA primary metagenome ERZ504559 (study PRJEB26092, sample SAMD00036230) | human gut metagenome | host: Homo sapiens | study: EMG produced TPA metagenomics assembly of... | reverse complement strand
CTCAAAACCTATGACATCGTTTATTTCTTGACCGCACAAAAAAATCCAGGACCTAGGCCCTGGATTTAGGAGATTATGAAAAAGAAAAGTTTTAGGATGGTTATAGTATATAAAGCAAAGCCTAAAGTTTTCTTAAAGTAGAAGAAAAAGTTTACATGTGATATGAAAAAGGAAGTTGACAGTTGGTCGACTTCCTTTTTAACGATTACTAAATCAAAGTAATTATGTGATATCAATAGTTGTTATTTGAATTATATTCCTATACTTCACCAGGCCCCATCAAATGTCCATTACCGTCAGCATCGAATTTGAAGGCACCAGTGTTTGTTCTAACAATGGTATTTTCAGCGCGTGCCCCATTCTTAGCATCGTAATAGTGGACAGTTCCGTCATCGTCAAATTTGAATTCACCTCTAAGTTGTTTACCGTTTTGGTCGAAGTAAACATGGATGCCGTTTAAGGTTTGAGGTCCTGTCAGTTTATCCCCTTTAGCATCAACATAGTAGTAGAAATCTTCACGATCTAAATCTTTACTTTCTCTTGGGTACTGTCCATCCTGATCTACGAGATCATTTCCAGGAATGGTAATAGTGAAGTGGAAGATGCGATCACCATCGAGATTTCGGTAATTCCAGTTGTAGACATGAACAAAGCTATCAGTGACGAGAGCACCAGAGTCTTTATCATAATAGTGTCCATCAGGGGCGAAGCGTCCCTTGACTTGTGCGCCATTAGGAAGGAAGTAAAAGCGACTATTTCCAAAGGTTTGAGGTCCTGTTAATGGCTTACCATCAGCATCGAGATAGTACCAGGCAGTAGTATAGACATTTTGATTGTTGATGTCATCACGACCAATATAAGTTAAGATTTCTTTAAAAGCATTGGTTACGAGAGCACCAGAATCTTTATCATAGTATTTACCATTTGGTGCAAAATGTCCCTTGACTTGTATACCAGTGAAATCATCAAAGTAGACTTTAACACCATTGATAGTTTGTTCTCCCTTGAGTTTATCACCTTTATCATTGACGTAAACCCAGTTGCCATCTTCAGTTTCAAGATAGCGTTTTGTTACAAGTGCACCAGAGTCTTTATCGAAATAGCGACCATCCTCTGCAAAACGTCCTTTGACTTGTTTGCCATCCTTGTCAAAGTAGACTGGAATGTTGTCAACGAAGTTGAGACCGATGAGGTTTTTACCGTTTGCATCCTTGTAGTACCAGTTGCCCTCGTTATCACTATAATAGTGACCACCAAAAACTCGTGGTGCCTTGTCTAGGGAGATTGTAGGAATGACGGGAGTGTCTGTTTCTTCACCAGGTCCCATCAAATGTCCATTACCATTTGCATCGAATTTGAAAGCACCAGTGTTGGTTCTGACAATGGTATTTTCAGCGCGTGCACCGTTTTTTGCATCGTAATAATGAACGGTACCATCTTCGTCAAATTTGAACTCACTTCTAAGTTGTCTACCATTTTGGTCGAAGTAGACATGGATGCCGTTTAGGGTTTGAGGTCCTGTCAGTTTGTTACCCTTAGCATCAACGTAGTAGTAATAGTCCTCACGATCCAAGTCATTGCTGGAAAGTGGATAGTGGCTCATATCAATAAAGTGTGATTTACCGTCAGATCCTATAGCAGAGTCGTTCGGAATAGTAAGCATAAATTTAAGAACACGATTTCCGTCTTGATTTTGGAAATTCCAGTTATAAATATGAACAAATCTATTAGTTACAAGCGCACCAGAATCTTTGTCATAGTAATGTCCATCAGGAGCAAAACGTCCCTTAACTTGTGCCCCATTAGGGAAGAAGTACATGTTTGTACCACCAAGATTTTGAGGTACCTTTAAGTGGCCGTCCGTCGGCATCAAGGTAGTACCAATCAGTAGTATAATGTTTTGACCGTTGATATCATCACGACCAATATAAGTTAAGAGTTCTTTAAAGGTCTTGGTTACAAGAGCACCAGAATCTTTGTCATAGTATCGGCCATCCTCTGCAAAACCACCTTTGATTTGAATACCGTCTTGGCTAAAGTAAACAGGAACATTATCCACATAGTTCAGACCGACAAGATTTTTGCCGTTTGCATCCTTGTAATACCAGTTACCATTATCATCACTATAATAATGTCCACCAGAAATATGAGGTGCATTTTCAAGTGTTACAGAAGGTGTGACTGGCTTTTCATTTTCATCGATTGGGGCAGGTTGTTCACTGTTTTTTGTAGGTGTTTTTGTTTCTTCGACAGGAATAGGTTCATTGACTTTTTCTACCGAAGTTTTTGTAGTAGAGGCTTCTGAAGTTGCCGTTTTAATAGGTATAGCTTTATTTGCCTGATTATCTTGATTGCTAATTTCTTGTTCAGAAGTGATTTCTACTGGTGATTCGCTTGCTAATTCAGATGATGCGACTTCACTGCTAGGAGCTTCACTAAGAACCGTACTTGTACTAGTAGGTAGCTCAGTATTAGTTGAAATAGGATTTGTAGTAGGTGCTTTGACCTCAACATTAGTTACTGCAGTTTCTTGTGCAGGTGCAAGAATCTCAGTTGGTTGACTAGAAGTTTCAGGTGTTTTCGCTTCATCCGCAAATGCAGGTCGTGCGAGTAAAGTAAAGTAGCTAGAGCGGTTGCGCAAGAAAGTGCCACAAGGTGTTTCTTTGGGTTAGTCCTTTTCGTAATCTGATAAATTCCCCTTCATCTTAAAATCTTTTCAGTCTAAAACTGAAATAATGCAAAATAACTTAATTACAATTGATTGATGACTTAAATCTCTGTAAGGTAGCCGTTTTCATCAATATGATAATTTTTTCCATCAATATTGGCATTACGATTACGCCACATTTGACCATTGTTTGGATCGAAGTAAAGCTTATGTCCCTTGTAGTCTACAATTTCTCCCTGAACTCTTATTGGGAGACCAGCTGCATCACGGAAGTAGTAGTATTCACCCCAAACTTGTTGAAGTCCAGTTACTGCAATACCGTCTTTATCGAAATAGAGCCATCCAGGAATATAACCATGTGAATATTCAAAAAGCATATTTTTGTCGTTATAAATCATACGATTTTTGACAAGTTCACCAGTATAAGGTTCAAAGTAACGGATACCTTCTGGGAACCTAATAAATTGCCCCATAACATTGGTTTGGCTGTCATTGTTGTTGAATCCGATTCCTCGAGCTTGCCGTCCGTATTCAAAATAATAATATTCTTTTTCGCCTTTCTTTTGCCAGCCTGTAACGTATTGTCCGTCGTCGCCGAGGTAAAATGTTCCGAAATCCATGCTCTTATAGCCACCAGGAATTCCCCCTAGAGATCTGACATAGCGGTTTCGCCAAAGTTCACCATCATGTCCAAAGTAGTATGGCTTGCTATCAATGTAAACTTTATGGAAGTCATCCCAATCTCCTTGGTACCAAGGAATGGAGACTCTATACGCAGTGTCAGGATAGAAATAGTAACGGTTTCCATTAATATCTTGCCAGCCTGTTACAGCCACACCATATTTACCAAAGTAACGGTATTCATCGTGAGGAAAATCAGCTACCTTGACAAACTGTTCAGTTATCCTATGCCCTAGATTCTGGTCGTAGAAATAATAATGGTTATTACGTTGGACAGACTCACCTTTGGCTTGTTTACCATCTTCATGGAAATACACGTGCTGATTGTCAACAACGTGTGCGCCTATAAGGTCTTTACCGTCTTTTTTGTAGTGCCAACTACCTTGTACGTCACTATACCATTGACCACCTGTAATATTTTCTTCAGGATCTTCGTCTTGAATTTCTGTGTTTTCATCGTTATTGAAGGAAGAAACATCAGTCTTAAGTCGATTTTCTGAGATGTCCTCATATCTAGCGTTTTCCATACTAGCAGTTTCACTTACTGTAGCTCCTGTTTTAGAAGTAGGTATTTCTGATCTTGTTGAATTTGTTTCAGAGATAACTGTACTTGAAGCCTCTGAAGCGGGTTTAGCTGTTTCAGGAATAGCTGTAGTATCAGTGGTAACACTTGTAGCTTCGCTATTGATAATGCTTGTGCCTGTTGGTGCATCTGTTGTAGTTGCTGTTGGATTTTCATCAAGTGTCTTAGTCTCAACAGTAGCCACTACATTTTCTATAGCAGGTGCGACAACTTCGGTCTTAGCATTCGTATCAGATGCTTTTACTTCTTCCGCAAATGCAGGGCGAGCAACTAGGGAAAAAGCAGCTAGTGCGGTTACACAAGAAAGTGCCACAAGGTGCTTCTTGTACACGTGCCATGGATAATTCATTTCAGTATTCATGATAGACTCCTTTCATAAAATGAACACCGATGTTTGGGTGGTTATAAAGGAGCTCGCCGTTAAAATAGTGTTAAAAGTAGGCAAATCTGTTAAAACGACTGAGTCCCATATCTAAATCTCTCATGTCATGACCATAAGAAGATTTTATAGGGGAGCACGTCAAACGTGTGGCAAGGAGAATATGCTTATGCTGTGTAATTCATATCTAGAAACAAGTGTCTTCACTTATTTATCCTAATACTTTTATTTCTCTCCTTTCGTTTTATTATTGAATCCAGCCTATGGCATATGTCTTTAAATACAAAAAACTAGAACTTTTAGTTTGAAACATTCTCTCTAAAGCTCTAGTTTTGTATTATAGACAGATGTGTGTATGAAAAGAGCCTTAGATTATCATGCCAAAGTGCCTAAGGACCAGTTTTCATGCATAAAAAATTATTTTGACGTTAGAATTCTAAAGCCAAGTTCCTAATCCTAATCCCTCTGTAGTACACTTTCAACGTTTTAGTAAAACGCTTACATGCTCACCTGCCTTTATTATAATACTTTTTTAATTACAAACAAGTTTTTTTACAAGATAATCGTAAATGTTAAAAAAATGTCATAATTGGGTTCTGTTTGAATGACAGTGATTGATTATATGAAAAAGGAAGTTGACCAACTGTCGACTTCCTTTTGTGTTTAGTAATTGAAATCCATAGCCACTTGTAAATGACTATCGAAGGATATGGCCAACCCCGTCATTATCAAAGTAATAAGTAACGTGATTTATTGTCAAGGTTACATTATCAGCACGATTACCAGAGCCAGGAAGATAATAGTAAGTCTTACCACCTAAAATGATGAGTTTATCTTTAGCTTGTATGCCCTTATATTGTCCATAATCATCATCGTAGAAGTAGACATGCTTGCCATCGATGACTCTTCTACCAGTCAGAATATTTCCCTTACTATTTGCATAATACCAGTTATTCTTATGTTCGAAGTATTTTCCAGTTACAAGGGCACCAGTCTCTTTGTCATAATAATGATCACCACGGTATGGATAATCAAACTCACCTTTCACTTTTTTCACCGTAGCTAAAGTAGTACTGAATTCCGTCCAAGTATTTAGCACCGTGAAACTTCTTTCCTTTTTCATCAACATAAAACTCTTTGCCGCCATCCTCAACCAATCTATCTGTTACTAAAGCACCGTTATCTTTATCGTAATAGTGATTATCAGGAGCAAAATGGCCTTTGTATTGGACACCATTGGTGCCGAAATAAACGTTGACGTTATCAATGGTATGAGCACCAAGGAGGAGGTAACCCTTGTCATTGACATAGTACCAGTTACCTTCGGAATCACTGATATAGCGGTTTCGTTCAGTTGATTGACTTTTAATGCTGAGGACACCAGATTGGTCTGCCACATAGGTCTTACCATCGAAATCAAAAGTTGTATCTTTAACCTTTCGACCGTTATCTTTATCAAAATAGTAAACCTTGCCATCGATGTCAACGAACTCTCCCTTAGCTTGGCGATGAGTTCCTAAATGGAAATACATGTCATAGCCATCAATAGTTTCAGAACCAATCGCAGGAAATCCATATTCATTATAGTAACGCCAGTACCCATCTTTATCTTGGACAAAATAAGCAGTAGTCTTAGGGTGAAGATCCTTCAAATCACTAGAAATGAATTTACCAACCCCATCATTATCAAATTCATAGATATTTGGAAATTCTCTCATAATATAGTGCGTAGGAATATTCAATCGTCTATTTCTAGCAATAGTTCCATCATTGTAGAAGTAATAGTTATTGAAAAATCTGTGCACGACCATGTTTCCATCATCTTGGAAAAAGTACCTATTACCATTGATGGTTTGCCATCCTGTGACTGGTAGGCCATCGGCACCTAAATAATACCGTTCGAGTTCAGGATGTTCATTGTTATCATAATTTGCATAAGGAGCTTCGTCAAATCTTATTTCTTTAGCATAGTTTTCTTCAGGAATAAATCGTCCAGCTTTGAAGGTGACGAGGCGGTTCGTCACAAGGGCGCCGTTATCTGGGTCGTAAAAATAGGATTTACCATTGACCTTACGGCGTTCACCCTTGACCTGTCTACCATCTGAGTCAAAGTAATAGGTTAAGCCGTCAATAGTTTGTGGTCCAGTAACTAGCTTTCCATCTGTATTCATATAATACCAATGCCCAGAATTATCTTGTAGAAAAGCTGGATGGTTATTAGCTAATGTTACGACGCCACTAGCATCAATATTTAGTTGGAAGTCACCATTCTTGAGATGAGTGTCTTTAATTAATTGCCCCGGATTTTCTTTGCCAGCATCTCCAAAAAGATAGAGTTTGTCACCAACCACGTTCAAGCCGTAGCTAAGTTGGTCGTTTCTATCGGGATTAAAGTAATAGGTTTGTCCTTTGATATCTTGTAAGCCAGAAACTCGCACGCCATCGCTACCTAGATAGTAAGTTTGACCATTTTCTTCAACAAATTCATCATGGAGCATACGTGCACTATCTGTAAAGTAATAGAGTTTTCCATCAATGGTTTCGAAACCAGGATGTTCTCGCTCTTTTTTGAAATAATAGCGTTCTCCATTAATATCTTGCCATCCCATAAGCTTATTACCGTTATTATCGTAGTAATAAGTAACGTAATAAGGATGTCTTAAGGTAATAAGACTACCTACATAGTTAACTGTTTCGATGCGTTCTTCTTGTTCGGTGACAAATCCATTTCTTTTTTCAGTAAAGGCAGAACGGTCAGTTCCTCTCGTGGTATTTTCGTTTGGGATATCACCAACAGATGACACATTCTCAGCTGTAACACTCTCACTAGTCGTTGTACTTACCTCGGAATGTGCAGTTTCAGAACTAGCTCCTTCCGAACTAGCTGTGCTTGTGACTTCAGAGCTTGGTTTTTCAGAGACTGTTTCTGTTGAAGCAATTTCTGAGGCAGCTACTGGTGCTTCTGATACTGTAGCAGCCTCGCTTGAAGCGGTAGTAGCTGTGTTTTCTGTAGGTTTAGCTGTGGCTTCATTAGTCGCTGGAGCCTCAACGTCAACAGCACCTTCTTTGATGATGGCTTCAACAGTCGCTTCATTTACAGGGGGTAGGCTGTTCTTCAGCTGAAGCATAGTTAAGGCCAGCAAAACTTAATCCCAAAGCCAGTCCTGTCACTGCAATAGTTACCCAATGTTTTTTAACTTTGTGAAGTTTAAAATGTACTTTCTTTTCCATGATAATTCTCCTTTCATTTTAAATCTGTCATTATTGAGAAGGAGTATTTATAACTTCATTAACTAATTGGTGTTCCGTTTCCATCCGCATCAAAATGATAGGTTTGCCCTTTGATAGTAATGTCAATATTTGACAAACGGGCACCTGAGTTGGCATCGTAGTAGTGGATTTTACCATCGACGGTGACTAGTTCACCTTTGGCTTGTTTACCGTTACTGTGGAAGTAGACTGGAACATTGTCAATGGTTTGTTCACCGGTCAAGGCGTACCAGTTTGGACCAAAGTAATACCAACTACCTTCCCATTCATGGTATTGATTTTTAAGAGCAGCGCCTGTTGCTTCATCCAGATAGTAGATGTGGCTACTGTTAGGGATAGTATCACTGTAATACGCATAGATGAGCTCACCTCTACTTTGCATTCCGTAGTAGTATTTACGAGTAGGAAGTCCAAAGTAGTAGAGTTCGCCATCGATAACTTGAACGGAGACTAATTTGTTTCCCTTACCGTCTAAATAATACCAGTGATTATCTTTGGTTTTAACGAAACCAGCTTTTGTGACCTTTTTACCATCAAATCCGATATAGTCTCCACTATCTGCGTAGTATGTGAATTCTCCGAAGCCTTGATGACCATCTCCAACGATAAGATTCACTTCTTCACCATGAACAATATGTGTTCCTGAGTAAACTTTTCTACCATCTTGACCAACATAATAGCGTTTGCCATCGACTTCGACGATTTGGTCTCGGACAGCAGCACCTGTGTCTTTGTCATAAAAATGATCAGCATTGGCAAAAATACCTTTGGCTTGGACACCGTCTTTATCAAAATAGACTTCTACACCACCTATAGTTTGAGCACCAATTAATTTATCGCCCTTATCATTGACATAGTACCATTTGCCATCTTTTTCGACATAACGGTTGGTAACGAGGGCTCCACTATCTTTATCATAATAATGGCCGTTTGGCGCAAAGTCCCCTTTAACTTGAGAATAGTCATCACGGAAGTAGACATTGACATAATCTATCACTTGTTCACCCTTTAAAGGATAACTAGATTTATCAACATAGTACCATTTACCTCCAGCAGTAACATAACTATTTTTGGCTGTAACTGGAGTCAATTTACCATTTTCATCTGCAATTGATGTTGGGTATCTATCATCTACAGCAATAAAAGTGAAAGCATTGGTGAGGATAGCACCTCTTACGCCGTTAATGTATTTAGAAAACTGAGCATAGTACCAGTTTCCATCAACTTGGAACAGTGGGTTTGGGCTGCCAGGGACATCATCTCTTAGTGAACCAGATTCATCAAAATAGTAGAGTTGTCCATTAATTCGCTTGAATCCATGAACAACATGTCCATTTTCATCAGCATAAACGGAAGGTGTCCAGAGGTATCCTCTCAGGTACATGTATCTGATTTTACCCCAGCCATTATAGACTTTTTGTCCCTGTTCATTGTAATAACTTTCAGTACCATCAGGATTCTTGAATTTAGAATAATAGACCATGTCTGGTTGGAAGTAGTACTCTTTACCGTCGATGGTTTTTAGGGCCAGTGTAAATATTACCGTCATTGTCATAGTAGTAATAAATGTCGTCGCTGGTTCCGTTAATGTAGCGAGTACTATGATAGAGGGCAATCTTATTATTCCAAAGTTCGCCATTTTCAGGATGGAAATAATATCCTTTACCCTCAATAACTACTCTTTGTCCTTTTGTTTGAAGCCCCTTGTCATTAAAGTGGTAAGTTTTGTCTCCAATTTCTTGAAGGCCAGTCACTTTTTCACCTGTCTTATCTACATAATACCAGTGGTTATCGCCAGTAGTAACAAAAGATTCAGTTGTTAGATGTCCAAGTTCACCATCATAATAATGTCCATCTTGGGCAAAGTTTCCTTTGACTTGTTTACCATCCTTGTCAAAATAGACATGCTGTCCATCAATTAGGTTTGGACCTGTCAGATCCTTGCCATCTTTTTTGTAATGCCAATTGCCTTGTTCATCACTATACCATTGACCACCCGTGATATTCTTTTCAGCAGAGGGAACTTGAGAATTAGGGGTATCAGTATCACTAGTTGTTGGTGACGAATTCTCAGTTGTAACACTCTCACTAGTCGTTGCACTTACCTCAGAATGTGTAGTTTCAGAATTAGCTACTTCCGAACTAGCTGTACTTGTGACTTCAGAGCTTGGTTTTTCAGAAACTGTTTCTGTTGAGGCTACTTCAGAGCTGGCCACTGGTGTTTCTGACACTGTGGCAGCCTCGCTTGAAGCGGTAGCAGCTGTGTTTTCTGCAGGTTTAGCTGTGGCTTCATTACTTGCTGGCGCATCGACGTCAATAGCGCCTTCTTTGATGATGGCTTCAACAGTTGCTTCATTAACAGGGGTAGGTTGTTCTTCAGCTGAAGCGTAGCTGAGGCCTGTAAAGCTCAATCCCAAAGCTAGTCCTGTCACTGCAATAGTTACCCAATGTTTTTTAACTTTGTGAAGTTTAAAATGTACTTTCTTTTCCATGATAATTCTCCTTTCATTTTAAACTGTCGTTATTGAGAAGGAGTCTCTATAACTTCATTAACTAATGAGTGTTCCGTTTCCATCCGCATCAAAATGATAGGTTTCCCCTTTAATAGTAATGTCAATATTTGACAAACGGGCACCTGAGTTGGCATCGTAGTAGTGGATTTTACCATCGACAGTGATTAGTTCCCCTTTAGCTTGTTTACCATTACTGTGGAAGTAGACAGGAACATTGTCAATGGTTTGCTCACCGGTAACTTTATCACCATTGACATCAACGTAGTAGAAATAGTCCTCACAATCGAAGTCTTTGCTTGAAAGTGGGTAGTGACTAATGTCTACTGGTATTTTTTTATCATTGGGATCAAGAATAAAATTATGTGGGTACTGGATAAAAAAGTTATCGACAGGATTACCGTATTTATCTTGAAATTTCCAGTTATAGATATGGACGTAACGGTTTGTTACAAGTGCACCAGTATCCTTATCATAGTAGTGTCCATCAGGAGCAAAACGTCCCTTAACCTGTGCTCCATTAGGGAAGAAGTACATTTTGACATAATCAAGTGTTTGAGGTCCTTTTAGTGGTCGGCCTTCCCTATCAAGGTAATACCAGTCCTTTGCATATATAGTTTCGCCATATATGGTACTACCAACGGAAGTCAATCCTTCTCTAAAAGTATTGGTCACTAGTTCACCAGAATCTTTGTCATAGAATTTACCGTTTTCAGCAACCCTTCCTTTGGTCTGAAAACCCCAAGGATTATCAAAGTATAGTTTTTGACCATTAATTTCAACTTCTCCTGTTGCAGCTGTACCATCTTTTGTAAAATAATACCATCTTCCATTACATTCGAAAAAGCGATTTTTCAAGACTTTACCACTATGATCAACATAATAGACCTTATTATTTTCATAGATAAAACGATCTCGTAACATTTCTCCAATGTCATATTGTTTATACGTATTTTCTGGACGGAAGTAATAGAAATCGCCATTAATTTCCTGAAGTCCAAGAACTATTTGTCCTTTATCATCAAGGTAGTAGGTTGAATCATTTTCATTAACAAAGCCTGCATGGGTTACTTTGCAACCATTGTCTTTATCATAGTAGTACTTAGGCATGTAATAATATTTGGAGATAAACTTCGGATCTCTTACAAATCCTCCTTTAATCTGTTTACCATCATGGGGATCGAACATAACATCTTGTCCATCAATAATGTAGGCCCCTTTTAGTGGGCTACCGTATTTATTAACATAGTACCAATTACCATTAACTTCAACGTAACGATTGGTTACGAGATTTCCTGTATTGATATCGTAGTAACCTTTAAGGTCATTATATATATCTAAATAGGCCCCTTTGACTTGTTGTCCATTATCCCGGAAGAATACTCTTTGTCCCTTAATGATTTGGGAACCGATAAGGTTTTCTCCGCTTGCATTCTTATAATACCAGTTACCCTGTTCATCGCTATAGTAGCCGTTAGGGTTTGGAGCATCTTTACCAATTCCATTTTCATCAAAGTTATAAGTCATCCCATTGATCGTTAGGCTTGTATTTACAACACGAGCTCCAGAATCAGGATCATAGTAACGGAGGACCCCATTATCAAGAACAAGTTCTCCTTTAGCTTGACGGCCGTTTGAGTAGAGATAGACGATTTGTCCATTAATAAGGGTTTCCCCATCTTTAGGACGAATAGCATTTCCATCATCACCGTAGTAGTACCATTTATCATGTTCTTTAATTGTTTGTTTTTTGACTAACTGACCGGTTTCTGAGTCAAAATAGTAACGACGGGTAATGTTTGTGGGCGTTCCATATTTATTAGAAGTTGGAAGAGTCTTTCCATCTTCTAGCTCTATGCTGATTCCTTTTTGCATGACACCAGAGTTGATTTCGAAATAATAAAGATTACCATCAATCATACGAGTTCCTGTATATTTAGAACCGTCATTATTGATAAAAAAGGTTCTTCCTTCTTTATCTTGAACGAGACCTTCTTTTCTAACTCTAGCTCCGGTGTTAGGGTCATAATAGTGCATCTTATCAAGATTACCAGAATACTTTTCACTAAAGTCTCCTTTGACTTGAGTTCCGTCATAATCAAAATAAACTTCTTGCCTATCAATGGTTTGTTCCCCCTTGAGAGGAATACCATCCTTGTCAACATAGTACCAGTTTCCCTTATATTCTAGATACCGTTTGGTTTGTAGTTGACCAGTATTATCATCAAAATAACGGTATAGTTTGTAATTTACGATTTGTGGTCCTTTAATTTGTTTTCCGTCCTCCCAGAAGGAGACTCTTACGTTATCAATCGTTTGATCTCCAGTAAGTTTTTTCCCATTAGCATCTTCATAGTACCAATTCCCCTGTTTATCACTGTAGTAGTGACCGCCAGTGATATTATTTTCAGCAGAGGGAACTTGAGAATTAGGGGTATCAGTATCACTAGTTGTTGGTGACACATTCTCAGCTGTAACACTCTCACTAGTCGTTGCACTTACCTCAGAATGTGTAGTTTCCGGACTAGCTACTTCTGAACTAGCTGTGCTTGAGACTTCAGAGCTTGGTTTTTCAGAAACAATTTCTGTTGAAGCCACTTCAGAGGTGACTACAGGTGTTTCTGACACTGTGGCAGCCTCGCTCGAAGCGGTAGTAGTCGTATTTTCTGTAGGTTTAGTTGTGGCTTCACTAGTTGCTGGAGCCTCGACGTCAATAGCACCTTCTTTGATGATGGCTTCAACAGTCGCTTCATTAACGGGGGTAGGCTGTTCTTCAGCTGAAGCGTAGTTAAGGCCTGCAAAACTCAATCCTAAAGTGAGTCCTGTCACTGCAATAGTTACCCAATGTTTTTTAACTTTGTGAAGTTTTAAAATGTACTTTCTTTTCCATGATAATTCTCCTTTCATTGAAAGATAAATTGGAATTATATGTGTGAAATAAATATTATTCGTAAATATATTTAATAACTCTTCCATCACCGTTTTCATCGAAATGAACAACCTCAGCTTTCACCTTGTAACGAATTGAGTGGTTAAAAGTAATATCAACATTTTTAGCACGTTTTCCAGTTTTTGGGTAATAATAATGGTAGTAGTAGTCATTTCCCGCCCAAATTGTTCGCAATTCATCGTAGCCTAGTCTACCATCATCGTGAAAATAGTAGTAATCATCTCCAATCTTTTGTTCACCCTTATAACATTTACCATCACTACCAACATAGTAACGATAACCGTCAATGTCAACGAATTTGTCACGTCCTAAGTCAACAAGTTCACCAGTATTCTTGTCATAGTAATAACCATCATCAGCAACAATACCTTTAGCTTGTTTACCATCTTTATCAAAGTAAACCTTCACATTATCGATAGTTTTGTGTCCAGTTACCTTTTGACTATTTTCATCGACGTAGTACCAACTATTAGAATATTTTTTACCAAAATATCTAGTAATTGCACCAGTTGAGGTGTCTGCTAGACTAGGGTATCTATCGAATTGAAATACTTGAACATAATTATGGTCGATAGGCTCATTACCTAGGTCGGTGATAAAATGCCAAGGTTTTATTTGAACATAACGTTTTGTGACTAAAGCTCCGGTGTCTTTATCGTGATATCTACCATCTGGTGCGAAATCCCCTTTTAATTGTGGTCCATCAGGGTAGAAGTAGTAGTCCTCACCGTTAATAGTCTGATAACCTGACACCTTGTAGCCACTATTATCTAGGTAGTAGCGGAATGTAGTTGAGATACCATTAGCACGCCATTCACGAGCGATTCTTACAGTACGCTCTCTGAAAGTATTTCTTGCTAAGTTACCTGTATGTTTATCGTAATATTTACCGTTTTTTGCGAAACCTCCTTTTACTTGCTCTCTATTTTCATCGAAGAATACAGTTTCACCATTAATAGTATGTTCGCCTTTTAAAGCTATTCCTTCGGAACCAAAATAGTAAAATGGTTTTGTATCATCGCTAAATCCATTGTGGTTAGAAGGAACGTATAAGTTCCTAGCTAGATGACCATTATCATTCATATAATGGATATTGTGGTAGTCATCATAGAACAGTCCATTTTTTTGATATCATCTTTCTTTTCAGTAATGACACCTTCTTGATCTGAAATATAAAGTTTATCGTTCACTTCAAAAAGTGTTCCAATGACACGCTCACCATTAATTTTATCGTAGTAGTATTTGTTTCCTCCTTGTTTAATAAACTCTCCTTTAGATTGCTTTCCGTTTTGGTCAACATAATACCATTTACCATTTATCATAACTGATCGGTTGACACCTAAATTAACACGAGCACCGGTATCTTTATCATAATAGTAACCATCGTCTGCGAACTGGTCTTTGATTTGTTCACCATAGGCATTAAAATAAACAGCAACACCATTTATTGTTTGGGGACCGTGAAGGAATTTTCCGTCATATCCTGCATAATAGGTGACTTTTCTAATTTTAGGGTTAAGATAGTCATTCTCTAGGTGATAGATAGTAACGTATTGATTTTTAACCATCATTCCTTGGTAGTCATAATAATAGCTGTTTTCAAATTCGTCGGTAACAATTTGGTTGCGATAGTTTAAAGCATATGGTACCTCAGAGAGTTTACCTTCATTATCAGCTTTATAGGTCTTTCCATCGATTTGAATAAGAGAGTTGATAACCATTTGTCCATTATGCAAATCATAGTAATGTTTTGGTAGACCTGAATTTGAGTAGCTAGCTTCACCTTTTAGTTGACGACCATTACCGTCAAAACAAACATGATAACTATCAACAATTTGGTTTCCAATGAGTTTTTGACCATTTTCATCGACATAGTACCAGTTTCCATTGTCTTCTACATAAGCATTAGTAACAAGTTCACCACTATCCTTGTCATAAAAGTGTCCATTCGGAGCGAAGTGTCCTTTAACTTGGACTCCACTGTCCTTAAAGTAAACTTTGACGTTATCAATGGTTTGTTCGCCAATGAGTTTATTGCCATTGGAGTTGTAGTAATACCAATTTCCTTTATCATCGCTGACATATTGGTTATGGAATCTAGAGTCACCTTGGATAGTTATGTTTCCTTCTTTATCTGCGATATAATGGGTACCGTTTAACTCAAAGGAAGTGTCCTTGACTTTACGACCATTGTCTTTGTCAAAGTAGTAGATTTTATTATCAATATTAATAAATTCACCTTTAGCTTGATGTCCTTCTGGACGAGATGATTCATGGAAGTAGAGTTCAAAGCCATCAATAGTTTTAGGTCCAGTGACAGGAAATCCGTCTTTGTTGAAGTAATACCAACGACCTTCATAGTCCATCATAAATTGATTTTTTGGATATTCTCTATTATTTTCTGAAGGAAGAGTATAGTAAGTTGGGAACGGATAAGTCACAATGTTTAGTTGTTTATTGAGATAATGTGCCACCCCATCGTTGTCTGAATAAAATACATATGGCATAGACTTCCATAGACCCTTTTCGATGATAGGATATTGTTTATTTTTGACTAAGGCCCCTTTGTCGTCAAAGTAGTAGCGTTTGTGATCTAATTCCATTAGTCTATGAACAGCAACTTGGCCATTGTCATAGATGTAATAGTCGTTACCTAAAATTGTCTGACGACCTTTCTTAAGTGTGTTACCATTTTTATCGAAATAGTAACGTTCTAATCCAGGCATTACATAATAGTTTGGTTCGATATAAGCTGGTTCATTGAAGTATACAACTTTACTATAGTTTTCTTCTGGAATATAGTGGTTGTCTTTGAATGTAATAAAACGTTCTGTTACTAGCTTGCCATCGTTTTCATCGTAAAAGTGAAGTTTGTCGTCAACTTTCCTAAGCTGACCTTTTACCATAGTGCCGTCATCGTTAAAGTAATATTGGAAACCGTTGATGTCTTTTGGTCCAGTAACCAGTTGCCCTTTTGCATCTACATAATAGGTAACACCATTTGCATCTGAAACGAAACTCTCTCTTTTATCTGTCTTTTTTGTGATACCTTCCGCTTCAACAGTGATGGTGAAATCACCATATTTTTGTGAAGTATCTAAAGTTGTTTTATCGGGAGAAGCACTTATGATGAGGTTTTGGTTGTTTGTAGGTATATTTGTTGCACTTACCTCAGAATGTGTAGTTTCCGGGCTGGCTACTTCTGAACTAGCTGTGCTTGTGACTTCAGAGCTTGGTTTTTCAGAGACTGTTTCTGTTGAAGCACTTCTGAGCTAGCTACTGGTGCTTCTGATACTGTGGCAGCTTCGCTCGAAGCGGTAGTAGCTGTGTTTTCTGCAGGTTTAGCTGTGGCTTCACTAGTCGCTGGAGCATCGACGTCAATAGCACCTTCTTTGATGATGGCTTCAACAGTTGCTTCATTAACAGCGGTAGGCTGTTCTTCAGCTGAAGCGTAGCTGAGTCCTGCAAAACTCAATCCCAAAGCAAGTCCTGTCACTGCAATAGTTACCCAATGTTTTTTAACTTTGTGAAGTTTAAAATGTACTTTCTTTTCCATGATAATTCTCCTTTCATTTTAAACTTTTTACATACTGCAAAATAAGGGCTGTCATGAGAGTTTATGAAAAGTGAGCATTGGGTAGAGTCCCTAAGGTTGTGGGGCAATCTTTTAATGACAATCCTTATTTTTCCAAGTCTCCTCAATTTCGGTATTGTGAGACTGTTCAAGTCAAACATGAGTCCTGACGAAATGATTCTAGAAAAACGAGAGTCGTTCGGAATTTTCCTCCTTTCTAAGCATGGAAGATCTCGTTTATTTTGGGTTTCTAAGACACAAAAAACTAGAGCTTACTAGTATGAGGCGTCCCTCTAGAGCTCTAGTTTGAAATGATGCTGTATTTTTAGAAATGAGCCCTAGTTTGATGGTTCAAAGTGACTCAGGAATGGTCATCCTACTATGATTCTTATTTAGGCATTAGGCAACTAATGTCAATCTTTTAGATAATCCCCAAGTGTCCTTTAAAGTAAGATTAAAACGCTTACATGTTCACCTAGCTTCATTATAATCCTTTTTTAAGAATAAACAATAGAAACTAACAGAAATACCCAAAATGCTAAAATATTGACATCATTTTATTTCAAATAAGGATTTTTCAGAGCTAGTGTCAGAGTTTAAGGGTGTATAGGAAAAAATAGAAGCAACAAAAACCCTTTCAATAACCATTGAAAGGGTTGATACTTAGTCAATGCGAAATGATTATCTGGAATTCCATATCTTAAACGGAGAATTAAATCTCTGTAGATTTACCATTTTTATCAAAGGAATAAGTCTTACCATTAATTGTTCGAATGGTATTAGTTAGGAGTTCCCCAGTATTATCATCAAAATAGAGATTGCCATTGTAATCTAAAATAAATTGCCCTTTGACTTGTTTACCTTGTTCATCAAAGTAGTAGTGTTTGCCATCTATGATTTGATCAAAGACGAGTGCTTTGCCGTCAGCACCAAAGTAGTAGGTATTCCCCCGCCAATTGATGAATTGATTGGTTACAGCAGCTCCTGTGTCGGCATCAAAGTAATAATAAGCGTAAGGTTCTGACTTAACAACTTCAGTAGTATTTGCTGTCCAGTTTCGATCATAGTCTTCAGCCTCAGGACTAAGTACTCTGTCTTTAGCGAGATACCCTGAAGTGTAATAGATGGCTCTAAAAATTTTTCAAAATAGTAGAGTTTGCCATCAATATTTTTGGAGATAGAGAAGCTTTTCGCTCTTTGTCGTTAATGTAACACCATTGTCCGTTACCAACTTCGACGAGACCAGCTTTATAGACTGCAGCCCCCTGTTTTTCTTGTCATAATATGGCCCTGTACCAAAGAAATTAAAGTCCCCTCTTCGAGCTGAACCATTTTCTCTGAAATAATATTCCTTCCCATCTATGATTTGTTTACCAGTTAGAGGCTTGCCCTCGCTATCAAAATAGTACAAATCATCATCAAGGTCTATAAACTGATTTCGAGGGACTGCATGTGGTGCACCGGTCTCTTTGTCATAATAGTAGCCATTGACAATTGTATTTCTGGCTTGTCGGTGAGTTTTTGGATTAAAGTAAACCTTAATCCTATTGATGGTGTGTTCACCTGAAAGAAGATTGCCTTGATCGTCAG